>TARA_R110002051_G_scaffold874_1_pt1 | contig 14536 bp, 23 predicted proteins | sample TARA_R110002051 | Tara Oceans TARA_R110002051 (sample SAMEA4397023) | marine metagenome | biome: Polar Biome; feature: [MES] marine water layer (ENVO:01000295) within the mesopelagic zone...; material: water (ENVO:00002006), including particulate matter (ENVO:01000060) such as......
AATAATACCTTCGTGTTCTTTTTTTATAAAAAGCTTTCTTCCATTTACTATTGGACACAATAAAGCTTCTAGCCTATCTTCTTTCTTAATTCCTCCAGGAGGTCTTATTCCTTGAGAAAGTCCAGGTGCTAATTTTCTATCTTTACCCGCTAACTGATTAACGTGATCTTTAATAATTCCTTGAGCACCTACTTTTTCGACATTAACTCTTCTTACGGGGTGGTATTTTCTTGCTAATTCAATAATAGTTTTAGGCATATCATATAAAGGAGAATGTTCTCTGTAATAGTCAATTATATATATATTTCTATCACTATCTATACCTATAGTCATTATAACTTGAAAGTCACTTCTAGCATTTGTTTCATATGCTAAGTCAACTCCCATATATACATTTACTGGAATAGCTGATTCATCTATCATCATATAGTTAAATCCGCCTCTCTCTTCTAAGTGACCTCTATACTTATTAACTCTATCTATTTTAAATTTAGCAGTTTCTAAATCCCTAGCTTCATTCATATATTCTTGAGCAAATTTATGTACAAGTCCCATTTCTGAGAACCTAGACTTGATATCATCAAGTTTTTTCTTTGTAAAGTAATTAGGCCACAAAGGAACTCCATCAACCATAGCTTTCTTGTACATTACATTCCAAGCAGATTTTCTTCCCTCTTTCTCTGCAGATGTAAATCCATCATAAACTCCTTGTAAAAAAGAGTCATAATGAACAATAGTACCAATTAACCAAATAGAACCTTCTTGTTCTTTAGAATTTTCTAATGCAGGTTCTACTGTAGACATAACCCATTCTTTAATTTCTCTTCTTCTGTCTGGAGTTTTTGTATTTAATTCTGATTCAAAGTCATCTAAAACAATATTAGTATATCTAAGACCTAATTGAGAACGACCACGTAAACGCTGACTAGTACCTTTAGCAATAATTCTATCTCCTCTAGCTGTAGTAAATTCTTTTTCAGTCCACTTACTTCCTTTTAAATCTCCGAAGTAGTATTGTAATGCAGGGTTAACGTCAATATGACTTTGAATGTATTTAATATGGTCTATAGCTTGAGACTGTTCTTCAGATACCCAAGCAATAAATTGTTTTTTATCTGGAGGAGAAAAGTATAATTGATGTAATAATGCAGTTTTTGCTAATGTAGACTTTGCGTGTCCACGAGGTAGTATAATACAAGCTCTTTTCTCGTCACCTAATAATAAGTCACTTAGCTCGTATTGATAAGGTGCAGGTGCCGATTTCATAAAATCGCCAGGTAAAAACATTTGTCCAAAAGTAATAATATCTTTTTTGGCTAATTCTAATGCTTTTTCTTTTGCTCCAAGATCTGGAGGTATTATATTAAAATTCTGAGGTTTTTCTTTCATAGTCATCTACTCTATGCATCATCATTAGTGTATTAGAAGAAAGCCAGTCTTGATCAGGAACCTCTGTAAATGTTTTCGAATTTTCCCACAACATAGGACCTGCTACATATATCCAAGCTTTTTCGGTACCTCCATCATCTAATATAACATCAGCTGTAGTTCTTATGTATAATCCGCCTTCAACGTTTTCATAAGTGTCATAATAGGATAGTTCTTCTTTGTCTACTTCCATCATTTCTACAACAGCACCTTTTCCTTTTTCATTCTTAATCAATGCTGGAAAAGATTTAGTTCCAGGAAAAACAAGGCTAAAACCTTTTATTCTACCCTTATCGTCAGATCCTCTTCTTAATGTTCCATATACTGCTAGTCTCATTATGCGTGCCCCACTTGTTGAGGAATCCCTAAAGCAAGCATTTCAAAATCGGGGTTATAGACTGTTAGACAATGTATACATTTAAGAGCAGTAACATCTCTTTCTATAGAACTAAGTACAAATACACCGGAATTTTTAAATTCCATAAAACAAATATAACATCTGTTATTTTTCTGTAGTCTTCTTAACTTCTGATAGTTTCTTGTATTCTTGTTTTTGAATTGCATCTAATTGCTCCGTTGTAAATCCTTGGAAAAGAGTTACAGATTCTGATTTAGTTTCAGTATCCATCATTCCCGATATTTTTATTAGTGTATTAAGAGCTGATAGCTTATCTCTATCAGAACTATCTACCTTGTCAACTATATTTCTCATTTCACCTAAAAGGTAAGATGGAGTTATTTCAGCTTCATCTAAATATTTATCTATTTCTTCTCTGACCAAATTTCTAACCCTATCTGTTTTAAGTAACATTTTTGCTTGAGTAGATGCATAATTTTTGTTATTAGTAGGAAAAGCTTTAATATAGGCTTCTACTACGTCATCTCCTTTAGCAACATACTTTGCAAATAAAAACTCTGCATTATTTGCTGTTTCTTTTTCTTTTCTCCTAACTGAAGGAGATTTCCCTTTTGTAGAAAATGTATGCATATTAGTACGCATATCACCTTCCATCTTAACATTCTTACTACAAACAAAAGATCCTATTATAGTTCTAACAAAACTAGTCTCTTTATTTCTGTTTGCTTTTTTCATTACGCCAAGATGTAATACTTGACATACTTGGCCATCATCACAGATAACCCAGTCACCTTTATTAGAATGTCTCCAGTCCGAAACCAGAGCAACGCTATCGTGGTAGTTTCGGAACTCGGTGACATTATCGTACAAATAATGATCAACTCTTTTTATAGTTCGAGTTTTCATTAATTTAGTTACTTTTCTTCTTTGTCGTCAACTTCTTTATCAAGCTCACTGGTAACAAAAGAAACGTAATTATTAACAAGAAATCTTTTTTCCATAAGATCTTGTTCTAACTGCATACACGACAATCCTAATGAATTAGCTCTTTGATACTGAGCTCTTGATTCATTCGATAGATCAGAAACCAAGAATTTATATTCTTTTTCGTTATGCATAATTTTTACTGATTTTTCTTTTTCGTCCATTTTATCTCCTTAAATTGGGTTTACTGTTGGTGCACCATACTCTTCTAGTTTTCGGTGCAGTTTTTCTAATATTCTTACATCAGCAACATTATGATCATATATTCGTTTTATAGAATCAACGTCTCCGTATCTAGCTTTTTGCCAATATTCAGGTTTAACTCTAGTTTTACCTGCTATTCCAAAAAACTCTGTTGCAGCCATCAATGAAGAACTATGCAGCTTTAATTTATTTCTTACTGTATAGTATAGGTCTTTATGTGATTTTTGCTTATACATTGGAAAATATGTTCCGTGATGTAAAGCTCTAGTTCGAATAAACGGGATATCGTGTCTCGTACCATAATACGTGACAATAACATCATATCTATTCATTTCTTCTACAAGAAGCTCAACAATTCTCGCATCTTGGTTTTCCGACATAAGTTCATCTCTTGTTATGCTAGCACCGGAAACTTCCTTGTTTCCTCTACCTTTTAAGCACCAAGATAGCATTACGTCGATATTAGCACTAAATCCAGTAGATTCTATATCTAGATACCCAATAGTCTTTTCGTGCCCACTGTTGAATCTCTTTGGTTTTCTAAAACCCAAAGACTCTATTTTCCTAGTTACGGCTTTATACGTTCTATTATATCCCGCTATTCTTACTTCCTGGTATAATTGAAACGCTGATTTGTTGGTTTTTTCATATTGATGTAATATAACCACTTCATCATCAGTCCATAACTTGTTTGTGGCCATTATCTGACCTTCTTAGTGAATGCAGGTGAAAAAAACTTTTTCATCCCTTTAGCCACTCTATCCCAAAAAGTCGCGGGTTTTTTCTTCGCAATTCTTTTTGATGTAGTTTTTTTAGCTTTTACCATTATTTACTCCATTTTCTATCTTTGACTATTAACGCCATTACTGAATATACAGCAATATCTAAGAAAGCATCTTCGATCGGTTCGTTTTTTGATTCGAAGTTATGTTTTGTAGATAGGTTAACTAGTCGGTTTATCTTATCATTAAGCCTTACTATAATACCTAATAAGGCGGTATTGACTTCCTGGTCGTCTTTCAATGCTGTTCCCATCGAAATATTACCAGGTCCATAGTCAAATTGTTTTTTACAAAATGTAAGGTACATTTCATTTAGTACTTCTTTAAACATAGACTCGGTTTGTGGGTATCCTTCTTTAATATAGTCAACTACCATATTAATATCAGCTGATTCTTTCTTATCTACTTTTTGTTGCAATTTCTGCACTTCTAATCTAGATCCCGATTCTTTTGCTTTTATTATTTGTTTTGCGAGGCTGTTAAATCCCATAAGTATTCTCCTATCCCTAATTGAAACAATCCATTTGATATAGCTTCTATTTGGTGTTCGTTATGATCCAATCCTGTATTATAGAAAATTGCGTGTAGTACCTCGTGAATCAATGTTTCTTCTTTTCTTGAGGTTACTATCGAATCACTGATATAAATGATATTATCATCTACTGAGTGTCTTCCATATAAGGTTTTTTTCGGATCTTCGTGTTTTAATTCCTGGACAACTATTTTATAAACGTGTCCACCTATTGATATTTCTCCTAATATTCCCATTTTTTTATCCCTTTCCATTAAATGTGTACGAAAACTTACACTAATTTGGTACACAAGTCAATACATTTGTTAGTATTATATATTTTTATTACGACGTTTAGAAATAAAATAAATGTTGACAACAATAAAAGGAAAACATTATCTTTAATACTCGGTGCTCTTATAAAACTATAGACTATTAAAACTATATCTTAAATAATGCTCGATACTCAGAGAGAGCTTCCAAAAATTTTAACCACGAAATTTTTTATAACCTTGTTTTTCTATATTTAAGCCTTAACCCGCGAAATTTTGCATTAAGTTAGAAAAGATAGCGACCTACTCAAAAAATTGCCATATTTTGTGTGCGCTCTTTCAAATCACAAAGAGGGCGGGGTCGGGAAAGAGTCGAGTTTGGAGAAAACCGTTGAAAAGTTGACTTTCTATATAGGATTAGGTTGATAATACTAATTAAATCTGCTAGATAGAGACAAAATTACATCTAGCAGATTTAACCCCCAAGGGTTTTGTTATAGAGCGTGGAAGGTAGGCATAGCGAGGCACAAAGTCAAGCGTTAATAAATATAATTTCGTTTTGTAAGTCTAGCAATATCAAGACTTAGAGATAGTTTAGATCTCTTTTTTCCTGGCTGCTTGAATTTGCTCACTCAATCCTAAACACGTGCGCGTTTTAATATTGTATGAGTTGGTTATTATTTAGACGATAATACAGCACTTTAACGAGTACGTGAATTAAGAAGATATACTCTATTGGCTTGGTGCTAATACCTAAATAGGTTTTTACTTGATTTAAGACCTATTTTCTTCAAAAACAGTTGCTGATTTCAGGCAAAAAAGGGATCTCTTGCGCGATAGAAAAGTAGGTATTTCTATTTCTTTATTAAATTCGCCCGATAGAGAAATACAAAAGTACATCGGGCGAATTTAACCCCCTCGGGCATAAAAAAAGAGGGCAACCAATTAAGACTGCCCTCTCGTACTCTAACTAATGCGACTATTTAGCTTTTCTTGATATTGACTGAAACCTCTCTCGTCGGCTCTCCCTTTTTCTCGCCGTGGTTTATACTGCGTTTACCCACCAATGCGAACTGCGTAGCTCCGGAGTAAAGCTGTTTATTTATTATTGTCTCGGTTTCGGTTTCAACTTTAGTTGTATCAATCCACTCTTGAACAAAATGAGTTGAATTATCGCATACTAATTGTAGAGAGTTTATCGCCTCGGCAACTGCTTTTGTTTCTTTTGGAAAATGTTGCATAGCTTTAGCCACCCACCCCGAGCGACTCGCTTTCTCTCTTGTCGTTGCTTGGAGTCGTTGAACATTGGTTTCAAATGTTACAACAACATCTTCTTCAGTCAGATATTCTTTTGGTAAATAATATTCTAGAGACTGACCCATACTCGTTAGGTTATCTTCTAAAAGCTTTTTACCGGCTTTATCCTTGGAATTGTACACCATCAAAGTTTTATCTTTAATTTGGGCGTCTTGTAAATCTGAAGAATATGTCTCGCTAGTAGTTTGAGGTATACTAGCAACTCCGTGTGAATCACGAAATTTAACCTTTTTTAATTCGTCCATAATATGAACTCCTATTTTTTAGCAGTAGCACAATCGGCTACTCGCTTTGAGAATTTAATATTTTTTCAATGTAAGTATCAAGTAGAAACATTGTATAGTAATTGACCTGATACACACCACCCCAAACACCATATAAACCGAGTGATCAGAATTATTTACCTTTTAAGCTAGATTTAGAGCTAAAATCCTAGTATTGGGTCTGCTTTAGCTAGATAGAGAGGTATTAAAATAATGCTTATGTCCTGAAAATTATATAGGTGGACTTATAAATATTTTGTATATTTTATGGGGTTTATAGCCCTATGAAAATAAACTTACTTAAGGACTAACAGATAATGAATAGCACAGATAATAAATGTTACATCACCGAGTTTAGCACTTGCCCAACTTGTAATCAAGAGGTTAAGTCTAAAGTTGAGATGAACGAGTCTAGAACATCATTAGAATTTACTCTAAGTCAAGTTAACAAGCAAGAGTACAAGGTAATAGTACGCCGTTTGTATCTACTATGGGAAGAATATTCAGATGTCTCACAAGAGACATTTGATATGTTATTTCAAGAAGATAGAACATTTAGTACTATTAGAGAAGCTATTGTTGGTATTAGAAGACTGAGCCTTACACATAATGGACAGAACACTAATAGCTACTATTCAATCACTTGTCTAAGGTATAGATTTACCTTATACCAATCTATTACAGATAGTAACTTATACGCAAACACCGAAGACTTTATTAAGTCAGTAGAAAATGCAAATAAGCCTTTGTCGGCAGTAGAAAAAGGTAGACAAGAGATAAATGATTCTCAGTACAAGCTAGTTAATAAACTTAGACGACAAGACTAATACAATATGTACAGACTAGATATAGTTAGTACAATGTTTATTTTTACTAAGCCGCGATTTTGCCTTAGCAGGATAGCGAACTACATTAACAATAGATAACCGGGAGGTTAGAATATGTCAAAAGACAAAATACATAACTCAGACTTATACGCCATTACTACTATAAGTAACAAGGTATCCAAGAAAGGACTACCTTATTGCTCAGTAGACTGGCCTAGACAGAAGTGGGTTATGTTTAAGAATAAGAAGTACAATGAACTTATTACCAAATGGAATAAGGGCTTAAGTATAGATATAAAAGGCAATCAAGTACAAGTTAGAAAGTTGTATAGTGGAGGTATTCATACAATACCATTTTACCACATATACAGAACTAAGACTTATACTGATAGCTTAGAGCGTATAGGTCAGGCGTTCTTGCATTATGACAAGAACAATAACCCTTACATTATCATACCTGCAGTCCCTGCGACTTACAATAAACCTGTAAAGATCGGTAAGACTTACTTCATTTATGAGAACGGGCTAACAGATAGTCTAGATATTATAGATGGTGCAAGTCTAATGATGGTAGTTAAGGGAAGAATATTCACGCCATAGTAAAGGAGAAAAACACTATGAATACAGAAACAATAGTAACACCAACTAGCAATGACTTGGTAAGTAAAGAAGACTTTCAAGCCTTTGTTAGAGTCCAAGATTCAGGAGATTTCAATATGATGAGTCCTGAAGCTAGACAACAAACAAGCCTAAGTAAAAGCAAGTGGCTTGATATTATCAGAAACTACGACCAATACCACAACAAGTATCATTGTGGTTGTGGTAATTCTTCTTGTTAGGAGGTTAATATGACAGAGAAAGAAATACTACTAGAGAGGCGAAAGATAGAGAAACTATTTAAGCGTACAAGGAGAGACTATAAAGAAATTAAGTCTTCTCTATATAATATGTACAGAAATGTAGGAGTACCTCTTAAGCTAAAGAAGAAACTTAAAGCTCAAGTAGACTATACTTTGTTTAATATGAGTATGGACTATGACACCTTTAAGGATACAGTTGGAGAGATACTTACATATCTTGGACAACAAAACTAACTGATGAAGTTCTCTTGGTATAGAGAACAGAAACACCTTGCTAAAGTGCGAGCGTTGCAAGGTGTCTTAGGTATTATACCTAACAATAATGTAACTAAATTAAGGAGAAATAACTTATGTGTGGAATATATGGTATGTCAAAACACCCTACATTACAATCTAAGGGGCAACTCAAAAAGGCTAAAACAGTCTTAAGAGAGTTAGCAGTCTTAAGTGAACAACGAGGTTCCGATAGTTCGGGACTTGCAGTTCTTAGTAATACTGAGTGTAAGATACATAAATCCCTGCTAAAGTCTTCTAAGTTCGTAACCTCAAGAGAGTGGGCTACATCAATGGACGATATGGTTAATAGTAATGTTTATCTTGGTCATACAAGATTCGCTACTATGGGCGATGTTACCAAAGAAAATGCTCACCCATTTAAGGTTGGGAGAACGGTTGGTGCTCATAATGGGTGCTTAACTAATATGAGTAGTTTACAAGTTACTCTTAGTAAGTCCTGTGAAGTAGATAGTCAATTAGTATTTAAGGCTATAGACGATTCACAGACTATACAAGAAGCTATAAACTATATCAAAGGAGACTTTGCACTAAGTTTTGTCAAAGATACCTATGACACTCTCTACTTATGTAGAGAGACTAATAGGCCCCTAAGTGTTGCGTATTGGTCAGAAGCTAGAATTCTATTCTATGCTTCAAAGAAAGAATACATAGAGAAAGCCTTACTAAAGGCTAAACTGTATAAAGTAGATACTATAGACTTGGAGATAAATAAGCTATATGGCTTTAATATTAATAAGTTTAGTAGTGATAAGACTAATGTCAGTATAACCGACTTTGACTTTGTAAGTCAAGAATATAGTTGGGCTAGTAATATATACAACTCGTATAATTACCCTAAAGATAATAATGGCTTTGTCTACTATAGTCAACAGGGTTCTCTGTGGCAGACAAAAAGCATAGACGACGAGTTATATGGAGAGTCAAATCCCATTGACGAGTCTAACTTGCTAGATAAAAGGTATGCACAAGATGATGAAGACTTAAACTGGTTTTACGATACCGTTAAGAAAGGATGGTTTTACATAGATGTAAAGAATAAAGTCCTATCTCAAGAAGAGTTTAAGGCTCTAGAGGTAGAAACTAGCGACTTGTCTTGTGATTATTGTGGACTATCTATAGATGATGGAGATTGTGATTGTTATGGTAATGAGTATAGAGGAGTCCATTTATGAGACATAATCTAAAAAATCTCTATAGCAACATATTACATACTGCAAAGAAAGTACAAGATAGGATTGAGCTCTTAGATGGAATCTCAGATGAAGAATATATGCAGGAACTTTCGTCCTACTATTCTTCTAGAGAACTAGAATTAACTGCTCAATGGAAGTCGTTGTACCAGCAATCGTCAAGATATAGTGATTACTATGGGAGATACGGAGATATAAGAGCTCCACTTCCTGACATATGTCACGATTGTAATTCCTTACTAGACGAACAAACAGAAGACTCTTATCAAAATTGTAATCAAGAAGCTATATGTTCTGATTGCGATGAGAGCTATTACAATTGTAATAGTTGTGATGAGAAAATTCACGCAGATGACTCTTATGATTATATGGGAGAAATACTCTGCGAGAGTTGCTTCTACGAGAACTACGGTTATTGTGCAGAGTGTGGCGATGTTCATACCCAAGACGAGTTAAGATGGGAGGAACAAGAAGGAGAATCCTACTGCAGACATTGCTATAGAGTTGGACACGAGTCTATATCTTGGAATATAGATAGCGTAGGTTACTTAGAATATGCTATGCATAGAAAGGTAGAAGAGAGGCAGTGGGATAGCGACGATAAAGATGAAGTCATTACATACAATAAGTATGTAGACGATCCTAAGTACGATGTAATTACCTCTAAGAGAGCAATGGGAGTAGAGTTGGAAGTTCATACTTATTCAGATGGTATGGACGAGATACGAAGATGTTGCAAATATAGTCTTAACGAAAGAGTAGACTTTGATAATATCGACGATAGAATCGGTGGGGCTTATACCTGTTATCTTCCAGGAGGGAGTGAGAGGAAAAGAGTTCTTAACGAAGCTCAGTTAGGAGTAAAGGTAGTTAGTGATGGTAGTATAAATGGATTAGATGATGATGATGTAAGTAGTGGAGAAGTAGTCTTAGAGCCTAGAAATGGCTCTTACTTAATAGACGATGTCCATTTAGTTACTACTGGTCTAAAATACGATTTAGACGCTTTCGTTACAAGTCGTTGTGGGTTTCACCTACACATAGATAGTAGAGACTTTGATTGGTATCATAGGGCTACTTTAGCCGTATTTACTAAGTTATTAGAGCCTCATCTCTATTCTTGGTTACCTCAGTCTAGGAGGACTAATAGTTATAGCCGTCCTATGTCTCAGTCATTTAGTAGTATGAAAAATATCAAATCTAGAACAACTTTTCTAGACTTTTGGTACGACACTAATAGCTACGACGATGATAGACACGGCTCGTCTAAAAGGTACTATGCTCTTAATATGCACCCCTCTTTTTGTGAGAACAGAACAGGTAGCATAGAGCTAAGGCATCATCAAGGAACTCTTAATACAGAAAAAGTACAACACTGGGCAACCCTTTGGGGTTGTATCTTTGACAAGACTAAGACTATAGCAGAACAGCTATATGCTTATAATGGTGAACTATGTATTAAGGCTTTGGTAAGTGATATGTTAGCTTTAGATAAAAATATACAGAAAGATGATAATATATCTGATAAGTATATAGATGATTACAATGATAGGTTTAGTCCTATCATAGATATAGATAATCTATTTACTCTTATGGATATTCCTGAGAGTACAAAGATATTCTATACTAAGATGTTACAGAATAGACTATTAGATACTAGGAATACTTCACTAACTCACTACAAGCAGTGCTTTGATAATAGAGCAGGTGTAGTAGAATTTAGCACAGACAAACTTAGGTTTGAGTTGTGTACTAATGACTTTGAGTGCTTTGATGTATCTTCAGGCTCTTCCTATATATATCGTAATCAAGACTATCTTCCGTTAAGTAATATTGAACATACCTTACTTGGTAAGATATCTAAAAGTAAATACTTAATAGATGATGAAATAGCAGTAAGAACTTATGGTAAAGAAGCATTTATATCTGCTGCTTACATAAGTGACTGGAAGTATAGACTTAAGTCTAATGTTGAAGCTGAGTTAACTAGGATAGATAACCCAGTTAGCTTGTTTTATAGAAGTCAACTGGAGACCTATAAAGTCAAAGATACCTTAGAAGACTAAGGTTAAGGTGGGTTAGGTCTGAGAGATAAACTCTTAGACTTAACCTATTTTGTCTTATTTTTTTTTGATATATGTATATATATATAATGCCGGATAGAGAGCCGGATAGAGATAAATAAATATAAAAAAAAGCTTGACAAAGAGTATAAAAATTATTAAATTGTTTTATCGGCGGGGTATACTGCCAAAAAGTTTTTTGACAGACAAATAAAATATTAACTTAACGTGGAACAAGGAACACAGTACCTTACCACTTAATATATTTAATTACATTAGATATTGTAAGTTAGTAGATTAGCTATGGTTGGCGCTTTAGGTCTGTCAAAAGTATTATATAAATAACAACACAAGGGAGTGTTATATGAGTAAGAAAGTAAAAATAATAGTGTCAGAAAAACAAGTACGAGATCATTTTAAGGACAGGAAGATTGTTCCTGTAGTCCTTTTAGATGTACACGACATAATTGAAGACTTAAAAACCGAGGGATTATCTTCTGAGGACTTAGCTAGATTTATGAGCGTAAGAGATGAAGATGTTGCAGAAGAGATTAGGTATTTAGTAATGGATGTGATGAAAATTTTCAATGATGATAGAAAACATCTTTTAGGAAAGATCTATGAATACATAAAGAGTATGACACAGATGCACGATAGAGAGCACGATAGAGATGAGAACTTCTGGGTTTCACCAGGAATAACTAAGGTGGAGGCGTAATATGAAATGTTCTGAATGTTGTGAGTGTGGTTTGATAATTGATAGCGGAATTACTTGCGAGGATTGTTCTAATAAATATTCTTCTAAGAATGAAGCTCTTATGCTTCAAACTAAAATAGTAAATTGCGCAACTAGAATACAAGAGATCGGTTTCCGTGTTGAAATAAAGTACATTGGAGATTCTGGAATTGTAGTTAGTATAATTAATAGAACTAATGGTGAGCTTCACGAACAAGATAAACTAGACGCACAGCAAGAGAAGAATAATGACTATGCTCTAGACAATATGACTTGCGACATATCACCAGAAGAGCAAGAGTTAATGGATTTAGAAAATGCTTCTTTAGACCAATTTAATCAAGAGAGAGAAGAAATGGAGCAAATTGAATTAGAATCAGAGTCTCGTAATGTTACTCCTGAAACTATAATTAAAGATTGGTCTGTAGAGGAGGTTCAATGAGAACAATAGTAAAGTGGAAAGTAGATAATGCTATTACGCATTTAGACGAACTACAAGATATACTGAAAGAAATGCAACAAGATAAATCTGGAATAAAGCCTACGACTGTAAAATGGTTAGCAGGAGAAATTAGAATGGCAATAAAAATGCTAGGAGGAAAAGAAGATGAGTAAGATAAAACCACTAGATAATAGACTAGCAGTACAAGTAGACGCAGTAAAAGAGAAGACGGATAGTGGAATACTTTTGTCTACAGAGAATCAAAATAAGCAATGCAGAGGCGTCGTTACAGACATTGGTCCAAAAGTAAATGGTATTAATATAGGAGACTATGTTATATTTCCAGACTATGCAGGTACTATTGTATATACTGACGGAGAAGAATATTTGATAATGAGAGATGCTGAAGTGTTAGCGGTGCTAGGATGATAAAACTTAATAAGGGTGCAATACCTAGACTGACTCAAGAGATATACTTTACGTGTGGATCTGGAGGCTCTAAAAAAGTAAACAGAGAATTAACTTTAAAAGAATTTGATAAGAAAATTGTAGAGTTAACAAAAACTATGGAGATAAAATGCATATAGAAAAAGATAAATTTATAATGAGAAAAGAAGATGTAGTAGACCTTATGACTCGAGAATTTGGTGTTTCAGAGGAAGAAGTTAACGAATCTTGGAAAAAAATGTTAAATGGAAAGCTAGATATTTTTCACGTATGGGATACCCTTACGCAACTATTGTTTTTGGATATCTCATTGAATAAAGATAAATAAAGTTTTAAAGTTTTTGTTGACAAAGGTACTAAAAAATACATATATTAAAATATGAAAGAAAGATTTCAAACGTCATTCATAATCGACAAAGAACTATGGATAAAGTTCAAGTCTAAGACAGTAAGAGATGAAGTGTCTATAAAAGATGCTCTTCATACTATGATAGACAACTATATAAAGGAAGGTAATAATGCCAGCAGTTGGTTTCGTCTACCCAAATGGAGATAAAGTCTCTTTTGAAGAGGTAGCAAAGGGTAAAGTAGATGTGGAGAAGATGGGTATGTCTATACCTACTTTAATGGAGATGTCTAAAGAGAGAGATCCTAATAGAAAGCCGTCTACCACGGAGTTATTGGTAGGTACTTGTGAATCATTTTTGAAGAGAAGAAGAGAGTATTATATAGACCCTCAAGATAGGGCATTTTCATTAGCAGGTACTATGCATCACTCAAAGTTAGAGAAACACGAGGATGATAGACTATTAATAGAAGAGAAACTTGAAGAATTTGATATAACCGGTATTGCAGATTTATATGATAAAGAAACTAAAATGTTACTTGATTACAAAAACACCGGTTCTTATAAATGTTCACAGTTATTAGGTATGACATATAATATGTTACCAGATCCCTCTGGAGCTTTATATAAGGTATCTGGAAAGTGGGGTAGAAAAGGAACTCCTAAGATGGTTAAATCTTGGTATAAAGACGAGGGATTAGCAGAATATGGAGATTGGGGTTGGCAACTAAATTGGTATAGATACCTTTTAGAGAAGAAAGGTTATGAAGTTGACACTATGTATATACAAATTACATTAAGAGACGGAGGACTTCAAGTTGCTCAACAAAAAGGTTTGGATAAAAATATATATTTAATACCAATACCTAAATATGATGACGAATCATTAGAAAATAAATTTTTAGAAGCGAGAGATAGTTTGGTTAAAGCTCTTAAATGTGACAATATGCCAAACAAATGTACTCCGAAAGAAACGTGGAACGGTCGTAAATGCGAAATGTATTGCGAAGTGAGAGATCTGTGTCCACACAACAAAGGGAGAGTAAATGGGTAAAATGAGTGAATTGGACTTAAAAAGACAAGAAGTGGAAGCGATGGAAGTGTCAAAAGGACACTACAATCCAGAAATATTCGAAGAGACTTCTTTGATTTTAAAACACCAAAACGTTTCAGAAGAACCTACTCCTCAAGACGTAGTTAAAAGCAGAA
>TARA_R110002051_G_scaffold26789_6_pt1 | contig 14529 bp, 14 predicted proteins | sample TARA_R110002051 | Tara Oceans TARA_R110002051 (sample SAMEA4397023) | marine metagenome | biome: Polar Biome; feature: [MES] marine water layer (ENVO:01000295) within the mesopelagic zone...; material: water (ENVO:00002006), including particulate matter (ENVO:01000060) such as......
TTGCCCGCTCCACATGATACGCCCGGTACCGGTCCTTCGGCATTCCGTCCTCGGGATAGGCCGGCTCATGCGAGGTGATCATCAGCCGGTTTTTCAGCGTCAGATGTTTCAGGGTGTAAGGCTGGAAAAGCGGATCGGTGGACATGCGGGCCTCCTGCGTTTCCAGAATGCTCCGGCAAAATGTTCACTTATGTCAAGTTTAAGTTCATCATTGTCCATTTCACTGGAAGCCGTGCTTTCCTGCCGCTAAACTCTCACCATGAAAATTGAAACCTCTCAAGACAACGAGCCGAAAAATACGGGCTGGCGCGGATCGCGGGAAATCTGGCTCGACGCGGCCAAAGCGGCCTTCCTGGAGAACGGTATCGATGCCGTGAAGATCCAGCCACTGGCCACCCGGCTGAACCTGTCACGCACCAGCTTCTATTGGTTCTTCCGGGACCGTGCGGCCATCCTCGCCGCCCTTCTCGAAGAATGGGAGGAGAAGAATACCGGCGGGATCGTCTCGGCATGCGAGGAATATGCCGACAGTGTGGCCGAGGCGACGCTGAACGTGATCGGCGTCTTTTTCGACGAGGACCGGTTTGAATCCCGCTTCGATTTCGCCATCCGGGGCTGGGCCCACCAATCCAGCGCGGTGATGGCCCGTGTCGCCGCCGCGGATGAGGTCAGGCTTGCCGCGATCCGCTCGGTCTTCGAACGCTTCGGCTTCGACCCGGGCGAGGCGGATGTCCGCGCCCGGACCATCTATCTCGTCCAGATCGGCTATATCTCGATGCAGGTCGAGGAGCCGCTCGCCCTCCGCATGGAGCGGATACCGGCCTATGTGAAGACCTATTGCGGCCATAGTCCGACACGAAACGAGCTGGCCCGCTTCCAAGCCAGGCATGGATTTCAGCCGCCAGCGGGTGCAGCGCCGTAAAACGCCTGCCGGAACTATTTCTATAAGCGGGTTCTCAGCTTTCCCAGCTCACACGATGGGGCGGATGCTCTCGAAACCACTCGACGATGCTTGGCATGTACCCCTCGAACGCGCCGGGGATAGAGAAATTGAGCAGGCCCGCGCGGGCCGCGCTACGGTTCTCGAAATCGTGCCGGATCCCTGACGGAACCAGGACGAAACCGCCCCGCTCCACATCTCGCCACGCATCGTCGACAAGAAAGCTCATTGTGCCTTCAATGACGAAAAACACGTCATCGCCATCGTCATGCACATGGGCGCCAGGGCCGGAGGTGTGCGGCTCCAGCCACCATTCGGAGATCGAGTAACGGTCTGCCGTCTCACCGCAATCGGCTTTGAAGACGGCGCCGATATTCCCCATCTCGTAGCGCCGGCCCTCACCCGCCTCCAGAATAATCACCGAACGCCCATCCGTTCCCGTCATCGCTTTCCCCCTTCGTTACTTTCAGCAGCGCACAGCTCACTCAGGCGGCATCGGGATGTCGGGCCATGTTTCGGTCACCTCTGCCTGCACCGGACGTTCCAGATAGGTCGACAGCACGACAAAGCTCCGGGTTCCGCGCACCCCCGGCAGCACATAGAGCTGGGACAGAAATTCCTCCATGGCCTGAGCGCTTGCCGTCCGTACCTTGAGGATAACGCACGTATCTCCCGCAACCGAATGCATCTCCTCCACCTCGGGGAATTTCCGCAAGCGGAGCATCCGCTGGCTTTTTCCCCAGCCATCCGCATCGACATGCACGAAGGCCAGAAAGGGTTTGCCAACAGCCGCGCCATCAAGCCGTGCGGACGTGCCGGCAATAACGCCCTGCGCGCGGAGCCTCTTTACGCGCTCGAAGACGGCAGGCGCGGACAACCCGACGCTCTTGCCGATATCGGCATAGGTCAGACGCGCATCCTCGGTCAGCGCGCTTAAGATCGTTCTGTCAAAATCATCCAGGTCGCTATAGCGAATATCCTTCTTTCGAAAATCCTCTTTTTCTTCTTCCATTCGATCAAACCCTTCTTTTGCAGAACAGTTTTCCGCAATAGCAGGATTACATCAAAGGAGGACAGAGAATGAAAACATCACTGATAAATCCATCCACCGGGATCTATCCGGCAAAGGATTACGCACACGGCATTCTGCTCACCGGTTTCGAGAAGCTGTTATTCGTCTCCGGTACAATGGGACTGGCTCCGGATCACTCGGCTCCAGCCACTCTTGAGGAACAGCTTGCTCTGGTCTGGGACAATCTCCGCCGGATCCTGGCCGAAGCCGATATGGGGGTCGACAACATCGTGCGTCTGACCAGCTACATGCGGGACGGCAGCTATGCGGAAGCCAATCGCGATGCCCGGCTCTCCGCCCTTGGCGGACGGCGCATTCCGACCACGGCAATCGTGGTGGAAACACTCGAGCCGGACTGGCTCATCGAGATCGAAGTGATCGCGGCCGCATGAGCCTAAAGCCGGAATCCGTAGGGTAGCAGCCGGTCTATATCGAGAATGTCGGCGGTGAAATCCGCATCGCCCGTATCCACCAGGATCAGCGCGGTGTCCTGCGCCTCCTCCCGGTCGATGAATTCCCGCATCACCTGCCGGCAAATGCCGCAGGGGGAACGCTCCTGCAGCGGGCCGTCGAGGCTGTCAGCGGTAGAGAGGGCGATGAATTTGATCCGGCGAAATCCTTTCGCGGCGGCGGCATGCAGCGCGTTACGTTCACCGCAGATCGTGGCGCCGTAGGAGGCATTCTCGATATTCGCGCCGGTGATGACCGCCCCCGACGGATCGTCCGCCATGATGACGGCGGCACCGACATGGAAATGCGAATAGGGCACATGTGCATTCTTCGCCGCCGCCCGCGCTGCCTGCACCAGATCGCGCAGGACTGCCGGGTCCGCCATCACGCGTTTCTCCGGAATGTGCTGACCGGCGATATGAAACCGCCCCGCTTCCGTTTCCAGCACCGTATCGGCGGCCTCTATCGCGGGCAGGAGGATTTCGATCTCCGCCATCGGCCTAGGACTTCTTTCCATAGACGGCTTCCGGGTCGTAGGCCTTGCCGTCCTTGATCACATCGAGCACGGCCTTGCCATCCTCGATCCGGGCGGCCCGGAAGAAGCAGCTGTCATAGCCGACATGGCAGGCCGGCCCCGAAAGCACCCGCAGCAGCACCACGTCCTGATCGCAATCGACCCGAAGCTCAACCAGTTTCTGCACATGCCCGCTCGTCGCGCCCTTGTGCCAGATCTCGGACCGGGACCGGCTCCAGTAGACCGCCTCACCCAGCTCCAGCGTTTTCGTCAGCGCTTCCCGGTTCATGAAGGCGAACATCAGCACCTCGCCGGTCTCCGCATGCTGGGTGATACAGGGGATCAGGCCGTCCGCGTCGAATTTCGGCTGAAAGGTCGAGCCTTCCTCAAGCTCCGCCTTGCCGCCGCGCTCTGAAAACAGGGTATTCGCTGTCATGGTCATCGCTCCGCAATCAAGATCCGGTTATAGGCCTCCGCCCCGCCTGCCTGCAATGCCGCCAAAAGTGGACCAATCGGGCATGGGGCGCGTACAAGTTTCGAAATGGATGGTGAAAGTGACCGGACCGGTATGTCCCGCGAGAAACAGTTCCACAGTTTGGCCGAAGCCGCCGTCGCCGTGCTTGAAACCGGCGACACAAGGCAGAAGGCAACACTCGGCCGCGCCGTGGTGGCGGCCTGGAAAGATGGCAGCATCAGCAATATAGGCACAGCGGCGCCGCCGGATCGCCCGGCCCGCCCCGCCTTGCCCGCCCTTCGGCCACCGCGCGAGGTGCCGAAGCGCAAGATCACGGCTGCCCCGGCAGGCCGGATCGCGCTGCTGCACGCATTGGGTCATATCGAGCTGAATGCCATCGATCTCTCCTGGGATATCATCGCCCGCTATACCCGCCACGATCTCCCGGAAGATTTCTATATCGACTGGATGAAGGTCGCGGATGACGAGTCGAAGCATTTCCTGCTGATCGCCGACCGGCTGGAAGAGCTCGGCTCCCATTATGGCGCGCTGAACGCCCATGACGGGCTCTGGGGTGCGGCGACGAAAACCGCGCATGATCTGCTGGCCCGGCTTTCCATCGTGCCGCTGGTGCTGGAAGCGCGCGGCCTCGACGTCACCCCGGCGATGATCACCAAGATGCGCGACGTCGGGGATGAGGCAAGTTCCACCATCCTGCAAACCATCTTCGATGACGAGATCACCCATGTCGCTGTCGGCAAGCGCTGGTTCGACCACGTTTGCGACCGGGAGGGGAAACCCCGGATCGAGACCTGGCAGCATCTGGTGCGCACGCATTTCCGCGGCGGTGTAAAACCGCCCTTCAATATCCCCGCGCGGGAGCTGGCCGGTTTCGCGGCCGCCTTTTATGTCCCGCTCGGCGAGGAATTCCTGGCCTCCCGGAAGACGGATGGGGGCAACACATCGTGAGCACGCTGTTGTCGCGCGAATATGTCCGTCATTTCGAGGCTTCCCGGGCCCAGGTCTGGGAAGCGCTGGCAGACACACGGCGCTACAACGAAGCCGTCGGGCTGCCGAAGCATGATATCCGGGAAGAGCTTCAGGCGGATGGCAGCGTCCGCTTTTTCGCGATGGCCAAGATCGGTTTCGTCACCCTGCACTGGGAGGACATTCCGCAGGAATGGTCGGCGGGCAACTGGTTCAGACACCGCCGCCTTTTCCTCAAGGGCCCACTGAAACAGCTCAATGTCCATGTACGCTTCGAGGACGCCCCGAACGGCGAAGGGTGCATTGTGCATTACCGCACCGATATCGAGCCACGAAACCTGATCGGCAGCATCCTTGCCCGCAAGGTCATCTTTCCGGTGACCGAACGAAATTTCGACCGCGTCTCCGACTGGGTTGAAGAGTGGGCTAAAAAACAAACCGAGACGCCTTATCCAACCGAGCCGACTGAGCTGGACACAGCTCATAATCAACGCCTGGACACAGCGATGATCCGGCTCGACGCTTCGCGCTATAGTCACGGTCTCGGCCGCAGGCTCGCGGACTGGCTGCTTTCGGCACAGGAAATCGACCTGATGCATATCCGGCCCCTGCGTCTCGCGCGGCAATGGGAAGCGGACGAACGGCATGTCATCGAGCTGTGTCTGGAAGCAGTAAAAAGCGGGCTGCTGGAAAGCCGCTGGGATCTGCTCTGCCCGCGCTGCAAGGGCGCCAAGCTGTCGGAAAGCTCGCTCGACGAGCTGCCGCAGGGGGCGCATTGCACCTCCTGCAATATCAGCTATGACCGCGATTTCGCCCGCAATGTCGAGCTCACCTTCCAGCCCGCCGCCGGTATCCGCAAGGTGGTGCATGGGGAGTTCTGCCTGTTCGGGCCGATGTCCACGCCCCATGTCCGGTTGCAATTGCGTGTCGCGCCCGGCGGAACGGAGGTCATTGATGTCGGGCTCGTGCCCGGCTCCTACCGGATTCGCACTCTGGAGCCGGGACCGGAATGCATTCTGGATTATTCCGATGGCAGCTTTCCGGCCCTCTCCATCCGCGAAGACGAGATCACGGGGGAGCCGTCGGATGTTGCCCCGGGCAGTGTCATGCTGCTCAACCGGACGGACCGTCCCCGCGTCGTCATCATCGAGGCGCGGGACTGGGCGGAAGACGCCCTGACCGCGCACAGGGTCACCACGTTGCAGGCGTTCCGTCATCTCTTCGCCGAGGATGTGTTGCGCGGCGGGGATGAGGTCGGCATTGCCCATATCACCCTGATGTTCACGGATCTCAGCGGCTCCACCGCGCTGTACGAGAAAATCGGCGATGCTCCGGCCTACGGCCTTGTCCGCGAGCATTTCGATTTCCTCACCCGTATCGTCCGCGAGCATGACGGCGGCGTGGTGAAAACCATCGGTGACGCAGTGATGGCCGCCTTCACCGAACCCGAATCCGGCGTCCGGGCGGCGCTTGCGATCCGGGAGCATGTGCTCGCGTTCAACCGGGACCATCACGAAAACCCCATCGGCCTGAAACTCGGCCTGCATGCCGGCCCCAGCATTGCCGTCACCCTGAACGGACGACTCGATTATTTCGGCGGTACGGTCAACATGGCCGCCCGCCTGCAGGGCGAGGCCGGTCCGGGCGAGATCGTCATCAGCGAGACCATCGCTGGCGATCTGGCGGCGGCGGAAATTCTCAAATCGAAATGGTTGGAAGAAGACCGCCGCGCTATAAGAGGGTTCAAGGATCCCGTCACGTTCCGGCGCCTTCCGCCGGAAGATACAGCACTTAAACCAGAATAATCACGCCCAACCAGCCACGAAAGGCCGTGCACAGATGAGCCCGGACTCCACCCAGCAATCGAACACCCCGAAGATCGAACCCGAAGAAATCCTCGAAGGCATTCTTGACTGGGTCGAGGCGGAAAGCCCGACCACCGACAAGGACGCGGTCAACAAGGTCGCGACAAAAGTCGAAGGCCTCTATGAAGGTCTCGGCCTCGCCATCGAGCGGACACCGGGACGGGACGGTTTCGGCGACATCATCCGGGCCAGGACCGAAAACGCGACCGGCGAAAAGGGCATCCTCGTGCTCAGCCATATCGACACGGTGCACCCGATCGGCGTGAAGGACGACGCCTTGAAGATCCGCCGCGAAGGCGATGTGGTCTACGGTCCTGGCATCTATGACATGAAGGCGGGCGCCTACCTGCCCTACTACGCCTACCGGCACCTGCAGCGCCTCGGCCGCGAGACCAAACTGCCCGTGACCTTCCTCTATGTGTCCGAGGAAGAAGTCGGCAGCCCGATCTCCCAGGAAATCATCGAGGAAGAAGCCCGCAAGGCGAAATACGTGCTGGTCACCGAGCCGGCCCGCGATGGCGGCAAGGTCGTGGTCTCCCGCAAGGGCGTCGGCCGCTTCGTGATGAAGATCACCGGCCGTCCGGCCCATGCCGGCGCCAAGCATGAAGATGGCCGCAGCGCCGTCAGCGAGCTTGCCAACCAGATCAAGGCAATCGACGCGCTGGTGGATTACGAACGCGGCGTGACCACCAATGTCGGCATGATCAGCGGCGGCACCGCCGTCAATGTGGTCGCGCGCGACGTGGTCGCTGAAATCGACCTGCGGGTCCTGACCCAGGAAGACGGCGAGGAACTCACGGCAAAGATCCTCGGCCTCAAGGCCCAGAACCCGGATGTCACCGTCGAGGTTACCGGCGGCATGAACCGCCCGCCCTTCGAAGCCACCGACGCCAGCATGAAACTGTTCGAGCATGCGAAAGCCTGTGCGGCCGAGTTCGGGCTGGAGCTTGAAGCCACCACCACGACCGGCGGCGGCAGCGACGGCAACTTCACGGCCGCCCTCGGCGTGCCCACCCTCGACGGCCTCGGCGCCGACGGCGAAGGCGCGCATACGCTGGAAGAGAAGATCTATTTCTCCTCCCTCGAGCCGCGCGCAAAAATGTGGTTCCGCCTGCTGGAAACACTGGAATAGAGATAGATAAAGATACGTTTTCCCGGACTTGATCCGGGACCTTTCGAAGGAGCTTTACGGCTCCAAGGTCCCGGATCGGGGGCCGGGAAATATTTTTCTGTTTACCTATTCCGCCGCCACCGCCGAGGCGAGCTGGTGAGAGACGAGCTGGGCGTAGAGTCCGCCCTTCGCCACCAGCTCCTCATGGCTGCCTGTTTCAACCAGCGTGCCCTCGCTCAACACCGCAATCATATCCGCGCTGCGGATGGTCGAGAGCCGGTGGGCGATGACGATGGTGGTACGATCGCTCTGCAACCGGTCCAATGCCGCGCGCACTGCCCGCTCGTTCACCGCATCGAGATGCGAGGTCGCTTCGTCCAGGATCAGCACCGGGGCATCCTTCAGGAAAGCGCGGGCGATGGCGACACGCTGGCGCTGACCGCCGGAAAGGCTGGTCCCGCGTTCGCCGACCTTGGTATCCAGCCCGTCCGGCAGCATCTCCACCAGATCGCCGAGCGAGGCATGACGCACCGCCGCCTCCAGATCCGCTTCACTGGCGTCGGGGCGGGCCAGCATGATGTTGGCGCGGAGCGTGTCGTTGAACAGATAGGTGTCCTGGGCAACGAGAGCGATCCGGCCGCGCAGATCGTCCAGCCTGTAGTCTTTCAGATCCGTGCCATCCATCAGCACCCGGCCGGAATCCGGATCCCAGAACCGCATCAGCATCTGGGCCAGCGTCGTCTTGCCCGCGCCGGACGTGCCGACCAGCGCCACCGTCTTGCCCGCCGGGATTTTCAGACTGAAGTCCCGGATGGCCCGGCGGCTCTGCCCCGGATAGCGGAAGTCGACATCTTCCAATGTGATTGAAACCGCTCCGGAACGGGCCGGAGCGCCCGGCCCGTCCGTTACCGGCACAGGCTCGTTGCTCAGGGCATAGACGCGCCGGGTCGATCCCAGAGTATCGGCGAGCTGCCTGCCGATCTGGGCGATCTCGGAGACCGGCAGGAAGGCCGCCATGGCAAGGATGGTGAGCAGCGGCAGAACACCCGCCTGGATTACCCCCGCCGCCGTCAGCCAGGCTCCGGCGACAACCACCGCCAGACCGCCAAGACCGGTCAGGGCTTCAAGCAGGCTCTGCTGCGCCGTCAGCTCCCGGAAGAACGGCAGGCGCAGATCGATATGCCGCTGACCGAGTGCGTCCAGCTTGTCCCCGCGTGGCCCTTCCTGCTGGAAGGCGACGATCTCGCCGAGCCCCTGAACGCTGTCCACCGCGAAGGCGCCAAGCTCACCGGACGCCTCCCGGGCTTCGGAGCCGAGTGTATCGACACGCCCCCGCATCAGGAACGGGCTAAGACCGACGGCAACGAGGAACGGCAGAAGTGTAAGCGCCAGCACCGGGTTTTCCATGCCGAGCCAGACCAGCACGCCGGCCGGCACCAGAATAGCGACAAAGGCCGGCGCCACCGTGTGGGCGAAGAAATACTCCACCAGCTCGATATCATGGGTGACCAGCGTCATCAGATCGCCGGTCCGCCGCCGGACCAGATAGGCCGGAGCCAGCGCGTCCAGCTTGCGGAAGGTATCGATCCGCATTTCGGCCAGCAGCCGGAAGGCCATGTCATGGGCGAGCCAGGATTCCAGCCAGTGCAGCACACCGGACAGCGGTGCCACCACCGCCAGCCCCCAGAGATAGGGCGTAAAGTCCGTGCCGTTCTTCAGGGCCAGCACAACAAAGGCGCTGAGCACGCCGACGCCGATAAAGCCGAGCACCCGGAGCACGCCGAAAAGGAAGGTAAGAACCAGCTTGCCCTTCCACGGCATGATGACTTTCATCAGCTCGGTGACAACCTGCGTCCAGGTTAGTCCCTCAGCCTTGATAATGCCTTCGGTCGGCGCCTGCATGGCGCCGCCGGGAACGTCGGCAAGGCTTTCCGCCGCCGGTTTCGCCGCCGCATCCCGCACCACCGGCTCCGCCGCTTCAGCAGCCTCCGCCTCGCGGGCCTGCTCGGCCATCAGCCCGGCATAGAGCCCGCCCGCTTTCATCAAAGCTCCGTGGGGGCCCTCCTCGGCCACCTTGCCCTCGTTCAGCACCAGAATGCGGTCGCAATCGATGACACTGGAAAGCCGGTGCGCCAGAACCAGCGTGGTCCGCCCCTTCATCAATCGGTTAAGCGCGTCCTGGATAACCGCTTCGTTCTCCGCATCCACCGCCGACAACGCCTCGTCGAGGATCAGGATCGGGGTGTCGCGCAGCAGGGCACGAGCAATCGCCATGCGCTGACGCTGACCGCCGGAGAGCTTGATCCCGCGTTCACCGATCACCGTGCCATAGCCCTCGGGCAGGCCTTCGATGAAATCATGAATATTGGCGGCGCGGGCGGCGGAGACCACGGAGGCGTGATCCGCCTCGGGCCGGCCCATGCGGATATTTTCCTCCACCGTGCCGTGGAACAGGAAGGTGTCCTGATTGACCACCGAGATCATGGAGCGGATCTGCTCGAATGACAGCGCATCCAGCGATTTGCCGCCCAGCAGGATGCGGCCCTCGATTGGATCGAAGAAGCGCAGCAGCAGACGGACGACGGAGCTCTTACCGCAACCGCTTGGGCCGACGAGACCGATCCGCTCGCCCGGCTTTACCGCGAAGCTCAGCCCGTCATGCACGGTGCGCGGCGCGCCCGGATAATGGAAGCCGACATCTTCGAAGGTGATCGAAGCCTCAAGCGGCGCCGTACCGGTTGCCGCCGCGTCTTCCACATCCGGCTTGCCGTCCAGCACCCGATAGATGCCCTTGGCGGCGGACAGCCCGACCATGCCTTCATGCAGCACATTGCGCAGCTCGCGCATCGGCCGGAACACTTCGACGCCGAGCATCATGATGACAAGCAGGGAGGTCAGCTCCAACTGTCCCTCCGTCACCCGGTACGCACCGAGCCCGAGCGCGGCGGCGGCACCGCAGGCGATGGAGCTGTCGGTGATGCCGCGGGCCAGCACGTTACCACTCAACACCCACATGGTGCTGCGGAACACTTCCCGCGCCTTCACCTCAAGCGTATCGCCACGCGCCTTGCTCTGCCCGAAAGCCTTCAGCGTGGCGAGGCCTTGCAGGGAATCCAGAAACTCGGCGGCGAAGGAGGAATAAGCCTCCTGACGGCGGCGGGCGCTGCGCTCGTTCGAGCTGTGCCAGAGCGCCGGTGCGAACACCGCGAGCAGTGCGAAGACCAGCATGACCAGTGCCACCGGCAGGTCGATCCAGGCAACGAAAGCGAAGATCAGCAGCGGTGCCAGCAGGGAGACCGCGAGCTGCGGCAGATACTGGCCGAAATAGACTTCCAGCCGGTCCACGGCATCGGTCAGGGCCAGTGTGATGGCACCGGAGCGCTCCCGGCCGACATAGGCCGGACCGAGGCTCGCCAGCTTGTCATAGACCTTCCGGCGCAGGCTGACCTGCACCTTGGCCGCCGTCTCGTGCGCCACCATGTTGCGCCATTGCTCGACCCAGCCGCGGGCAATCATCACCAGCGCGATCCCGGCAATGGAGGGCCAGAGATCTTCCAGGCTATCGCCGGAGAAGATCCGGCCGATCAACCAGCCCAGCAGGCCGAGCCGGGCGACACCAAGGCTGACACCGAGCAATCCGATCAGGATCGCCCAGCTAATCCGGCCGCGAACCCCTTCGGTGAACTGCCATAGTCTGGTTTCGAAATGCATCGTGTCTTCCCCTCGACGGCCGGGACCGGCTGGCCCTTATCCCAATCGCGACCAGAATATCCGAAAGATAATATTCCGGGTTTGGACAAATTTTGCATCGCAGCGAACAATTTTGTACTGCCACCTTGCGACCCATTCGCATTAAGGTAGCGCCATGCTGACCGATTGGGACGATTACCGGGTGTTTCTCACCCTTGCGCGCGAACGGAGCCTGACGGCGGCCGCGAAGGCGCTCAATGTGAGCCACCCGACCGTGGCCCGGCGCGTGAAGTCGCTGGAGGATGCCATCGGCGCCCGCCTGTTCGACAGGCTGCCGGATGGCTATGTGCTGACCCCCGCCGCCGAACAGCTGCTGGCCGACGTACAGGCGATGGATGATGCCGCACAGGCCATCGAGCGCCGCAGTCTCGGCCTGTCGGACACGGCGCGCGGCACGGTCCGGGTCTCGGTCGGCGAACACATGATGCAATTCCTGACCCAACACCTCGTCAAACTGCGCGACAGGCTGCCGGAAATCGAGATTGAGCTGCATGTCACGCATATGATGGCCAACCTGTCCCGGCGGGAGGCGGATATCTCGATCCGTGAAGTGGTGCCGGATGCAGCGGACCTGGTCACCCGGCGGATCGGCCGGTTCCATTATGCCGTCTATGGCACTCCGCAGCTGGTCGGCCAGATAGGCGGAGCCGGGAGGGACGCAGATGAGTTGAACAGCTCTCTCGCCTACCTGCCCTGGATCGGCTTCGACGAGGAGCATCATTATATGCCGGGGCAAGCCTGGATACGGCAAACGCTCGGTAATCGCAGCCCAGTCGTGCGTGCCAATAACGGCAACAGCCTGCATCTCGCAGTGAGCGCCGGTGCCGGGGTCACGGTTCTGCCCTGCTTCATCGGCGATGCGGACCCCAACCTGGTCCGCGCCACGCCGGTTCTGGAAGACGTGATCGCCGACCAGTGGATGCTGGTACACCGCGACCTGCGCACCCTGCCCCGTGTCCGCGCCATGATGGACGAACTGGCGAGGTTGTTTCAGATGGAAAAACCGGCGCTGGAAGGCGTTGCGGGGTAATGTCCGCCCCATCATCAACCGTCATTCCCGCGCACGCGGGAACCCAGCGATCATAGAGTAATGCACGCCTTCCCTAGGTCCCCACGTACGTGGGGATGACGAGTGAAGCTCGGATTTAATACAGCGCTTCCTTGTAACGCTTGACCATCTGCTCCTGGCTTTCCCCGTCGTCCTTAAGGCCGAGCTGATCCATGATCATCTTTCCGAGAGTCGGCAGTGTCGAGCGTTCGATCTGGGCTTCGGGATCCCAGAGCCGGGAACGCATCAGCGCCTTGGCGCAATGCAGGAAGGCAAGATCGACCGTGATCTTCAGCACGGTGGCCGGAAGCCGCTTCTTCACTTCGAATTCGGCAAGCAGATCTGCGTCGTCGCGGATCTCGGCCCTGCCGCGGATGCGCAGGGTCTCGTCCACGCCCGGGATCAGGAAGATCACAGAGCATGTCGGGTCGGAGAGAATATTCGTCAGGGAGTCGAGCCGGTTGTTACCCGGCCGGTCCGGAATGATGATGGTGTTGCTGTCCGGAACCGCGACGAAGCCGGGCTCGTCACCGCGCGGCGTGATATCGACCACGCCCTCCGCGTTGTGCGTCGCCAGCAGCAGGAAGGGGGAGAGTTCGATGAAGCGCTTGCAATGCGGGTCAAGCGCACTCAGCTCTTTCTCAACCGCACGCCCGGCAGCGGGCCGGTAGATTTCGCGCAGGGCTTCGATTGTCTCGATCTTTGCCATTTTTTCCGTCCGGGAAAGCAGAAACGGCGGCCATGCTGCTCTGCTAGAGCGGAGGCGTCAACTCCTCCAGCGCAAGACCGTGTCCCGCACCGGATTATCGAAGTCTCCACCATCCTTTCGCCAGGCATCGTATGACTTCTTCAGGCGAAAATACCATTTCGCCTGAATGTCAGAATCGTTGATCAGCATGAGCTGCGGGTTGAAGGCGAGGCCACGCTGCTGCTTCACCACCACATCCCTGTCCTGCCCAAGGAAGCGCTTCACGAAGGGCACAAGCAGCGGCTTCAGCGGGGTCAGCCAGGGCATGGTCCAGTAGACCATGTGATGCACTTCGGTCTGCATCGGGCCGATCGGCGTCACACAGGTCAGGTTGCAGAGGTGATAACGTCCCGCCTCGATATGCTCGACCCGCACACCCGGCAGGCGAAACCGGATCTCGGTGAAGATACCGCCGCCGAGAATCTTGTAGGCGGCCGCATTCTTCGACGGCGGATGCCGTTTCATGGCGAAGCCGAAGGGAGACGGGCCGAAATCCTTGGCCTTGTCATGCATGCTCTTCTCGTCGCGCCAGAAGATGCTCTTGTGCACGTAAGGCCCATGCGCCGGGTCCATCAGGCCGATCACCGCATGATCGATATGGCAGGGAAAATCCATGCTGACGGAAATGTTCGGCTTGTCCGCGAAATCCGGTATCTCCGGCAGGCCGGGGGCAGGCAATCCGGCAGTGGTATTCTTCGCGTCAGGCCGGCCCATGAAGATCCAGAGGCCGCCATGCCGCTCGATCAGCGGGTAATTGCGCACCTTGATCCGGGTCGAATCGAAATCCTGCTCCGTGGTGATCGAGGGGATCAGCGTGCAGGTCCCCTCGCAATTGAACCGCCAGCCGTGATAACAGCATTCCACCTCATCGCCGACCATCCGGCCGTCGGAAAGAGGGATGCCCCGGTGCGGGCAGATATCCCGCAAGGCATAGGGTTTGCCGTCCGCCTGGCGGGCCAGGACCACCGGCTCGCCAAGCAGCGTCTTGGCCATGACCTCACCCGGTTTCAACGCGGATGACGGTACGGCAAAATACCAGATATCGCGGAGAAATCCGTCTCCGCTCGTGCTCATATCGTTCATGGGGGCGGAGAGTGCCAACGGCGCGTCCGCGCCGCAAGCCGGATCATTTGCTGGCGCATGCAATGCAGGTGGTAACGGCAGGATCGAGTTCCAGACGTTTCAGCGGAATTTCTTCACCACAGGTAACGCAGTAACCGAAATCCTCGTCCTCGATCCGGGCAAGCGCGGAAGCAATGCGTTGCAGTTCCACCCCGCGCCGCCGTTCCGTTTCCTTGGCCATGGCCTGTCCCTGCAATGCATCCATACGAGAAAGGCGTCCAACCCGGGTTTGATCCAACTCGACAGGTTTGGCCGAGTCCGAAGCCGAATCCATCACCGCTTGCAGCTCAACGCGCCGGGCAAGCAACTGTTCCCGGAAATGCTCTAAATCAAACGCCATGTCATCACATGCGTCTGCCGTCCGGTCAGTACACCAGCTGATCGTCGCCGCCGGAGCCGCCGATCACGAGCTCGCCGCGATCGGAGAGATCCTTCGCCGCCGTGACCATCGCGGTCTGCGCATCCTCC
>TARA_R110002051_G_scaffold283550_1_pt1 | contig 14515 bp, 9 predicted proteins | sample TARA_R110002051 | Tara Oceans TARA_R110002051 (sample SAMEA4397023) | marine metagenome | biome: Polar Biome; feature: [MES] marine water layer (ENVO:01000295) within the mesopelagic zone...; material: water (ENVO:00002006), including particulate matter (ENVO:01000060) such as......
ACTAGCAACTAACTCTCGTACCGCTGAAATGGCAAAACTGACTGAAAATGCCTCTCGCGATGTAAGCATTGCTTTTGCTAATGAGTTGTCCATTATTTCAGATAAGCTAGATATTAATGTTTGGGAGCTAATTGAGCTGGCTAATCATCATCCACGTGTCAACATTCTACAGCCTGGTGCTGGAGTAGGTGGTCATTGTATCGCTGTGGACCCATGGTTTATCGTTAATCAAAACCCTGATGAAGCTAAAATAATCCGCGCGGCTCGTGAGATTAATGACAATAAGCCTAATTGGGTAATAAGTAAGATCAATGCTGAAATAGATACGCTAAAGTCTGAGAACATGGCTAGACCGAAAGTGGCGTTATTAGGCTTAGCATTTAAACCAAATATTGATGACTTACGTGAGAGTCCAGCTGTTAGCATTGCTAAAAATATGCTTGAGTTGAATAGTGCTGAGATTTTATTGGTTGAACCAAATATAAAGCAGTTACCTGAGAAGCTGGCTACGGGTAATTTAGTTTCTTTAGAGAGTGCTTTAGAGCAAGCTGATATATTAGTGGTATTAGTCGCTCATGATGAGTTTGAAAAAAATCAATTATCTAGCAATGCTCGTCTAATAAATGTTGTTAGCGATATTTAATTTGATTGGTTGATATAGCTGGCATTACTTAGTTATTATTTGAATAATTAGGTGATGTCAGTTTTGAAATGATATTTATCTTCAGGCATATATATTATGAAAAAGTTGAAAAAATTATTTAAGAGTTATACTAGTACTAATTTGATTGATTCCGTCGTCAAAGAAACTAATCATAATATGAATGCTGATGAAATGGCAGCTTATATTCGTAAGCTTGAAAGAGAGAATATTGCTTTAAAGAATATGTCGAGTGAGCGTAGTACTATTTACTATAGGCTTGGAGAAGCTATCGTAAAAAAAATAAATAGAAATTCTTCAAATAAAGAGATTTTTTTAGATTTTTTAAATATCTATATAGAGTCACGTAAAAGAAAATATTTATATTTAGAAAAAGCTCCCTTTTTAGATAAGTTGATTATACTGCTAGCTGATGAAGATCTTAAAGAGAACTATCTGCTGATTAAGCTTCCGTCAGTAGAAAAAGATAATACTAAAAATATATCTTATGATAGCAAAGAAGTGAAAAACTTAAATACTAACGAATATAATACTTATAATGAAGAAAAAATAAATAATGACTATTCTCAAAAAAATAGAAATGTGACCGAAAAAAAACTCGGATTGCTTTTAGATGAAGAAGTTATTGAGCTATCTGTAAAAAATCCTGTTTGGTACAAGTTGAAAGTCAGAGCTGGACAAAAGTTAGTCATAAGAGCAGCTTCACAGTATTTAAATATGAAAAACACTGTTGATCGTAAAGCAGTTCTGATGATTAATAGCTATGATGACAATGGTAAGGAAGTAGATACTCCATGTGGTCAAATGGTCAAATCTGAAAACCTGCATGTCTATTTCAAATACATCCCTTCAACTAATAATGATGTCAAAGAACTACATAGTTTTGTAGTGCCTAGTGGCATCAATTACATTCAACTTGGCTTAAGTGCTTTCAATACAGTCGAAGAACAAAAGGTATTGGTTAGTAACCTTAGTGTCAAGTTAGGATCTATAGTTGATCAAAATGATGGAACTAACGAACCGGGTACGATAAAAGAAGAGCTGCAGTCGCCTGTAGTAATTCCTATAGCTAATAAGTTTAGTAATGATAAGAAATCAGACAATGAACAATATTTCCAAGAAAACAGTACTATTGAGAGAGCACAGCTAGGGACACTTATACATAAAGACGGTATTGAATTATCTGAGAAACATCCTGTTTGGTTTGAGATACCAGTAGAGGCTAAACAAAATCTAGCTATAAAAGCAAATTCCGAATATTTAAATATGAGTGGCATTATCAAAGGTAAAGCTTTATTAGTGATAAAAAGTTATAGTTATGATGGTAAAGAAATCGACATACCATGTGGAAAAATGTCCAAATCTCAACATTTAAATATGTATTTCAAGTATATAAACTCAACTAATAACCATATTAAAGAGTTACATAACTTTGTAGTACCTGATGGTGTTAGTTTTATTCGACTAGGTCTCTATGCGTTTAGAACTATTGATGGACAAAGAGTTTTTGTAAAAAGTCTTAGTATTGATCCGAAGATAAGCATACCTTCTATTGGAGATTTAGACTCTCAGTTAGCAAATGTGAAAGCGATTTATCGCTCTGAGATACTAGCGAATGGTACGCCTTTCATAGATAAATTGAGTGTAACGGGTAACGAGAGACACGAGATAGCAAACTTCAAAGTAAGTGATTCTGTAGATACTTTGGAGATCTCAGCTCTGTCTCTGTACCGATTAAAGAATAATGTCACTTCTCGCAAGGCTGTAGTTCTACTAGAGTTTTTAGATATACAGAATAATGTAATAAAAGACGTCTCAGGAATCGGTTTTTCCACAGTGTTTAATCAGTTCTTTCGGTATTTAAATAACAACTGTGACACTATTGAGCAGGACCTTCAATGTATAGTTAAATTTAAAATACCAGACAGCACATCTAGTATAAATGTGACTATAGCAAGTATTTCTCTGAAAAAAGATGAAAAAATAGATATACGTTTCCAAATTCTAGGTTACAGTGAAGCCGAAGAAAAGAAAGCTATTCTTCAAAATCTAAAATCAAAACCTTTACCAAGCCCTATTATATTTGATCCGTACAATAAGCGGTATACATCCGACCTCACTATTGCATCTATATTGGATGAGTTTACCACCGAGTGCCTTTTTCACGAGGTTGATCTGATTCAAGTGACTCAGGAAGATTGGCAGTCCCAATTAGAGAAGACAACGCCAGACTTCTTGCTAGTAGAAAGTTGCTGGCGAGGTAATAACGGTAATTGGGGCACACTTACTAAAGGTAGCGGCGGTGGAAAAAAACTTAGCCCACTGTTGCAATATTGCAAGAAAAATAACATTCCGACGGTATTTTGGAATAAAGAAGATCCACCACATTATGAAAAGTTTGGAGCAATAGCCAGATTGTTTGATGTCGCTATTACTACTGACATCAACATGGTGGATCGATATAAGAAAGATTTTGGTATTGATGTATATCCATTATCATTTGCTGCCCAACCAAAAATTCATAATCCAGCTCCTATTATTCCAAGGCTTAACAAAGCTGTTTTCGCAGGTTCTTACTACAGAGATAAATACAAACGTTGCGCTGACTTTGATGACATTATGGTACAAGTTAAAAGAGCTAATGTAGATTACGATATTTTTGATAGAAATTATCATAAAAATATTGAGAACTTTATTTATCCTGATCAGTATCAAGATCATATTATCGGTAATTTACCAGCTGAAGATGTATGGAAGGCGCACAAAGGCTATAAGTATCAGGTTAACATGAATACAGTACAAGACTCTGGCACTATGTTTGCTCGAAGGGTCTATGAGTCTCTTGCCTCAGGGACGCCTGTTATTAGTAATGATTCAGTAGGCGTACAGCAATTGTTCGGTGACTTAGTCATTATGCCAAATAAGAAACAAAGCATAACGAAACAATTAAAAGATCTTGAATCTTCTCATTTAATCTATGAAGATAGAGTTCGTCGTGGAGTCAGAAGAGTCATGCGCGAACATACTTACAGCCACCGTATCCAGCAGATCTGTAAATTATTGGGTATCGATGTTGAAGTTGCAGTTCCAAACGCGACATTAGCTATAACTGTAAATAATGAATCTGAAATAACACGTGCTAAAAGTATTTTCGATATGCAAACTGCTAGTTCTAAGCAATTATTTATAGAGTTAGAAAATTTCGACAATGCTCATCAATTTCTAAATAAGTCTAATAGTACTATATCTTATGCGATGAAGTTGGGACGTGCTTTTTATGATTATGATAATCAATATTATGGTACTGAAAAAGTATTGAAATGCAATATAAATGACTCATTAACTGCTGAAGCATTAGAAGATTTTATTTATTGGGGAAAGTTATAAATGACTAAAAAAATTCTAGTTGTATCGTGGCATTTTCCACCTTATAAAAGTTCTTCAGCATTTAATTTATTCAAGCGCCTAAAAGATACAGGGTACGAATATGACGTATTACAGATAAGGCGTGCAGATAAGCCTGATAATGATGGTATGTTTAGTTTTTCCTCTAGTCGTTTCAACCGTTATGAGATTGAGATACCTTCAGAAGATGCGAGAAATGTCGAATCTCGTATGCACTTTATTAATAAAGTATTAGAGTTTTATCATATCTTAAAAGTAAAAAATCATTATTCAGCTGTGATATCTCACTCTCATGAGATTGCATCACATATGGCCGCCATGGCAATAAAAAATAGTAATCCCAATTTGCGGTGGGTAGCCTCTTTCGGTGATCCTATCGCTGCTAATCCGTTCAATGAGTCTTATAATTTTCCAATGTTAGAAGAAGATAGTCAGACGGAAATTGATGTACTGCAGCAAGCAGATCGTATTGTAGTGACAAACAAATATCAAAGAGACTTAGTAAGGTCTACTCAAAAACAATATATTGATGAAAATAAGTTTTTTATCTTACCTCATTGCTTTGATGAGCGTATGTACCTTAATTCTGCCGAAACAGTGGAAAATACTGTCAACAATGATAGGGTTTTCCGTTTTATGCATGTAGGAATGCTCTACAAGTACAAACGCACTGCTGAGCCATTCATGCTAGCTGCGCAGCGCCTGCTACAAAAGCACCCAGAATTAAAAGACCTATTTACAGTAGAGTTTTATGGTGCTAACGATAGCTACATTAAAGCTGCTACAGATTATGATCTTGCAGATATAGTAAGTTTCAAAGGTAACTTAAGTTATCTAGATAGCTTGGCTGTAATGAAAAATGCAGACTGCTTGCTGCTACGAGATGCAGATTTTAGTGACCAAGGTATACAACATACCCCATTTTATCCAGGTAAGCTGGCTGACTATATGGGTGCAAAAAAGCCTATTGTGGCAGTGACGATGGCGCAAGGCTGTGTGCCTGATATGTTAGCTAAGATAGGCGGTGCTTCATTAACTGAAACTGACATCGATGGTATTGCTGATGCTATGTATGATGCAATGCAAGGAGACCTCTCGATTGATGCAAATGAGGTGGCTCATTATTCGCATCTCAATACAGCTAAGCTAGCAAAAGAGGCACTGAGCTTCGTACAAGACAAAAAGAAAGTTCTAGTTGCAGGCCATGATTTAAAGTTTGCTAATTTTATTATGAAAGCGATTGAGAAAAGTGAAGATCTGGAACTTCTCGTTGATAAATGGCAAAGCCATAGTAAGCATGACGAACAGCAAAGTATTAATCTTCTAGATCAAGCTGATATTATATTTTGTGAGTGGGGATTGGGTAATCTGGTTTGGTACTCCAAGCACAAAAAACAAGGTCAAAAGCTTATTACTCGTATTCATGCTCAGGAGCTAAAAACACGCCATCTGGATCAATGTAGTCACGACAATATTGATAATTATTTATTTGTGTCTCCGTACTTTTTTGAATTAATGATTGCGGAGTTTAAGCTAGAGCGCAAAAAATGCAGAATGATTTTTAATATGGTGGATATTAAATTACTTAATAAGCCTAAACTACCAAATTCAAAATTTCATTTAGGAATGATAGGAGATGTTCCACAATCTAAAAGATTGGACAGGGCTTTAGATATCTTTGAACAGCTATATCGAAAAGATAAGCGGTACAAACTGTTTATTAAGGGTAAGCGCCCTGAAGACTATCCTTGGATGCATTCAAAAGCTAAAGCTCAAGAGATGGCTTATTATAAAGATCAATATACTAGAATTAAAGATAACAATTGGGAAAAAAGTGTGTTTTTTGAAGGTCATGGGCCGATAGATGAGTGGCTGCAGAATATTGGATGGATACTATCAGTTAGTGATAGTGAAAGCTTCCATTTGTCTGTAGCTGAAGGCATGGCGAGCAGTGCTATCCCTATTATTCTTAAATGGCCAGGTGCAGATAGCATTTACCCTTCAAAATATATTTTTACTTTAATACCAGAAGTAGTCAGTTTTATTTATTCTCAATCTAATAACGGAAAAGATTACAATGATTATGTTAATAACTTTGATTATCTGAAAATAACAGAATCATTCTTAGAATTTATTACATTAGAATAGATTGAAGATAGGTAGTAAGCTTTTGAAAATATATTTTTATATTTTATTTATAAGCAAAATTTAATATTATCTAATTCAATGATGAATTTCTATAATAAAAAATATACTTTTTGGAAGTGAATATGTACAACTCAAATATTTCTATTAATAGAGACGGGTTCTTAGTAGCTAAGACTGAATATACAGGCCTAGTGGCCTTTTATTTAAAAAAAAATAATATTTGTATAGAAAAAAATATTATGAATTCAATAATGAGTATATTTTCAAAGATAAACTTAATAGTGGCATTTTTAGTGTTACCTTTTTTTTTAAAGATAAAGAAGGTAACATAATTATTTATGACACAGACAAATATGCATATAATTCAGAGAGTATGTTTTTGTTTAATTTAAGTACCAAAGGTACTGTATTAATAGACGAAAAGAATTATAGAATAACTTATTATGAGCGAAAGTCAGATGTAACTTTTATTACATTTAATGGTACTAAGACTACGAAAGAGACAGAGCCATTTGGATTGAGTTTTATAATGCAAAATGGGTGGAACTTAATATCTGTAGCTCAAGATAATGACACCCAATATCAAGATCTTTGTTTAGACGATTTTCGCAACGTAGTAACTCCTATTATAATTAATAAAGAAGTCTATACTTATGGAGTATCTTTAGGTGGGTATTGTGCTTTATATTTTGGTGGATGTATTAATGCTACAATCATCGCTGGATCCCCAAAAAATTCTGCACATCCATCAATAAATATGGCTAGATTTAGAAGTTTAAATTTTAATCATAAAGAATTTGATGATATTCCTACTACTAAAAAATCTACATACATAGTTTACGATCCAACTATAAAATCAGACTCTATGTTTATATTAAATTGTGTAAAATTAGCGTATCCTGCGTCCAATATTCTACCCATAGAGAACGGGACACATGCTATCTTACAGACGATGCTCAAAGCTGGAGTACTTAAGCTTTATATAAATAGTATTGTAGCTAATAAATATAATGATGATATTTGCAATTATATAAAAGCTAAATGTAAGTTTTTTCAAAAAAGTGAGAAAGAAGCTTTTATGATATTAGATAAGGTTTTTAAAGAAAAGCTATTTCTATAGTATAATATTTTTTATATAAGTATCTATCTGTAATTTGTTTTTTATACACTGTATCTTTTAAGTATGCATTTTAGTTGTTGTATTGATAGAAGAGCTGAACAGGTTTTTGAATGTATATATTTTATATATCAAAAATTAAATTCGTTTTTTATTCATCTTAATTTATAGATGCTCTTTAGATAGTTTAAATGTATGTATATTTATAGGAAAAACTATGTCCGGTAATTCAAACATGTTAGATAAAACCGTATTATTGCAAGATATATGCAAAGAGATAAAAAATCTAGAAAGTGTTTTGCTAAAGAAGAATAAAGAAGATCTCACTTTATTAACACAAAATATGATTAAAATTCAAAATCGTATTTACTCGCAGTTAGAAAGCCTATCCTGGTTACAACGTCGCTTACTTCCTACCACTCAGCTGCCCCCATTGAGGAACTGGGCATGCTCTCCTGACGTTCTATTGCGCTTGCATAACCATATTATAGAGACGAAACCTGAAGTAGTAGTCGAGTTTGGTAGTGGTGCTTCAACTATAGCGATTGCTGATGCACTGCATCAAAATGGTACAGGTAAATTGATATCTGTAGAGCATGAGGAAACTTATTTCCATCAGACTTTATCCGAATTACAGCAAAATCATTTACAACACTGGGTAGAATTACGTTTGGGTAAACTAGAGGTATGGAGTGATAAGCATCTAAATAGTGCTGATGTGCTACCGCTTTGGTACCCAGCGTCTGTACTAGCTGATATTGAAAATATAGATCTACTATGGATAGATGGTCCACCCGGTAATACTTGTCTGTACAGTCGCTATCCTGCTATGCCAGCATTATATGAACATTTTTCTGATCATATTGAAATATGGGTAGATGACACCGTCAGGCAAGAAGAAAGAGATATCTGTGAGAGTTGGGCTGCAGAGTATGAATTCAATTTACAGTATTACGCGCTAGAGAAGGGTCTAGGTATACTGTCAACATGTTCAGTAAAATGATAGTAAATATATACTAAGCTTATAAAATACAAGGATTATAAAATGTTTGATGTGAACATATCTACAGAGCAAGGTAAAGTACTAGGAGAGTTTGTGTGGGATAGCTACTTTTTTGAACCTTCTAAGTACGAATATGCATTTTACCTATATAAAGACGGTGAGAGAGTAGATACTCAGTGGTACACAGATAATGTGAAAGTTGAATTTTCTATAAAAAATATGGTTGGAAATTTCTATATTAAAGCTTTTATTAAGGATAGAGTAGATGAAAATAAAAGACAGTTTGATTCTCAAGAATTATTAATAAAAAATTAATTTTAATAAAAATTTAAACTGCAATTACTTTAGAGTGCTCCACATGAAAATATATAACTATAAAATACATATGTTATTTAAGTTGTAGAATAATATACGTATAAAATTTATACAGTTTTGAGCCCCTATTATTTGTTAAAATAATAGGCCAATTCTATGGTATTAAATTCGGAAGAAATCTCCATGAGGACAATCAAAGATGAGCAAGATCTAAAAAAATACATTTATAACTTAGAAAGAGAAAATGAATCACTTAAAAAATCTCATAGCTATAGACTGGGTAAGTCATTAATAAATGTAAAGGATAACCTACTAGAAAAGAATTTCAAAACCCTAGTACCTGCTTCTAAAAAAATATTAGAAGCAATAAAGAAAGCTGATAAAAAACCAAACCATATCGCTGTCGATGTCACCAGAATGGGTGGTTCAGTGATTGATAGTAATGCCAATACGGTACTCAATATAAATTCAAATAATATTCAAGACAGTATTCAACACTACTTTGTCCCTAAGATTAAATATAAAAAAGTAGTAGGCGTATTTTCTACAGATATTGGCATAAGTGATGAACGTGCAGATATATTACTGTCCCCTGATAACTATAAAGAAGTCATTGCTAAATCAAATATTGATTTTCTAGTATTTGACTTGCAAGCTTTAAAAGGTAACACTCTTTGGTTTGCTTTCGGTACTCATGATTCAATATTTTTACTTAGAAGCGTTGTGCTCAGTATTAAAAGCCAGCCCTCTATTGTCAAAGTCTTAATAGAGAATGAAGACATTACTTTATTTCCTTTACTATCCAAACTAAAAGATCTCAATTTCTTTGATGTGATCCAAAGCACCAGTTTTGTAGCTTAAGGCTTGTTGTTAGTTAGCATAAGTATTTTATCTAACAACAAGTAGCAGTAGGTAATTAAGCCACAGCATCGAACTTTCAGTTCTAGGTACAACTATATGAGTAATATTGCAGTTTTTGGTGATATATCGACCAACGGAATCGATGGTTCGTCCATCTGGTTACAGTCTATCTGTAACGTGTTTGCCTCAGAGGGCCATAATGTCTTTCTAATATTAAGAGACAAACCAATATTATCTAGTATAACGGATGGTCTTGATAGTACAGTAAGTGTTATAAACCCTTGGCAGCAAAGCTATAGTGAGATAAGCAACGAAAATGCGATATCTCCTGAAGAGTTAATTACCTTATTGACAGCGATTGATCAAGAAAAAATGCTCGATCATATCATCATGCGTGCCCCTAGATTTTTAGAAGAGCTTCATAGATATACTATAAAAGAAAAATCTTACGATTTGATTAATAAAGTAGATGCTTATTTTGCAAAGCTGAACATATTCAGTGACGATTATGACTTATCTGTACTATCAACCATTCGTTTCGCTATCAATAGATTAATAGTTCAGACTGAACAGATGCGTGATTATGCAGAGCAATTATTCCCTTTACTGGTAGGTAAAGTAATTGTTCTAAATCCTATGATCCCAAAAACGTATGATATCGACATTAATAAAGTCATTCGCAAAATAGAGTGCAAATCTGTCATCTATGCGGGCAAGCTAGATACTAATTATCTAATAGAGGACTATATAGATAATGCACCGTTGGTAGGCACATTAGGGTTTGATGTTTCCTTAGTGGGTTCTAAATTCAATACAGTGAAGTCAGATAAACAGTTTAGAAATCGAGTCGAAAATAAGATTGAGAATAGTGATATAGAGTGGATTAAAGTATTAAACAGAGAACAGACGATACAAAAAGTATCAGGATCAACATTTTTAATCTCTATTAGAAATAAGCATTTTGACTCTGACAATGAGATATCTACCAAACTCCTAGAGAGCATAGCGGCAGGCACTTTACCGATTATTAATAAAAATAACGTTAATATCGGAATCGTTGGAGAAAACTATCCTTTATTTGCAAATTCGTTTTCTGAGCTTTCTTCTACAATTATGAACTTCCCTTTGACAGAAGATAACTATAGAAGAGTACTTAGCAACGTTCAGACTCGAGTCGATAAATATACATTCAAAAACATATATGACCGACAACTCAAAAAATTCTACGAGAAGAGTGTAGTCACTACAAGCTCGTCAGTTTTTTTAGAGAAAAAGAGAGTACTGATAGCGTCTCATGATAATAAGTTTTTAAACCAAGTTCTATTAGAGCTAAAAAATAATAAGCAAATTGAGATTAGATTTGATAACTGGAAAACCACTTCGCAACATAATCAGAAAATTTCTGAACAGTTATTGGATTGGGCAGATATTATTTTGTGTGAATGGGCAGTTGGCCCAGCAGTATTCTATAGTCAAAATAAAAAGGAACATCAAAAGTTACTAGTTAGATTACATCGCTTTGAGATTACTACCGAGCGACCATATGAAATTAGAGCAGAAAACGTTGATAGCTTTATAGTAGTCAGTGACTATATTAAGAACTTTTGCATAAAAAACTATCATTGGCATGAAGATATGATAACAGTTATGCCCCAGTTTGCTGATACTCATCACTTTGATCGCAGCAAAGTCTCTGGTTATGAATACAACTTAGGGCTGCTAGGTTGTATTCCAAGTCTAAAGAGGTTGGATAGAAGTTTAGATATATTAGAGGAGCTAAGGAAAGTAGATAAAAGGTATGTTTTGTATATCAAATCAAAGATGCCTTGGGAAGTACCATTTATCTGGAACAAAGAAGAAGAGCGAGCTTATTACTCTAAGCAACTAAATAGAATCGAGAGTTCCCAGTTATTAAGGGATGCCGTAGTGTTTGACGATTATGGTAATGATGTTGCTGTATGGTTTAGAAAGATTGGTTGGATTTTATCGACTAGTGATATAGAGGGATGCCATACTGCTGTGGCAGAAGCAATGAGTTCTGGTAGTCAAGCAGCTGTATTTGACTGGCCAGGAGCGAAAGATGTTTATGCGCTAAATAAGATTTTTACTTCTTCTGTAGCTGCGGCACGCCATATTAATAATCATAGTGAATTTAGTAAAGGTCAGATACAATCACAAAGAGAATATTGTTTTAACAAGTTTGATATCAGTAAAACTTTGAGCTTTTATAATAATTTTATTTTCAATGAAAAAGTAATTTAGAGTGACAAAGAAATATTTTTAGTAATTTAAGTCAAGTGATACAGAGAGTAGATGTACATTAGTCTTGATAGATCATTTGATAGCGGTAAATACACTAATATTATATTTTTTTAGATTGAAGGTGATGGGAGTTAAAGCATTCGATTTTATACGAGGAGAATTATGACAAAGAGATATATACGTTTAAAAGAGCTGATTCCTAATGCCGATAAGATTTATACTCCTAGCGAGAAGTACTTGAATTCGACTAATGGTCTACAAAAAAATGAAGTATATCCACTTAGAACCGATTATTTTGGTAATCAAGTGAGCATCTTAGAAAGAAAGTCTTTAAACGAGATATACCTGTTAGGTGCATCTACTATTGAATCAATATATACCAAACCTAGTGCGAGGCCACACAACTATTTAGAAATATTATTATTAGAAAATGGTTATGATTATTCTGTTTTTAATTTAGGTGTATCTGGTGCTCATACCCTTAGTATTATTAATACTATTATTAATAAGCTTGGAGATAAAAAAGGTTCCACGCTAATTGTAACTTTACCTAGTAATGATCTAAGTGTTTTAAGTTTTGAAAAAAACTATTTTAATAACCATTGGAGGTTCGCATCTATTGTACCAGCTTTAGATAAAAGCCTAAAATATCAACCAATTTTAGATTATGCACCATATGTCAAAAATCTAAATATTATTGCTAGTATATGTAAAATATTGGAGTTAAAACTAATATTTACTACTATAGTTTATACTGGTAATGATGACAATTTGAGTAAGATAAACAGTATAATAATTGATTTTTGTAAGCTGAACAAGGTCGATGTAATAGATTTTAAAAATAGTTTTATCGATTCTAAAAATTTATTTTATGATAAATTGCATTTTCTCCCTAACGGATCTAATTTTTATGCTCGCACTATATTTGATGCAGTTAAAAATAAAATAATCGGTAGTAATCTGAATTTGATTCAAACTCATAACTTAAATTATGACATGATTCTGAAAAAAAATATTATTTGGTCTGATTTTTTTGAAGTTGAAAATAATGGTTTTATAAGAGTTGTAATCGATGCTGAATTTGGTTCTGATTCTAATGCTAAGCAGGCACTTATGGCTGTTGACTATGATGTTGAGCCTATTACTTCTAATTTGATAAAGTCTGCAAATAATGAAATAGGATTCTTTTCATATATTACAGGTCGTAAAAATAAAAGAATGGAAGTGCTTTTACATATAGACATTCCATCTAATTGCTCAAGAGTTCGTATTGGCTTAAGGGGATGGTCTAGCCAAAAAGTGAAAGTTCATAAGTCTTTTATAGTTATAGTTAAGGCTTAATATGCTAAAAGGTGTAATTTCTCTCTTGAAAACTAATAAACGTGTCAAGGTAGCTATTGTCAGTGACGGGTTAACTTCCTTGGCATTAGATAAAAGCCTTGTGCAAACTTTTCAAGTTGGAAGTAAAAATTGGTTGCAGTTATTCAAGATATTTAAGCCTGATTTTATCATAGTCGAATCAGCATGGATTGGTCATAGAGAGCAGTGGCGTTATAAGATAGCCAACTACCCTGATTATCTTGATCGTAACAACATTGAGCTATGCAGGCTTTTAGAGATAGCAGCTAAATATAATATTCCGGCGGTATTCTGGAATAAAGAAGACGGTGTTCACTTTAATCGTTTTATCGATTCTGCTAGTCTATTTAAGTATGTATTAACAGTTGACTCTAATTGTGTTGAGCGTTATCAAGCTATACTGGGCAATAGTGTAAAAGTAGGGGTTCTACCTTTTGCAGTGCAGCCTAAATTTCACTATCCTATTGCATTACCACCACGCTATAACCAAAGCTTGTTTGTTGGTAGCTATAGCCACCATATACATAATTTACGGCAACAGTGGCAGGATATGGTGTTTACTGCAGCTTCTCCCTATGGGCTGACTATTGTTGATCGCAATTCTGATCGTAAGTCTGACGTTTATCGTTATCCTAACTTACCTAATATGACTTTAAAATCTGCTATACCTTATGATAAAACAGGTGAACTATTCAGACAGTACTCACACTGTCTCAATGTGAACACTGTGACTGACTCTCCAAGTATGTTTTCCCGTCGTTTGATTGAGATTATGGCATGCGGTCGTTTAGCAGTGACCAATCCTAGTTTGTCGATCAGTACTCGCTTTGAAGGTATGTGTGAAGTCATTGATAGTAAAGAGCAAGCAGGTGAATTATTTGCACAATTATCTAGAGGTTATACTACACAGCAGATAGAAATGATGCGCTATGCTAGCAACCATGTATTGCAAAATTATAATTACAATAAATGGATTAAGAACATCGTTGAGTTTATTGAGCTATAGTAATTTTAATACGTTATTGTTTCTAACGCTTATCTATATTCCTTTCATCTTTTTAATATAGCTAACATACTATGAAAAAAATCACTCACGCCGTTATTCCTGTCGCAGGCTTTGGCACCCGTATGCTGCCATTGTCAAAATCTGTGCCAAAAGAGTTGTTGCCGCTTGGCAATCGCCCTGCGATCCATTACGTGGTTGAAGAGGCCATCGCTGCGGGTATTAAGCATATTGTCTTAGTCGGTCATGCACAAAAAAGCGCGATAGAAAACTACTTTGATATTAATGCGGAATTGGATAATCAATTACGTCATAAAGGTAAAGACGAGCTGGCTGATAGCTTAAATTGGTTGCCAGAAGATGTGACGGTATCGATGATAC
>TARA_R110002051_G_scaffold325812_1_pt1 | contig 14508 bp, 20 predicted proteins | sample TARA_R110002051 | Tara Oceans TARA_R110002051 (sample SAMEA4397023) | marine metagenome | biome: Polar Biome; feature: [MES] marine water layer (ENVO:01000295) within the mesopelagic zone...; material: water (ENVO:00002006), including particulate matter (ENVO:01000060) such...
CTGCCTATATCGCCAACGACGAAAGGTGTTGAAGTGCCATTCTCTGTGAGGGTTAATGTCTCATCGGTTGTCCAATTAGTCCCTCCGGATAGTGTCATTCTGCCAACGGTGTTTGTATTCCAGCTATCAAGGCTTAATCCTGAATCAACAAAGAAACATTCTTCCTCTAATTGGAAGTTTCTTGAATGCAATCTCTCAACATAGCGCTTAGTGGCTCCTCCAATAGTTCTTCTGACTGAAATATAAACAAAATCCTCTTTATATCCCCACTCGTTATTCTCCAAAATTACCGCTACACTCTCCACGAATCCATCAGTTTCTTGTCTTGACCAAGCCCAAACTTGCTGCTTTCTATTATATGTTAGTGTCAAAAGCTCTCCGGTGTCCGTCACGCACCAAATAACTGAATAAGGTATCTTGGCATAAGCCCACTCAACAACCTCTCTCCTCTTGAATAAATGGGATGATATGAGGGTTAAACTCTCACCATCAAGCCCGTCTGCTTCAAATGAATAGTTCAGATATAGGATTTCTTTTCCGCCATCTTCCACAAAAAGAATATCACGACCAATCCTTAAAGGTCTTAAATGAGATGAAGGAGCAACATATTCCTCGTCTGAATCGACTGAGGTTGGAGTGATTATTTCTGAATTTGCACTCCCTTTCATCAACCAAGTTGACCCAGAAGTGAAGATGATCAATTTTTTTAATGATGTTATGTGGCGAATTTGCTGCACTTGCTCTGAATCCAAAGTAAATTGGAAGGCGTCATCATCCTTTGCAGGTGTTGCCCTATTCATATTAGCGAAGTGACCAACCTGTGTCCCATAAACTGTCTGAGGGTTTAAATCTGGCCCACCAAATACTCGTCTTTGTTTGTGATAAGTTACTGCGCCCGGGTAATTTGCACCATCAAAAGGTCTTCTCCTTTTAGGTGGTGAATCATCAAGCACGGGGGTGATATTATTATCGGTGAAAGTTGTTTCTTCTGTGGTTCCAATAAAGCCAAATACTCCATTATCCTTACGATAAACATTGTAACTTTCAGCGCCAGTGACAGCAGTCCAATTAAGAGCAATGGTATTAACTGAGGTCAAATCAGTTGAGGTGACATCGGTTGAGGTTCTTGAAGCTGTTCCACCCGAGGAATAAGCAGTGTAAGCCGAGGTGTCAATATTATCTCCCTGTAAATCTTGTAAGGCAAAGGTATTGGTTGCCACGCTGGCAAGTCTGGCACGCACGCCGTTTAATTCTGTCATTCCGGTAATACTAGCAAGATCAACAACATCAAGATTTGCCCAACCATGAGAAGCGACCGTGACCACTCCGGGGTTTGCTTGTGTAATTCCTGTAATATTTTTGGCTGCTTCCGTCCCTGCGAGACTTTCCTCTCCTGTTTCGTTCGCAACTGAGGTAATAACATAAGTATAGCTCGTGCCGGACGAGGTTCCTGTTCCAGAAATACCAGTCGGCCAAGAAAGAGTTGGATCCCAGTTTATTGAATCTAATGCCCAAGCATAATGCTGGGTTCTGGATAGTTCGCTTTCAACATAATCGGGGTGACATAATGTCATCACATCGGCGGATTGAGTATATTTAAGAACTCTTAGATCATCTTCCAAATAAGTTGTGGATAATTCAAATATTCTTGAGGCATTTCCTCCACTTGTGAAAGTAGTGTAAGCGCTGGTGTCGATATTGTTTCCGTCAAGGTCTGTTAATTCAAAGGTGTTGGTGGTTTTATTAGCCACTTTCACGAATCGACTGTTTAATTCTGTCATTCCACCTATACTATCCAGCCATAACCACTCGCCATCAAGATAATTGTGTCCTGCAATAGTCATTACTCCGGGATTTGCTTCGGTGATTGCTGTTATTGTTTGAGCTGGCTCCAATACTAATCCACCATCTTTGAAAACCCTGATCATATTTTCAGTGACTTCGAGGATATAGTTCTGAGTGATGGAGAATTGAAAAGGGATTAGCCTTGATCTTTTAGTATGGTCTTTATGTCGAGCAAGATATTCAAATCCAGCACGGTTTGAGACTCCTCCTTGAATTTGGACTAAGTAATTTAAGCACTGGCGAAGCCCTGTTGCATATTTTACAAGGTCAGTATGAGCATAAAGGCTGGGTGAAATTTCACCGCCTGCAAATGATACTTGTGTTTTTTCTATTGGCATTATCTTCCTGCAATGAATTCACCTTCTGGATTCTCGTCCCACTCTTCCTCTTCGGCGTTCGCAACCTCAGCGGATAATTTGTGGGCCTTATAGTCTTTTAGCTGATTATCTCTAATGCTGGCCTTCTTTGTAAGAGGGTAAGCGATAAGATAAGCCATATAATATGACATAAGGACGGAGAAAGAAGGAGGGAAAAGGTTCGGGTCTGTTATATTTCTTGTGTATCTTAATTTAGCATCTTCTTGATCGGCCATTATTGTTTTTAATGTGCCGTCAGCATTTAGAGAAACTTCAAAAGGAATTCTCAATCTCCTTGTTCTTCTTGCACCATCAAATATCTCACGGGCTTTGACGCAATCGTTCGGGTATGTATAGACATAAGTCCAATCAACCGGCGCAGTTTCAGCCAATAAGGCAAGAGTGACTCTTGTCCTAGCAAAGCCCCAATCTACATCGGATAAAACAAATTCAAGGGCAAGATCCCAAAATACACGACCAGCCTTTGCCTCTGTTCCGGTGTCGGTGTCAAGGTTAGAGATTAATTGTTTGGCTCCGACATGAGTGAGAGCCATATTGTAGATTGAGGTTTTTGTAGCCATGTTTAATCAAATAATTTTGTTTTGTCCGATTTTGGTTTGTCCACATCCATTGCAACTATTGCAACATTAGAACTCCCCTTCTTGCCTCTTTCTTCGTCCTCACGCTCTTCAACGCTTCGCACGTGGATAGTTACGCTTGCTGTGAATTCACTGCCAACTTTTAATGAATTAGCAGGAATCCCCAGTTTTTTTAGCTCCCTATCATTCAGCGAAAAGTTAAGATTCCAAGGAATGCGGTTGTCAGAATCGCTGGCATCGCAACAAATCTCACTTCCTTCGTCATTCTTCTTAGCTTCTTTGATCTCTTCGTCTGTAATTTTTAGGTCAATCATAATTATTCTGCATTTACGATTGGACTTTCTGGTGCATTCTCATCGGTTAGAGGTGCAGCAGGAGTGTTGCCTAAGTCAGCAGCGATCTCTTGACCGTCTTGCTCTACTTGTGCTTGCTCTGCGTCTATTGTTGCTTTTTCTTCAACAAATGCAATGATTGCTGGTGCTAATGTAGCGCCTTTCAAATCAACGGTGTCAATGTCATTTTCTGCAACGAATTTCTTCATTTCATTATATGTCATATCTTTGCCTTCTGCATTCTTAGGGAAGATGATAGCATCTTTAACTGGTGCAACTGGTGCAGCAACTTTCACTTTGGCTAGTTTAAGAAACTTTGGTGCTTTTTCTTCTGTTAATGTTGCAGAAACATAAATTGAATCCGCTTTGTAGAAGACAGCTTTTTCGCCGGGTTCGCCATAATAGCAATCCTGCAATACTTTAAATTCTTTTGACATAATATTTTCCTCGTTTTTTTATTATTAAAAGAGGGAGGAAAATTAATTCCCCCCTCCACTCGCTAACCGAGGAATCCTCGGTTAATGAAGACTAACCACTCACATTTGATTGGAAAGCTTCAACGATTCTCGCTGAGAAAGTACCGGCAGTCAAATCAGCAGTCGCAACTGTGTATTTGATTTGGGCATATCTTAGCAAGCCTTCTGTAATTGCTCCACGATAAACAACATAACCAGCAACCAAAGTCGCAACTGGGATAGCAGTCGCAAGAGCTTGGCTCTTATCTGGTGTGATTGTTGTTGTGGTGTCACTTTCAAGGGCAACAGTTACAACAGCAGAACCGCCAGAAGTACAAGCGGTTTCAACCACAACTTCTAGCATTAAAGGGTTTCCCTTACTATGATCTTTGGCATCACCAAAGTCTATATAGTTAGTGGAAACGGCAGTGTTAGTGACAGCTTGTGCGTCACTAAACTCATTTTCGTAATCGATAATCATAATATTTATATATTAAGGTTTAATAAAAAATTGTTAGCAAAGTTTAGCTTACAACAGATTCGGTAGAAAGAATTGCATCAACTCTTCTTACTGGAATTCCATCAAAAGTCATTACATGCTTTCCAGAAACATTTTCCATCATCAAAGTAGAAGCTGCTACTTTGTTGGCGATTTGTCTTCTTAGGAAAGATTTAACGGTTTTGTTGCAATAAAACACTTGCTTACCACGGTTTTGAGAATGAAGCAATTCAATAGCTTGAGCCATTAAATCGATCAAATCAGCACCAGAAGCAGCGTCTTTTGTAAGATCACCAATATCAACATTCGCAATACGAACGATGTATCTCCAATCTCTTACTGATAAACCAACATCCCATTTGTAATGAGAACGGTAAATCTCGTAAGTTCCTTTTGTTGCATGCTCTTTGGTAACTTGACCTTTATCATTAGCAGATAAACCAGCTTTTTGACCTTTTGGAAAGATCAAATGACAGATATTATCATCCCAAGTAACTAACCAAATTGAAGTGTTAGCACTTTCAGTACCACCACCGCTTATGATTTGTCCACCATTAGTCGCAGTTGTTAAACTGAACCTAGGAGCTAAACCCATGAATTTTTCTGGATCAACACCGGTATCACCATAAATTAAGGTAGAAGAAAAAGTTTGACCTAATCCTTCGATGAAAGCCATATCCTCAGATAATCTAAATTCTTTGGTGTTGCCGTTAAGGTCAGCCAAAGATTTATCAACTTCTGAATATGTTTCCAACATACCAATAGAATCATCAACTTGTACAGTTGTTGATTTTTCTGGTTGAACACCATAGTTAAGGCGTCTCCATGTTCCAGCAGGTAAGCCAGAGCGGATTGTTGTTCTATGAGAAGTAGCGCCGTTAGACTCTTTAACGATTGCATCTTCTAATAGTTCGTTTGATTCGCTTAGAATCTCAACGATAATTGGCACTTTGCCGTTCTCGTCAACTCTCTTTGCCCAATCGGCAAAAGATAAGTTAGTTTGGTTTAATACAGCCATAATTAAATTATAATTAAATTAATAAAAAAAATAAAGTTAAGATGATTTGTTGTCATACATAACATCGACGGCAGGTATTTGAGGAGCGTTTCCACCCTTATCAAATGATCCACCCTCACTGATAGCCTCGCCAATCTTAGACATCAAACGGATCATCTCCGGGTGATTACCAAGTCTGGTTTGGTCCAAAGCTTCTCTGAGTTCAGGAGTTCCAAATCTATCAAGAGCTACGTTAGCCTTTTTTACGGACGTCTCGAACCTCTCTCCGCCAATTTCCTTATCGGTCTTAGCAGATTTGATCCAACCTTGCTCGATCTCCGACCACTGATCTTTTAAAGTATTATCAGCATCGGTGAACCTTTTTGAATAGGCATCAACCAACTCTTGCACAGCTTCTTTCGGAATACTATGCTTTCCGGCTATCTCTTTGACGCCATCTAGTAAGCCTTGGTCAACTTCTATCCCTTCGGGTAAGTCGCTAGGTAAAACAACATCATCGTAGTTTATCTTTTTATCATCACCTTCCTTGGACTCATCGGAGGACTCATCGTCTTTATCTCCTTCGTCTGCGGTTTTGGATGGGTCATCAGATTCACCTTGATTGGTGTTGTCAACGCTGTCATCAGCAGCGGTTTTATCTCCTTCTTTTGCGTCCGGATAAAATGTGTCGGCCACAGAAGTTGAAGAATTCTCTTGAGGAGCAGCAGCATCGTTTGAATTTGCTTCCTCGTTGTTAGTTGCTGGATTCAATATTGATCCGGCATCGTTTGTTGTATTATCTTTTGTCATTTTAGTCCTGTTTTTTTAGTTGTTAAAAGCGTTGTTAAAAGCAATTAAACCACATACAGCAGCTATGATTCCGGAAAGGAGGCATAACACCGCAGCGATTTTCAGTATATAGCCGATCTTATTCTTACCGACTGTAAATAATCCTCGAGCAAAATGAGATATTCCCACACTTGCAATTGAAAATATCATCACAGCCAAGAAACTCTCTCTTGGTTGGATATATAAAAGCACTGCACCCATAAGAAACGTCATTATTTGTGACAACATTCCAAATTGGATTGTCTTACTCATAGATATGGCTTGGCTTTGATAAAAATGCCTTTCCCATTCCTGCAATTTGATCAATTCCACTGTTGAAACTCTTTTCTTTCTAGGCTTTCTGATCTTTTTTTCTTTGTTATCCATAATTATTTCCTCGTTTTATTCTTAATAATAAGCGATGAAACTGCTTCCGGATTAGCTTCCATAGCCTCATCCAAAACAGCTTGACCAACGGCCATCATTCCACAATTATATTCAGTGGATTGAGTATCTCCGGAGTAAGGGTTGCGGTAAATGCCAGCAATCTCAAAGAGACGCCAGATAAACCTTTGCCCCTCTGGTAAAGCTAGGACTTTCCTCAAATCAGATCTTTCGTGATTGATTTGATTCTTTTCCGCTTGCTCTTCTTGCTTCAAATCCTTACTTGACATCCTTGACCTCCTTCATTTCATTAGGCTTTGCCATTGCTTCTGCCTTTGCTTTGGCTTCTGCACCGTCTTTTAAGAATTGGTTAAGCATCTCTTGACCTTTTTGACGTCTCAATTCGATTGCATCTGCGAAGAAATCTTCACTGGTATTATCAAATTGCACATCACCAATATGTTTTGTGTCCACTGATAAAGGAATATCACAGTAAATTTTGTGACCTAGATCCTTTAATTTGTAGATAAGTGATAAATCTTCACTCACTCTATCCATCAAATCAGGCTTGCCATTCTTTCCATCTCTATAAAATGGTGAGCAATATGGTTGAGCAAGTTCTTTCATTACTGACATATCAATCATCAATAGTCCTGTCCCAATCTCTCCAATCTCAATGACTCCTCTTTGGTCATTTGGTTGGATTGAAAGCCTTTTACCTTCCAAATCCTTAGCAACTTGGTGGTACGGATAGCGTCTTTTTGGTACGGTTGCACCCAATATCTTAACGGGAGCCAATTCTTGCTCTCCGCTTGCAGTATCAAGCATGACATCGATCATCCTTTGGATAGTTATTGGAGCAAATACCATGTCAGAATCGATAAAGACGATATGAGTCGCCCCCATTTCTTCTGCTTGAGCTAATTGCATATTGCGACTATGGGCAATTTCAGCTCCTTTGGTGTTGTTTAAAGCAATTCTTAGGCTAACCGAGGTCGTGTGATTTGCCATAGCTGCTAGTGCCATTGCAAAGTCAGCATGCACCATTGTCCCAGAAGGGATTGCAACAAATACTTTTACTGCCTCATACTTCTTACGAAGTTTTGCTGCATCTAATGTGGCTTCGCCTCTTAGCTTTTCCATTTTTTCTTTCTGATTTTTAGTCAATTTTGTACGTCCGTTCATTTTATTGTTGTATTGAGTTAATAATAGTCTCAAGAGCAGTGCCATCACCGCCTTGAGTTTGCGACAAATCCTTTGCAGTTTTTGCAGCGTTCATTCCCATCTCGGCTCTCTGTTGCTGTTGCATTGCGGCTTGCTCTGCTTCAACAAGTTTTTGAGCCTCCTCATCACTTCTGATAAGGGACGGGTTAGTTCCGAGCATACTTGAATAATCATCCAAAGTCTGATCGAAGTTTATTTTGTGTCGTGAATTAGGATTGATATTGATCACATTTGCAGCAAAGCCCATTAATCTATCCACGGAAGAGGCTCCCACGGATCTTTGAGCTTGGTGCAACACTGAAACATATTCAATCTTCATGTCCACGCCTTGTAATTCTGGTGGAGGAGGTGGTATTTGTCCTTTTCTCCACATAATATTGAAAGTTCTATTGATCATTGGATCTAATAACTCTCTGTTTAATCTCTCAAGAACTGGTCCAAGCATCAATAATTTTTCTTCATACTTCTTGTCAATCTCTGTTGCCGTAATTTGACGACGGTCTGAGTTGGAAAGCATAAGGAAAAGATCAGCAAAGAACGCAGAATTGATTCTCTCACGAATTTGTTTAGACTTCGCTTCCAATTCATTGATTCTCATATCAACTCTGTAAGCTTCTTGAAAGCCCGGTTTACCATTTACGAAAGATGAATAAGTAACTCCACCCGGTAATTGTGATTTATGCTTATTCCTCATAGAAGGATCAGCAACCATTGAAGGACGAACCATTTTCTCAACTGCTTCTGAGCCTCTCTTTTCGTGTAATTGTAATTGCTTGGTATCACCTAGCGCATCCATACCCGGAGAAGATGAAGCATAAACGTCTCCACTGTTCACGTCCCATCTAGGACAGAATATTGGAAACTCTTCAAAGCCCTTAAAGCTATTTACATGAGATGAGGAAGAGGTTTCAAACACAACATCACGGAAAGGTTTATTGATTGAGTCTGATTTCTCGAAGTCTCTTCCGGTGTTTGGCTCAACAATGTGGTATAAATCAACCCAAGCCTCATAAGTTCCTCTATCATAAAGGCTTCTTACCTTCTCTGAAACATTCTTATATCCATATCTTTCAACCATTTGAGCCACTGTCAAACGATATTCACGGCCAAAGGTGTTTACGATTCCTTTCTTGTCATTAGCAATCCAGTATTCGCCTTGAGTATAGCCTTGAGTGAAAATTGTGTCGTCGTCATCTTCAAACAATCCCATAGGGCCTTGTCCAAATAATCCTAATTCAGAATAAACTCTTGGTAATGATTGGTAAACATTTGAACGGGCAAAAACTGCATTCATTCTTTGCATCACGATCTTATTCCAAACCTTAACACTTTGTCTTTCTTGCATGTCTGGGTCTGGGTGAGCCAGATTGAACCAAGGGCGAGCAGGAGAAGTAAGACTGGACATCATACCAGAAGATAAAACCCCGAGGGCCATCTTTGCAGTATTGTCAATGATCTTGCCATTCTTCTTGCCGCCTTTATTGGTATCAGAAACAAGCCAACGACCTATTCTTGGCAGTGTATATTCCGCCAATTCCCTATGATGGGATTCAAAAGTGGTGTATTCACTCTTGAGTCCGGACATCCTAGACTTGAATTGGGTCATTTGTTTGCTGCTCAATTGCATAAATTATTGTCCTAATAAGGTTTTCCCAGCAGTTCTGGCAGTGTCAGTCAATCCTTTTGCACCTGTTAAGATGGTGGATTTTCTTCCTTGGCTTCTATTTGCTTTTGATTTTTGTTCCTTCCTAGCTGTATTAGCTTCGGCAGTCACCTCGGTCGATTGTATCGGCTCAGGTGGCGGAGGAGGAGGGGCAGGAATTGACGGAGCGCTTGATCCACACATAATTTTTATCTAATTTATATTGCCCCGTCCGCTTATAAATTACTTTGACTTACCAATTTATCTCTAACCGATATTAAATGCAACACACAAATTAATCCTCTGGCATCTCACAAACTTCATCTTTTCCATATTGACCACTCACAAACTTCTCTTTCTTCGCTATGGGTAGGGCAAAACCTAACATCCAAGCATCCATTTTGTTTGGTGATCTTAATCCTCTCGACTTCATATCTTTTTTGCTTTCAAGTTGAATCTTCCCAGAAAGATTTGCAACTGTCTCTGTATTTTGCAAGTCAGAAAATAACTCGTCATTATCCGGAAGGCAACCACCTTCAATCAACCACTTCTTAGCCATTCCAGCCATATAAGCTCTCATATTGAGGAAGCCCGGGTCAGGAGATTTACCAGCAAACCAGATTAGATTCCACTCACGCCCCCAAGTTCTACCAACAGAAACGATTCCAGTTCCATAACCAGCATCAATATTGACTCCATCAGCTTGCAATCTATCTTCCCATTGAGCAACTATGGTCGCCACATCCACATCATTATCATTTTTAGGGATAGTTTGGAGTAGTTGGAAGGTCAATCCCTGCAATACCCCAATCTCAATCGCATCGTCACCCTCCCACGCTGGATCAACTGTGAGGATTTTTGGTGCAAAGTTGTACTGGTGAGGATCAATATGCCTTCCTCTTGCTGGATCTGTGAGATGTTCCGGAAAGAATTGCTTGATTGATTGAGATGGAAAGACTCCTTTGACACGAACCTTGACGAAATCCGAGTCCTCGCCATAATCTGCTATCCATTCCTTGATCTTCTCTTTGTTGGTGATTTGCACATCACGACTATCAACTGTTTTGGTAAACCACCTATGACGAAATCTTCTAAATGCTTCACGGAATCGACCAGAGTTTCTTGTGGGGTTTCCAAATAAGAACCAGAAAGGCTCACCATCCGTCATTCCACCCTCAGCAACCTCAAAGATTTTGTCCGGAATAGCGGAGGATTCATCAAAAATGTAGAAAGGTGAAGAGTTCGCGGCGTGCAAACCAGCGAAAGACTCGGAGTTTTCTTCACGGCAAGTGGTCGCATCTGTCCTCCACGCCTCCGGATAATCCTTATGGTAAAGATTCATGTTGCCTTTTCCGTTGTTATATTCGAACCAATGGCCAAACACACAGCGCTTTTTCCATTTACCAAGCTCGGCCCATGTCTTAGTTCGAAGCTGGTCGGAGGTGTTAGCAGTCACCATTCCCCTACAATTGGGACGGGTGGACATGATGAAGAGGATTATTATTGCCGTCAGCGTCGATTTTCCTATCCCGTGGCCAGAGGTTATGGCAGCTTGGAAGGCTTTCACGGCTTTTTTACCATTAAATCCGTTGGCCTTGATAGCTTTTCCCCACTCGGTGAGAAGATCTAAAGCCCATTCATCCAAACCATATTCACTTTTCCAAACATGTTTGTATTTCTCCGGTGTCTTTACTATCTGAATTGACGGATCATTGTCCCAATCAAAGGCATAAGCAGCCCAACCAAGAGGATCATCAAAGAATCTTCCGGCATCTTCTGCTAATAATTTATTGACCAGTGCTTTATCCGACATAATTTAATATTTATTTCTATTCATAGCAGCTTTCTTTTGCTGCATCATTAATTTTTTGCCACTCTTCCACCTTCCTTTGGATTCTGTAAGCATAAATCTCGTAATCTTCTTGGCTTGCCTCACTCACTTTCATCATAAAAATCTTAATGTTCGTGAGATCCTCCGCTCTTTTAGCTCTATTTATGCAATCCTGCCTCACTTTGTAAAGGTATTTTACATTTGAGGCGATTGTGCAGCTTGATATTATGAGGATTATTAATGCTAAAAATAATCTAATCATGTCCGAAATATCTTTGATTTATATTATTCTCAAATTCACTTCTGATTTGTTGAGGTGGTTTATTGATAAACCTTGCTAACTCCTTACTTAGAGAATCTATGATAAAATTAAGCTTATTGTTTTTACCTTGTAATCTACCGATTTGCTCAATCTGCCTTGTAAATTCTGTAATTTTTTCCATGTCCATTTTATAAAAAGGTTAAATATTTTCGAGGTTTACTTTAATTAATCGTCAGAATCATGCTCAATTACCTTAGCTCTTTTCCTTCCAGCGTGAATTTGTTGGATAATACTGCCACCAAGCTCAAGATCCGTCTTAGTTCTATCCTCCCATTTGAAATTGTTTTTGAGAACGAAGTCGGCTTTATTCCCTTTCTGCCCTTCAAACAGTTGATCGACGGCATACATTTCGCATCTTTTCTTCGCACGTGCGATAACCGATCCGAAAAACTGCCCACTTTCCACATCATCCCCTCTCTTCTGATAGTTATTCAAAGTGTCATTATCCATAGCTAAATGAACACATAATCCAGTTATATGTTGAGGAGCTGGTGCAGGTGCTTCGATAAGCTGTCCTGTCTTAGTGATCATTGGCCTCTTTCTGGACTGGCACTCATCAAAGTAAGCTTCAATATCTTCTTCTAGTACGCTTGAGTCAGTGTATAATCTCGGCCTTCCGCCTTTATTTTTTTCCGTCATTGTTTTCTTTCAAGTTTGTTAAATATTGAGCCATCCTTTTTGGTATAGAGGAGTTGGCATTTTTTAGTTGTGAGTAATCTCTCAAGGATAAACCAAGCTTTCTTGCCATTTCAGAAGGCTCGAGGTTTAATTCTTTTCTAATCGTTTTAACTTCCGTACTATTCATGCTATATGTATATTTTTTGTTGCGAATTCCACCATATCCCCAAAGGTTTTAATATGCTCCACCTCTTCATCAAGTATCTCTACGACAAACTCCTCTTCACAAGACATCAATAATTCAAGAGCATCTAGGCTATCAAGCCCTAAATCATCATGCAAATTAGACTTATCAGTAATATCGCTAGAAGTCCCTGAAATATCTATTATTAGTTTTTTTAACCTTTCTCTCATAATAACCTTATCAAATATTTTATTTTCTCAATCTCACAAAGCTTTTTCAGCCTATCAATTAAGATTCTCCTCTCTTTTTCCGTCATAATATCCTCTCAAAAAAAATTCGCAAAGATATTATCACATATAATATCTTTATTACACCACCTAGCTATTATTCTTTTTACCATAATATTTTGCTGCTGGATTAATAATTGAATAGGCGTTCTCGTAATTTCCTTTCTCTACTGCGCTTGCTATGGCGTCGAGCTGGCCTTTTGCTTGTGCAATGTCTGTGAGGAGGGCTTCTTTGTCTAGTTCGTTGCTTGTGAATAGCTCAATATCAGAGATAACTCCATGTAGAGATCTTGGTTTTCTATTTGGTCCAACTGCCGCCCCTTGATTACAAAGGATTTTGTAAGCGTGAACCGTCATTTGTTTTAGAAATTTTTCCGGAGACTCTTCTTTCTTTTTATCAATAACACAATGGGTTATGGCCTTTTCAATCTCATCATAGCGGAAGTTTATCTCTATTTCTTTACCATCAACTATTGCTTTCTCAATATCTGGGGTGGCTTCAACCCATCCATAATCTCCAAATCTAATTTTCATTTTTTACCTCGTCATTTTTATTATTAATATGTCCGTCACTGGATTTTAGGGTGCTGGGTTTATTTTTCAACTCAAAAACATCTAGCAGATTAATAGGTTTTACCTTCAATTCCTCTGCGGTCACTTGTGTTTGGGTCGTTCCTTGTCCGTAAAGAGCGGCATCATTAAGTTTTGTTACATCCGCCACCTCTTCCACGAGGTCATCCAGTATTTTATTGAGGACTGGGGGGCAATTATCCTTCTTGCCGTACTGGATTTGCCTATTTATTGGCATTTTATGTTTATTTATTCTTCTCATCGCAAAATTTTATTAAATTAAAAACTCCTCTTCCTCTTTTTCCGTTCTCTCTATTCATAAATAGTCCGGTTGAGGGGTAGAAATCAAACCTATTTTCAACTATCAAATGGATTCCATTATTCTTTGAAACGAAGTTTACTCCTTTTTCCACCAAAATTTCTGTTGAATTCTTAGTGTTTGATTTTCTCCTCTCTCTGGTGAGTCTTTGCATTCCACCAAATAAATCTCCTAACTCGCTCATTTTGACCCCCTGTTACTTTCCCACTCGAACTTGAGCAGCTTGCCGCCGTTCTCCTTCATCCTGTCCATGACCCTATCACCCACATATTCCTTAATGGCTTGAGGATTCAAATTACTGATCAAAATTGTTGGCTTCATGTTTTGGTAGCGCTCATTAATAATCTCAAAGAGGATCATTTTTTCTGCGTCAGTTCCAAATTGAACCCCTACCTCATCCAGTATCAAGAGGTCTGGTGACAAGAACCAGTTAATAGCCTCCTGCTCAGTCTTCGTATTGCTTCTGGCGTAAGTCTCTTTGACCTGCCTAATTGCTCTCAGCACACTGATAAAAACCGAGGTGTTGCCCTGTTGGATAATATTATTTGCTATCGAGCAGGCCAAATGGGTTTTCCCTGTTCCGGTCGTTCCACAAAAAATCATACTCATGCCGGCTTTTTTTACCGCATCAAAATTTTTAGCATAACCAAGGCAGTGTTTTTTCTTAGCTTTCTGGTCGTCAGTGCTATCAATGAAGGTGTCAAAGGAGTGACTCTTGAACCTTTCTGGAATCATTGCCCTGTTAAGCGCTGATTGAATCCTATTGGCCTTTGCCTCCTCGTCCTTTCTTAATTGATTAAGCCTCTCCCTTTCTGCTTGATCTGCCTGTTTCTTGTCACTACAAATTTTGCAATAAGGAGCCGTCCACTTTCCATTAAGGCAAAATATTTTTACCTTATTTTTTCCGTGTTCCTCGCATTGATAGTCTTCCTCTTTCTCACCAAACTGAAAAGCGCTAGTCAGTGATAAATCCTTCTGTTCCTTTGTCATAGTCTTGCTCATTAAAATTATTATGATTGGTTGTTGTGGGCTTGTGGTCGTCTTTCCAGCACTCTTGATTAAGCCAAGTGGCAGGGTGCTTCCAATATTGTGAGCCTTTGCCCCTAGTCTTCACAAATTGGGTTAATCCAGCAATGATATTATCAAAGGAATCTGCTTTTATTGCTTTGTCAAAACTCTTAACAGCCAAAGCCCTTGATTTTTTATGATTGTAAAG
>TARA_R110002051_G_scaffold316613_1_pt1 | contig 14505 bp, 14 predicted proteins | sample TARA_R110002051 | Tara Oceans TARA_R110002051 (sample SAMEA4397023) | marine metagenome | biome: Polar Biome; feature: [MES] marine water layer (ENVO:01000295) within the mesopelagic zone...; material: water (ENVO:00002006), including particulate matter (ENVO:01000060) such...
CTGGGCCGGGCAGATCGCTTCGCACAGCTTGCAGGCAATGCAGCGTTCTTCGCCATTGGGATAACGGCGCAGAGCATGCTCCCCACGGAAGCGCGGCGAGACCGCGCCCTTTTCGAACGGGTAGTTGATGGTCGGCTTGGGCGCAAAGAAATAGCGCATCGCCAGAAAGAACGTCGATACGAACTCCCTGAGCAGCAGAGCGTCGAGAAACCGCAAGGCTTTCATTTGTGGTTCTCTCCTTATGCCATGCCGCCGTGCCAGCCCCAGCCCGTGAGCTGAAGAACGAAGGCAACGACAACGATCATGACCAGCGAGATCGGCAGAAACACCTTCCAGCCCAGACGCATCAACTGGTCATAGCGGTAACGAGGGACGAAGGCCTTGACCATGGCAAACATGAAAAAGACCAGCGAGAGCTTTAGCACGAACCACACGACGCCCGGGATCCAGGTGAAGGGCGGCAGATCGATCGGCGCCGTCCAGCCCCCCAGGAACAGAATGGTGGTGAGCGCGCACATGAGGATGATGGACACGTATTCGCCCAACATGAACATCATGTACGGGGTCGAGCCATATTCCACCATGAAGCCGGCAACAAGCTCGGATTCGGCTTCGGGAAGATCGAAGGGCGGGCGGTTGGTTTCGGCGAGTGCGGAAATAAAGAAGATGACGAACATCGGGAACAGCGGCAGCCAGAACCAGTTCAGGAAGGTCAGCCACGGCACGCCGAGCACATGGGCCAGGCCACCGGCCTGCTGCGCCATCACGATATGAGTCAGATTGAGCGAGCCGACACACAACAGGACCGTCACGATCACAAAGCCGATGGAAACCTCATAAGACACCATTTGAGCAGCGGAACGGAGGGCACCGAGGAACGGATATTTCGAATTCGACGCCCACCCGCCCATGATGACGCCATAGACACCCAGAGACGATATCGCGAAGATGTAGAGGATGCCGATATTTATGTCGGCGAGCGCCCAGCCCTCAGCAACCGGCACCACGGCCCAGGCCGAAAGCGCGAGAAGGACGCTTACGAGCGGCGCGAGAAGGAAGACCGCCTTGTCGGCGCCGGCCGGAATGACCGGCTCCTTGAAGACGAATTTGAGGAGATCGGCAAAGCTCTGGAACAAGCCGAAAGCGCCGACCACGTTGGGACCACGGCGAATCTGAACAGCGGCCCAGATCTTGCGGTCTGCGAGCAGGACATACGCTGTGAACACCAAAAGGGTCACCAGAAGTAACAGCGCCTTCCAGACAAACCCGACCATGGTGCCGAGCCCGAGGATCGGGGCACCGAGAAGATAGTCGAGCGCGTATACAATCCAGTCCATATCGCTGCCTTACTCCGCGGCCTGTTTCAGACCCGACATAAGCTGCGAACATTCGGCCATTACGGCAGATGCACGCGCTATGGGGTTGGTGAGGTAGAAGTCGCCGACCGGAGAGATCAGAGCGTATGTCGACTTCGGGGCTGCAGTATCTGCCAGAGCGGATACATCGGAAGCACTGCCCGGCGCAATGGCATCGAGCTGAGCAAGGTGAGGATATTCCCCATAAAGCCGCGCACGAAGACCCGAAAGCGAGTCAAACGGCAGCGGCTGGCCGAGAACCGCCGAGAGGGCGCGCAGAATTGCCCAGTCTTCCTTGGCCTCACCGGGCGCGAAGACCGCACGGGCCGTCATCTGAACACGGCCCTCGGTGTTCACGTAGGTTGCTGATTTTTCGGTGTAGGTCGCGGCGGGCAGGATGACATCGGCCCGGTGAGCGCCCGCGTCGCCGTGCGTTCCGATGTATACCACCTTGGTTTCGCCAAGACCCGACATGTCGATTTCGTCAGCGCCAAGAACAAACAGAACGTCAAGCTTTCCCGCGCCGGCGGCCTTGAGCATGCCGGCGGTATCGAGACCGCCCCGTCCCGGAACAAGTCCGATATCGAGGGCACCGACGCGCGAAGCCGCCGTATGGAGGACGGCAAAGCCGTTCCAGTCTGCGGTCAAGGCGCCAGCCGTTTTGGCGATTTCAGTGGCAAAGCCGACAACGTTCTTTGCCGACGCCCCCGTGACCGCACCCTCACCCACGATCACAATCGGGCGCTGGGCCTTTTTGAGCATCTTTGCGAAGCTGCCCTTGCCCGAAGCCAGGTCGGCCAATGAGTCGATCCCTGCGCCGAGATGCGTATAATCGTAAGTCAGATCGGCCGCTTCGCCGATCACGCCGATTTCCACACCGCCGGCGCGCCATGCCTTTCGGATGCGGGCGTTGAGCACGGCAGCCTCACGGCGCGGGTTGGCGCCAATGATAAGAATCGCGTCGGCCTGCTCGATGCCGGCAATCGTGGGGTTGAAGATATACGACCCCCTGCCCTTTTTGGGATCCAGCGCCGAACCGGCAGGGCGAGCGTCAATATTTGACGAGCCCAGCAAGCCCATAAGGTTCTTGAGGGCATACATTTCCTCGACACCGGCCAGATCGCCCGCGATTGCGCCGATACGGCCCGGTTCGGCAGTCTTGACCAGAGCGGCGACCGCGGCGAATGCCTCATTCCACGAGACGGCCCGCAGCTTCTTGCTCTTGCGCACATAGGGGCGATCGAGGCGCTGGGTGCGCAGACCATCCCAGATGAAGCGGGTCTTGTCGGAAATCCACTCTTCGTTGATGCCTTCATGGATGCGCGGCAGGACACGCATGACTTCACCGCCGCGAGAATCGACGCGAATGTTGGAACCGACGGCATCCATGACGTCGATGGATTCGGTCTTGTTGAGTTCCCAGGGACGGGCCTGGAAAGCATAGGGCTTCGAGGTCAACGCGCCGACCGGGCAAAGGTCGATGACGTTGCCCTGCAGCTCGGAGGTCATCGACTGTTCGAGGTACGAGGTGATCTCGGCATCCTCGCCACGGCCGATCAGACCCAGCTCCGAAACGCCGGCGACTTCGGTGGTGAAGCGCACGCAGCGGGTACAGTGAATGCACCGGTTCATGATGGTCTTGACCAGCGGGCCGATATGCTTGTTTTCGACGGCGCGCTTGTTTTCCCAGTAGCGGGACGTATCCACGCCATAGGCCATGGCCTGATCCTGCAGATCGCACTCGCCGCCCTGGTCGCAGATCGGGCAATCGAGGGGGTGGTTGATGAGCAGGAACTCCATCACGCCTTCGCGGGCCTTTTTGACCATCGGCGTGTTGGTGAACATTTCAGGCGCCTCGCCGTTCGGGCCGGGGCGCAGGTCGCGCACGCTCATGGCGCAGCTTGCCTGGGGTTTGGGCGGGCCGCCTTTCACTTCCACGAGGCACATGCGGCAATTGCCTGCCACCGACAGACGCTCATGATAGCAGAAGCGCGGGATTTCCGCGCCAGCTGCCTCGGCAGCCTGCATCAGTGTGAAGTGATCGGGAACCTCGATCAGTTCGCCATCGACCTTGATTTGCGCCATTCGTTCTTACTCCGCCGCAACCGAAGGCACCGCGCCATCGGTGGTGGACTTGTAGGTGTATGCGTCGATCCGCGCTTCAATCACGGGACGGAAATTGCGGATCAGGCCCTGGATCGGCCAAGCCGCGGCATCGCCCAGAGCGCAGATGGTGTGGCCCTCGACCTGCTTGGTGACGGCGAACAGCATGTCGATCTCGCGCTTTTGCGCTTCGCCACGCACCATGCGCTCCATCACCCGCATCATCCAACCCGTGCCTTCACGGCACGGCGTGCACTGGCCGCAGCTTTCATGCTTGTAGAAGGCGGAAAGGCGCCAGATGGCCTTGATGATGTCGGTGGACTTGTCCATGACGATCACGGCAGCAGTGCCGAGCGAGGAACCGACTTCGCGCAGGCCGTCGAAATCCATATGGGCTGAGCGAATTTTTTCGCCGGGCACACAAGGGACCGAAGAGCCGCCGGGGATGACAGCCAGCAGATTGTCCCAGCCGCCACGGATGCCGCCGCAATGCTTTTCGATCAGCACGTCGAACGGCGTACCCATCTCTTCTTCGAAGGTCGCCGGATTGTTGACGTGCCCGGAGACGCAGAAGAGCTTGGTGCCGGTGTTGTTCTCACGTCCCAAACCGGCGAACCATGCGGCGCCACGGCGCAGGATTTCAGGGACGACGGCGATGGACTCGACGTTATTGACGGTGGTCGGACACCCATAAAGGCCCATACCGGCGGGGAAAGGTGGCTTCAGGCGCGGCTGGCCCTTCTTGCCTTCGAGGGATTCAAGCAGCGCGGTTTCCTCACCGCAAATATAAGCACCGGCCCCGTGATGGACGATGATGTCGAAGTCCCAGCCATGAATGTTGTTTTTACCGATGAGTTTGGCGTCGTAGGCCTGCTGCACAGCGGCCTCGAGCCGCTGGCGCTCGCGCATAAACTCACCGCGCACATAGATGTAGGCGGCGTGGGCGTCCATGGCGCGCCCGGCGATCAGACAACCCTCGACCAGATGATGCGGATCGTGGCGCAGAATTTCGCGGTCCTTGCAAGTGCCCGGCTCGGATTCGTCGGCATTGACGACCAGATAATGAGGGCGACCGTCATTGACCTTGGGCATGAACGACCATTTCAGGCCCGTCGAAAAGCCCGCACCACCACGGCCACGGAGGCCGGAGGCCTTGACCTCGTTGGTCAGCCAGTCGCGGCCCTGGTCGAGCAATTCCTTGGTTCCACTCCACGAGCCGCGACGACGAGCGCCTTCGAGACCCCAGTCTTCCTGACCGTAGAGATTTGTGAAAATGCGATCCTGATCCGTGAGCATCGATCAAATCCCCTAGCGCGGCTTCTTGCCGAAGACGCGGACATATTCGTCAACGCCACCGTCGGCCAGCGCCTTTGCCTGACCTTTCCAGTTGTCCCGGGCAACGCGACCCTTGAAGTTGAGCACCGCATCAACCCGCTCGACTTCGGCGTCTGTGAATGCGGCCACCTGGGCATATTGGGTGATACCCAGATCGTTGAGCTTGCGCTCGATCACCGGGCCGACGCCGGAAATGAGCTTGAGGTCATCTGCAGCGCCTGCGGGACGCTCGAACAGCGGAGCGCTGTCAGGCGTCGTTCCAGCCGATGTCGCAACCGCCTCCTGCCTTTTGCCAGCGCGGCTCGTGGTCTTGGTCTTCTCGCCGGTTTCGCTGGCCGTTTTTTCGACGGCGGGCGATTCAGCGCCGGTCGCGCCCTTGCGGGCGGCCTGATCCGGTTTGCGCCTGGCCGGTCCGGCAGCTTTCCTCTCGGCCGTTTCCGCGTCGGCCTCCGAGACCTTGCCAGCCCCCGACGGGCCCTTGATGGCGGGTGCGGCTTCCTCGTCGATCTTTTGCTTGCGGCCAGGCTTTGTCGCCTTAGCCTCAGCTTCAAGGTGGCCCCTATCCTGATGCGGCGGAGCCTTGGCGGGATCTTCGAGCAGGGTTATCTGTCCGTCCAGCGGCGCTGAGAACTTGCGGCCGTTTTGCGGGCCGGTCGGCACCTTGTCGCCGTCGCCATCACGGAAAGCGATCAGGATTTCCTCAAAGCGCTCGGGCGTCAGATCTTCATAGGTATCGAAACCGATTGTAACCATCGGTGCATTGACGCAAGCGCCTGCACATTCCACCTCTTCCCAGCTCATGGTTCCATCATCGTTGAGATGATGCGGCTCGGCGTGAATGTGTTTTTGGCAAACGGCGCGAATATCTTCGGCGCCACGCAGCATGCACGGGGTGGTGCCGCACACCTGGATATGAGCGCGGGTGCCAACCGGTTGAAGCTGGAACTGGGTGTAAAACGTCGCGACTTCCAAGACACGAATATAGGGCATGTCGAGCATTTGCGCGACCGATTCGATCGTCGCACGCGACACCCAACCATCCTGTTCCTGGGCGCGCATGAGCAGCGGAATGACTGCTGACTGCTGGCGTCCGGCCGGATACATGGCGATACGTTTTTTTGCCCACGCCGTATTTTCCCTGGAAAAGGAAAAACTCTCGGGCTGGACTGCTTCTTCTGCAAGGCGACGCACGCTCATTAGCGATCAACCTCTCCGAACACGATGTCGAGGGAACCCAGAATGGCCGAAACGTCAGCCAGAAGGTGCCCGCGACAGAGAAAATCCATGGCTTGCAGATGCGCGAACCCGGGCGCGCGAATCTTGCAGCGATACGGCCTGTTGGTGCCATCGGACACCAGATAGACGCCAAACTCGCCCTTGGGCGCTTCGACGGCCGCGTAAACTTCACCCTCGGGCACGCGGAAGCCTTCGGTGTAGAGCTTGAAGTGGTGGATTAGCGCTTCCATCGAGCGCTTCATCTCGCCGCGTTTGGGCGGAACAACCTTGCCGTCCATTGTCGAGACCGGCCCCTGCCCTTCGGGTGAATTGAGCAGATCAATGCACTGGCGCATGATCAAATTGGACTGACGCATCTCCTCCATCCGGATGAGGTAGCGATCATAGCAGTCACCGTTCTTGCCGACTGGGATATCGAATTCGAGCTGGTCGTAGCACTCGTAGGGCTGGCTCTTGCGCAGATCCCATGCCGCACCCGAGCCGCGGACCATGACACCGGAAAAGCCCCATGCCCAGGCATCCTCGAGCGTAACAGTAGCAATATCAACGTTGCGCTGCTTGAAGATGCGATTGCCGGTAATAAGCTGATCGAGATCTTCGAGAGCCTTGGGGAAGGTTTCGGTGAATTTGGCGATATCGTCGATCAAGTCCTGCGGCAGATCCTGATGGACGCCACCGGGACGCACATAGGCGGCGTGCATGCGCGAGCCCGAAGCGCGCTCATAGAAAACCATGAGCTGTTCGCGCTGCTCGAATCCCCAGAGCGGCGGGGTGAGCGCGCCAACATCGAGCGCCTGTGTCGTGACATTGAGCATATGGGAGAGGATGCGCCCGATCTCGGAATACAGCACACGAATAAGCTGCCCCCGGAACGGCACCTCGATTCCCAAAAGCTTTTCGATGGCCAGGGCAAAGGCGTGCTCCTGGTTCATCGGCGCGACATAGTCGAGGCGGTCGAAATAGGGCACCGCCTGCAGATAGGTCTTGGCTTCGATCAGCTTTTCGGTGCCGCGATGCAGCAGCCCCACATGCGGATCGACGCGCTCGACCACTTCGCCATCAAGCTCGAGAACGAGCCGCAAGACACCATGAGCCGCAGGATGCTGCGGGCCAAAGTTAATGTTGAACGTGCGAACATCGTGCTCGGTCATTGCTTGGCCTTCTCGTCGCCCGGCAGCACGTAATCGGTGCCTTCCCAAGGCGAAAGGTAATCGAAATCCCGAAATTCCTGCGCCAGCTTGACGGGCTCATAGACGACGCGCTTGCGCTCCTCGTCGTAGCGGACCTCGACAAAGCCGGTCAGCGGAAAATCCTTGCGCAGCGGATGGCCGTCGAAGCCATAGTCGGTCAGAATGCGGCGCAGATCGTGGTGCCCGGAGAACAGGATGCCATAAAGGTCGTAGGCTTCGCGCTCGAACCAGTCCGCACCAGGAAAAACGCCGGTAATTGAAGGAACTGGCGTTACTTCGTCCGTCATGACCCGTACGCGAATACGGACATTCTGCTGAGGGCTGAGCAGATGATAGACCACATCGAAACGCTGGGCGCGCTCGGGATAGTCCACGCCACACACATCAATGATGGAAATGAACTGGCAACGCGGGTCGTCGCGCAGGGTGCGCATGACATTGAGGATCGCGTCGGGCTTTGCCTCGAGCGTCAACTCGCCATAGGCGACATTGTACCCATCGAGTGCCTCGCCCAGCTTGAGCGCAATGTACTCGCCGAGTTCAGAAAGAGCGTCTTCCATTGATTGGCCTTATCGCTCGATGGTTCCGGTGCGCCGGATCTTCTTTTGCAACAGCAGCACGCCATACAGCAGTGCTTCGGCAGTCGGCGGGCAGCCGGGAACGTAGATATCGACCGGCACCACGCGGTCACATCCGCGCACCACCGAGTAGGAATAGTGATAATATCCGCCGCCATTGGCGCAGCTGCCCATGGAGATGACGTAGCGCGGCTCGGGCATCTGGTCATAGACCTTGCGCAGCGCCGGGGCCATCTTGTTGGTCAGCGTGCCAGCAACAATCATCACGTCGGACTGACGCGGAGAAGCGCGCGGTGCAAAGCCGAAGCGCTCGCAATCGTAGCGCGGCATCGACATCTGCATCATTTCCACGGCGCAGCAGGCCAACCCGAAGGTCATCCACATCAGCGAACCGGTACGGGCCCAGTTGATGAGCTCATCGGTCGAGGTGACGAGAAAGCCTTTGTCGGCCAACTCGTTGTTGACCTCGACATAGTACGGATCAGTCGCACCGACGGGCAGACTGGTCGCAGGGTCGATAACGCCACGCGGCCGGGGTGCAACCAAAGTATTGTTGTCACTCAATCCCATTCGAGAGCACCTTTGCGCCATTCATAGATAAAGCCGACGGTGAGAACCCCCAAGAAAATCATCATCGACCAGAAGCCATACCAGCCGACTTCACCGAAGGCCACGGCCCAGGGGAAAAGGAATGCCACTTCGAGATCGAAGATGATGAACAGAATCGCCACCAGATAGAAGCGCACATCGAACTTCATGCGCGCATCGTCAAAGGCGACAAAACCACATTCGTAGGCGGAAACTTTTTCAGGATCGGGCCGCTTTACGGCGATCAGGAAGGGGGCGACCAGCAGCGCCAGACCGATAACGGCGGCGAGCCCCACAAAGATCAGAATCGGCAGATAAGCGCTGAGCAGTTCGTTCATTGACAGCCAAGCCTTCAATAGGGCCCGGTTGGGAGCCGAGCGAAAGGACTCGCGGCTATCCGAGCCCCTGTCTTTGGAGAGGGCTTAACCCACCCCCCAAGTGGTTTCAAGGGGAGATAAAACTGACTTTAATTATCATGTTTCCAGGCATGTCTTCGCGGCGCCGTTCGTCCTCGCCGCTCGGGCGAACACAGGCGGTCAGCCGCGCTCTGCGCGACGCCGCGACTGGTGCCGAACACATTTGCGAGATCGGGCGGTTCCGTTCTAGAGGTGGAACGCCAGACCTGCGGTGACGCGCATATCCGAGGGCATCGAACCCCAGGAGCCCGTGCCCAGCACCTCGCCGCGCGCGCTCATGTAATCGGTCAGGCCATATTCGGCGCCGCCGCCCAGGGCATAGCCGAAGCCGCCCGAGACGATGCCGGTGCCGCCGGTGGCGTAGACCAGGGCATCGCCCAGCGAGACGCCACCTTTGCCGAGCAGCAGGGCATCGATGGAATTGGTGCCATCGAGGTCGGCGCCGAGCTGGGCTTCGAGACCGACGACGGCGCTGTCTATGGAAACGTTGACACCAGAGAACACGCCCGCGTTCCACGAGGTGGTGCCGAATGGCACACCGCCGCCATACACGCCGGCATAAAAGCCATCCCAATCAAAGCCATAGCCACTTCCCAGGCTCCCCGACCCGGTGACTCCGTAGGGGCCATAATCCTGGGCAAGGGCGGGCCCGGCGAAAGACAGGCCGGCGACGAGAACGGCCGCCATGCGAACAGCGAAAGACATTGGCGTCACTCCATTAAGGTTAATTGACGCCATTATTGCGCGGATGGGCCGGCTCTCAAGCCAAGCTTGGGAACGTGGATAAGATTTTACTAAAATTGCGCCCATCCCTGCCCGGAAAAACATGGCAAACAATGGCGCTAAAATGCATGGACTTGTGTGATGTTGCCCCGGCAGATTGCCGAACATTGGCACCAAAAAAAACGGCCCGGCAAATGCCGGACCGTTTTTCGAAATCGGTAATGAGCTGGCGTTGCCCCCGCCCTGCCAGCCTCGATTCCTAGAAGTGGAAGTTCGCACCGATGGTGAACTTGTGGATGTCGTCGTCAGCGGCGTCGACGCCCCAACCGTAGACATAGCGGCCATCGACCGAGATGCTGTCGGAAACAGCAAACTCGACACCGACACCGGCCAGAACCTGATCGCCAACGCCCGAAGCAGGAGGGGCGTCAAAGTCGGAACCGTAACCGACGGTGCCATAGAGCAGCACTTCGGAGAATGCCACACCGCCGCGAGCGGTGATTTCACCGTATGCGTAGGTATCGGGCGAACCGAAAACGGCATCAACAGCAGCTTCGGCACCGAGGACGAACATGTCCCACTGTGCGTTCACGCCGAGTTCACCACCGACGAGCCAATCGGTATCGACTGTGTCGTTCTGGCCGCCAACGCGAACACCGGCATAGAAACCGGACCAGTCATAAACGGGATCGACGACCGGAGCGACCGGGGTCACGGGCATCGGCATGATCGGATCAGCAGCCTGGGCGGCCGAAGCGACAGCGACGGTAGCAGCTGCAGCAAGCAGCGTGGATTTGAGCATGGACATAAAGTACCTCACAGCACGGGGGTTGATCAGTCTTCATATTGCCCAATCTTTGCCCAATTCCAATCCCCTTTAAGCGTTCAACCCCCTGGATCGGCACAATATCGCCATCAAATGTCCGTGCTGTTGCCTTTCTGGCACAGGGAATTGGGTAACCTTACGAAATCGTATACAAAAACGGCCCCGCAGATGCAGGGCCGTTCGCGACTCGGTGATGGGGTGCGGTCCGGGTCGATTGACCCTGAACCGCGCTCCAGATTCGATCCGGATCGATTAGAAGTGGAAGTTGGCGCCGATCTGGAACTTGTGGATGTCGCTCGACGTCGCGTCACCCGTCTGGTCCCAACCGTAGAGATACTGGCCACGGATCGAAACGTCGTCGGTTGCGGCAAATTCGAGACCACCACCGGCAAGGACGTGATCGCCAACACCGTTGGCGGCGTCAAAGTCGGTGCCGTAACCAACAGCACCATAGGCGAGCAGTTCTTCAGTCACCAGAACACCGCCACGGGCGAGAGCCGAACCGTACGCGTACATGTCGGGATCGTCGAAGACGCCGTCGAGGGCAACTTCAGCACCGACCAGGAAGAAATCGAACTGGGCGTTCACACCGGCCTGGGCCCCGAGGGTCCATTCGGTTTCGCCAGCAGTGATATTGTTCTGGGCGCCGGCGCTTGCACCAGCATAAAAGCCATTCCAGTCAAAACCGCTGCCCGCGTCATAGACAGGAGCGGGAGCAGGAACGGCGGGTGCCGGAACGCCAATGGCGTCAGCAGCGAAGGCACCGCCGAGAGCGGTGGTGGACAAAAGGGCAGCGAGAGCCACTGTCTTGAGCGAGTTCATATGTATTCTCCTTTATACCGGCTGGTGTGCAACTAATGGGTGCCGGTGTGCACTGGTTCCGATCCGAGAGCGGCAATCCGAAGTCAGGGCCGGGAGTGTTGCCCTGCTGCCACAACTGCGCCGTACGGGGTTCGGCACCAATGCGATGGGCCGGAATGTCGTTTCCGAGTGCGGACGAAGTGGGGCCACCTCATGGCAGGAATAGGGCAAACATCCATTGTTGCTCAAATGCCACGTATTTACGGTTAACCAACGGTAAATATTGTACTTTTCCGAAGGGTTCCAGCACGAGCGCGTGTTTGAATCCGGCCCCGCGCGACCGCGGGTTGGTCAAATCGGCCGAACTCGATAAGGTTGATCGATGGCCTGAGAGAGGGATCGCATGAATCGCGCCGAGGGAATCGCCAACAATCTGCAGGCGGCAAAGGTCGGTGCCCTGATCCGCGCGCGGCGCCATGCGTTGCGCATGACGCTGCAGGCACTCGGAACGCAATCGGGCGTGTCGGTCGGGTATCTGAGTCAGGTCGAGCGCGACCAGGCCTCCCCTTCCCTTTCGACCCTGGCATCGATCGCCCGCGCGCTAGGGGTCGGGGTGGATTACTTCATTGCCACACCGAACGCCCAGGATGCGCTGACCCGGGCCGGCCAGCGGATGCGCTTTTCCGTCGACGATTCGCTGATTTCCTACGAAAGACTTCATGCCGAATTCCCGGGCAATGTCCTGTCCTCGTTTCTCATCACCATCGCTCCGGGCTACCGTTCGGAAGTGGCGAATCATGAGGGCGAGGAAATGGTCTATGTGCTCGAGGGAAAGCTGACGTTGCGGATCGAGGAGGAAGAAACGGCGGTCGGCCCCGGCGACAGCCTGCACTTTCGCGGCAATCGCAGCCATTGCTGGTCGAACGAGACCGAAAATCCCGTGCGCCTGTTGTGGTCGGGCACGCTCACGATGTTCCGCTCGAGCGCCGACGGATCGGCCTTCAAGTCGGAGGGGACAACCGTTCCCGGTTCCTGAAAGCTCGCGGCAGCCGGTCGATGTAATGGGCAGGGCCCTTAGTGCCGTTCAGGATTTGATTGAATCAGATCCCCGGCTCCAAGCCTTGTCCTGTCGCGTACCTGAACCGCAAAACCGTTTCCATTTCCGATCGCGTCGGGGACATGTTTTGCCGGACACCTTCTAAAACCCCATTTGGCGCCGCACCAGCCTTACTGGCCAGGCCAGAAGGCCGAGCAGCAAGAGCGCCGCACCGATGGAAACGATCCCGGCGAGCAATATTGCGCCATGAGCGAAGGCAAGAACCGACCGGCCCCAGAACACCGGTGCGGCGAGGCCGCCAAGGGCGGAATCTGGATTTGTTGTCGGTTTCATTTTTTCACTCTGATCGCGGCGGGCCTTCCAGAACGCTTCAAACAGAGGCAGGTTCCGCACCAGGTTGACCCCGGGGGACAAGTTCGGCAGCCTTCGGGCCGGATCGGACGCGCCGATATCCCATACAACAGGCAAAGGCAGGCAAAATGGTGCAATCCTGGACCAGGCGACTCTTCTCTCTGGCGGTTTGCGTGTTGCCCCTGGCCCTGCCGGCGCAGGGGCAGGAAAGCGGCTATTACCAGTTGCGGGACTGGGGCGGCCCCAATGGCGGCTCGATGAACATTTCCTCGTTCGTGTTCCGCGACATGAACGACAGCGGGACCTATGATCTGGGCGACCGGGTGTTCGTCAACGTCGCGGTGGAGCTGCTGACCCCGTCGGGCGGCGCCAAAACGGTACGCACCAATATCGGCGGCTATGCCAATTTCAACACCTCGCTCGCGCAGGTCGATGCCGATATCACAGAGGCTGGAGCCCACACGTTTCGCGTGGTGCCGCCACCGGGATGGACGGTAACGACCGGCAATGGCGAACAAACCATTCCCATGTCGATGCTGGTGGGCGCGCCGGGCGATATCGTTGCGGACCATTTGCCCGTCCCGGTAGGCCTGGCGCCCGTTCCAGAAATCAGGGGGCGCGCGGCCGACGGGCCTGACACGGTTGTGGCCAGCGGGCCGGACGGCAAAACCGTCCCTGCCCTTTCGGCCGAGGGGGACTGGTACCGCCTGCCCGTAACGCCGGGTGACTGGACGGTTGGCGCGCAGGAGGTCGCGGTCGGGCGTATCCCCGTCGTGCTGCCGCTCGAATGGTCCGATGAGGCCTCATTGGCCGGCGAGGCGGTAACGCTGGGCTTTGACGATCTGTTCGTCGGCGACCAGTTGATGAAGGTGCCCAACGGATATGGCGGGCTGCATTGGGAGAACTGGGTGGCCACCCACGGCCGATTCTACGAGGGCGAAGGCTACATCAACACCATGATGTCGGGCGAATATATCGCCTATACGAGTTCGGGCCACCCCACGGCGATCGCTGGCGATGACCCGTTCGATTTTGTCGGCGGGTATTTCGGGGTCGCCTGGAGCAGCGCCGAAGGGGAGACCCTGCGTATCCGCGCCTGGCGTGGGGAGGCGCTTGTCCATGACGACGAATTCGCGCTTTCGGCCTACGGCCCCGTCTATTTTGCCGCCGACTACAAATCCATTACCCGGCTCGAATTCTCGACTGCGCATTATTGGCAGGCTGTGGCCGACGATTTGCGTTTCGTAACGGCGGCACCGCGCCAGTGAGGTTGCGCGAGGAGAAAATCGTTCTGCTCTGCAAGGGAAATGGAGGCCTCGACCGGAATCGAACCGGTGTGGACGGATTTGCAATCCGCTGCGTCACCACTCCGCCACGAGGCCTCTGGGGCGGGGTTCTATTGTAGTTTGGGGGAATTAGGCAAGGCCGTATGCGATCCACACCTTCAATTTTCCAAATAATCGGCGCAGAGCCTTAAGAAGCCATCGCAGTACGGTCTGCGGATGGCGGTGAGTAGGTAAACGATGTCGATGAATATTGTGGGATTGATTCTGGCGGGGGGTGCCGGCCGCCGGTTGGGCGGTGTGCGAAAAGCCGATCTCCGGCTCGGCAATCTGGCGCTGATCGACTGGGTATCGAGGGCGCTTGAGCCCCAATGCAGCCGGATCGTGGTTTCGAGCGGTTCGGGCGTGGTCCGGCCTACGCCGGGCATGGTATGCGTGCCCGACGCCGATGGCGGGATTGCCGGGCCGACGGCGGGGCTGCTGGCCGGGGCGTTGTGGGTGCGCGCCAATGCGCCTGATTCGCTCATGCTTTCGGTTTCGGTGGATACGCCGTTCTGGCCGCACGATTTTGCGGCGCGGGCGATGGAAATGCTGGCCGGCGGGCATGATTGCGTGGTCAGCGCCTTCGGCGAGCGCGATTATCCGACCAATGCGTTGTGGCGG
>TARA_R110002051_G_scaffold288248_1_pt1 | contig 14498 bp, 12 predicted proteins | sample TARA_R110002051 | Tara Oceans TARA_R110002051 (sample SAMEA4397023) | marine metagenome | biome: Polar Biome; feature: [MES] marine water layer (ENVO:01000295) within the mesopelagic zone...; material: water (ENVO:00002006), including particulate matter (ENVO:01000060) such...
ACCTTGTGATCCAAAGTGCTGCGCTTATTCTATGAATCCAGGTTTGCATTTAACAATTTATTAGTGCGCATGCTTTATTTTCTGACAACCAGAACCTTAACCATTCTCCTGTAATGCATTGAAATTTATAAAAATAAAGCTTTTCTTTGTATTATTCTTTGCCAGAAAAATGCGCACGCAAGTCAACATTATCGCTATCCTTTCAAAATTGCATACGAGGACAAAAGCCATCCTCTGAGTCATTGTTTTAATTTAGTTAGCAATATATTTTTTCAGAATTATGAGCACTCATATTACAAACCAAATTGAAAAAACGCGCATTGCGTGCTATGGGCTACCGTAAAATATGGCTATTGCGGAAGTCCGCTTTGGGTTGAAAAGCGTCATCCGCTCACTTCCTCAGAAAATGCCACCTTGCCTGCAATAGCTTCCATACCTTCAATCGACTCCTCATAACTCCAAGCAATATCCCAACTCTCACCAAGCGAGAAATACACCGCATGCCCTTTAAAAGGGCAATAAGTAGAGGTTTCTGAAAGGGTGAGTAAATCCATCCGCACGTCTTCACGTGGGAAATAGTGCCGTGGCGGGTAGCCACGTTCGCGAAGTTCAAGCGTATTGGTGGAGTCGGCTAGTAGAATGCCATCAGCCTGCACTTGCATGCGCTGCTTGCTTGGGTGAAGCGTTATGCGGGCATTCTGCATCGTATTGTCCCTGCGGCGTTTTTCGCTCTAATGCTTCGATCCTAGCAGTTAGATTATGTTAAGCCTACTTTGAATACTTAGTTTTTAGTCGATAGTGGACACTTCGTGACTTGGGTCAGTCATCGCTTCCACGCGACCACTTATGGCACCTGGGTGAATGCGGCATAGCGCCAGCTCGTAGCCTGCGAGTCAAAAGTGCCCGCCCCCTACTCCTCCGGTGGGGAAAGGTGGGCATCGGTCAAGGTACGTGGCCGGTACTCACACGTTGTATCGGCCCAGCGCTTCCAAACACTCTCATCGACTGAAATATTCACCGCACACTGCCCTGGCATCACTTCCGAATATTGTCGGTAAAATCGGCCGTCAGTGGTGTTTCCAAGGCGTTTGTATCGGGCGTAGAACCCCTTCAGGAAATCAGAAAACGAATCTTTTGGTGCTGTCTTCCAGGCATTCTCTGCAACATCAAAGGGTGCCAATTTTAAGCCTGCCTTTTGCGCCTTGGCTAACATCCAGCTCAGCGATATATCGGCCAGTGTGTCGTCAGCGCCATAGCCGCCGCCTACATTGGCGTGGGCGCCGATAAACCAGCACTGCTCTACATCGCGATTGCCTGTTTTCTGCTTGCCATCCTTGCTTGTCCAGAGCGATACGTTATAGGTCGCTCTGTGTTCGTCCAGCGCGACCGCTTGATAGGCACGATCGACAATGCTGGAAAGCTCGGTATCGTGCCAATCGTATTTGCTTTTGAACAGGTTGGTTCCGGGTACGCCCAGTGCGCCAACAGTATCCCACACACCAATGAAATGAATCCTGGGCTGGCGGCTGAAGCTCTCCTTGAACCCTGTGCACACCTCAGAATCGGGGTGCAAATCGCGGTTTCGATAAATACTTTCGGCCTTATCGAGCAACCCTGGCGTGACGACATGCACTAGCCCGCATTTACGAATCATCCCCACCAGGCTTCTGGCGGTGTAGGCACCACGGCTAAACCCGAATATCCAGATCTCATCGCCTTCACTGTAACGCCTTGCCAGCCAGTCATAGCCTTCCTGTAGGTTTGTGCTCAACCCGTAACCGAAGGCTCCGCCGGTAAAGCGCTGAAACTTGGATGTCCCTACTCCGGGGTTGTAATAGAACCGTTGCCTAACACCGTCATTATCATCATGGATCAACCGGGTAATACGATAAACATTGGTTTGGTCTTCAGGGTCGTTCCACGTCCCATCAAATAGCAGGATCAGTTTTTGTTTTGTCATTGTGTTCCCCATGATGATGCGCACCTTTGAACAGTGCTCATTACCACTGACGATAGACAGCGAAAACGTTATCCATCCTTGGGCCTACAGAGCGCATCCGGCAGCCTCAATATTACTAAACTAATGTTAGTCGTAAATTCATCCCTATGCCTGTCGGTATTACCTGGTCGACGAAGCACGCGCCACTAAATGAGTGGTTGGGCGGGGTGCAGCCCTCGCTAAGGGCTGTGTTCAGCGTTAGGAAGCCGAAAAGCGCTTTGGAAAGCAAACGCAGCGGTGCCTGTAAGCTGATTGCGGCTATTGAAGAGCTGCCCATAGAGGAAATCGAGAAGTTACGGCCAGAGACTCAGCATTGAGACCTTAATAAGTTACCGTGACCTCCGCCATTGGGCCAGCGCTTGAATATCCTCTGGTGTCGTCCGGCAGCAACCGCCAATGCCTGACGCGCCTGCTGCCAGCCATTGCTCAACCCCTTGTGCCAACCCGGAAATATCCGCAGCGGTATGATCGCATTGGGCCGGGTGCCAGGTTTTGGTTACCGCGTCGTACACTTCCCCAGAGTTGGGATAGACCAATGAAAGGCACACCGAAATAGAGCGCAACGCGTTGATGCGGGTCGAAGGCAATGCCAATGCACGCGGCCAGACAGGCTGCAAACGCAATAATCGGCACCCAGGGATAGAGCGGCGTGCGATAAACCAGATCCTTCAGTTGCCCGCCTTCACGCAGGTAGTGGCGCCGGAAGTTAAACTGGCTAAGCGCAATCGCCATCCAGACCACCACCACGGCCAAGCCGGAAATCGAGACCAGCACCAAGTAGACGGTTTCAGGGGCATAAACGCTGGAGAACAGCGCGCCCAGGCCGCCGACCATGCTGAATAGCAGGGCATTCATCGGAATGCCACTCTTGTTGAGGCGGCCAAGCGACTTCAGATTGCTGAGGCGACTGGGTTATCGGTTGACGATATCGCTCAACTGCGTTTCGAAGATAAACACTAAAATAAAAGCCGAGCGATGTTAGTACTGCTGCTCATGATCAGCATAGCGGCGGTGGGCGCATCTGTTCCCTATTCACTGCAGCAAACAACCAACCTCTTAATTGAGGATTCGGGTGAGCAAAACGCCCCCGGAGTTCCGGGGGCGTGGGTGTTGCTAGGTTCTCAATTTACCGAGAGTGTCATTAGCTCTCATTGAGGACCGCTTCCGGGAAGTGGCGACGTAACATCCGGTTCTGGAAGTCGTCCACGAAGCGGCTGTTGATGATGATGATGAACCGTTCGAAGGGTGCCTCGCTGTCGAGCTGTTCGATCCCATCGACACTGTGGAATAGCCGGTCATCGTTCAAATGAAGGATATCACCGGGATTCAGGGTGATATCGACCAGGAGTTGGGTGCCAGCCTTGTCTGCGTAGAGGTGGTTTTCGGCGCCCGCCACGTTTTCCCGATTGAGGACCAGAATGCTTAAGGCCTTGCAGCCATCGGCATGAATCCCCTGCCCCTGAAGGGGGTCGATGCTACCTTCTCCACGAACCCCGGTGATCTGCATCAGAATGGGTTCGTGCGCACCGATACTCCACAGTCTTGCCCAGGCGCGAACGAAGGCCCTCACATCGGGGCGTGCCATGAACTCCCGAGTCAGCGGATCATAGTACCGCAGACGATCCGCCATGCTTTCCGCGTCGTTGAAGGCTCCCCCCTGGGCCATCGGGCAGTGGCCCATATCTTCGACATCTCCCTGATCATTCAGGGCGAGCCATGACATCCGCTTCCATCGCTGGTTCACATAGGGATCGCGCGGCAGGTCAGCGGTAAACCCCTGCCAGGCGGTCAGATCGATCCGCTCCCGAATATCGGTTTTCGCCCAATCCTGATGCCTCAGCGCCTCGGTCACTCCCGGATTCCAATAATCGGCGAGTGAATCGGCAGGCATGGAGGTGAGGTCGAAACCATGCTTGAGAGTATCGAGTTTCATGTTGGTATTCTCCTGTTAACTGGGCGGAATTGCCCGGTGTTGCCGGTGTAAACACTTCGGTCAACAGGAGAAAAATGAAAAGATTTGCAAGGATATGTCAAAGAAATGTACTTAAAAAGAGTGATTTTTTTGAAAACAGGATCAGACCGCTGATGAGGTATATGTGTAGGTTATCTCCTACAAATAGGTGTAGGATCATCATAACGAAATGCCTATTGTTGCCATTATGATGGCTCTTGACAGTGTTTTTTCTTTAAGTGGATCCCATGACTGCTAGTGATTCCCGACATCACAGAGATCCGGAACGCCTGAAGGAGAACCGCAGGGAGTTTTCCGGTGCGCTCGTATTGGCGGTGTCAAAAACACCTCCAACGGATGGCATCGATTCGCATGATGCCAGCAGGGAAGAAGTCGAGTTAGTACGCCGCCAGTATCTGGAGAGTGAGCAGCGATTCCGCGCCCTGCTGGAGAGTCTGCCGAAGGTCGCGGTTCAGGGGTATGATCGCGATCGGCGAGTGATTTACTGGAATGAGGGTAGCACTCGTCTCTATGGCTATACCGCTGAGGAAGCCCAGGGACAGTTACTGGAAGATCTGATCATTCCTGCCTTCATGCGTGACGGGGTGATCCAGGCGCATTGTGCCTGGATCGAAGACGGGGTCGATATACCCGCTGGTGAACTCGAGCTCAAGCACAAAACCGGTGAACTGGTATCGGTCTTTTCGCAGCATCTGATGCTCAATGAGCATACCGACTCACCCTTGATGTTCTGCGTGGATGTTGATCTTTCCGACCAAAAGCGCGCCCACCGTGACCTGGAATTCGCCACCCGTTTCGACAGGCTCACCCATCTCCCTAACCGCCAGACCTTCGAAGTCGACCTGGACAGTCTGTTGGATTCCTGCCGACGCCAGGGCAATGGCCTGGCAACCATCTACCTAGACATCGATCACTTCGTCGAGATCAATGATGCCCTTGGCTATGATCAGGGCGATCGCCTGCTCATTGAGCTTACTCGGCGACTGAAAGAGTGCCAGCGAGTCACTGACCTGGTGTCCCGTGTCTCTAGCGATGAATTCGTGCTGGCCTTTCCCGGCGTCCACTTGGCCCCCGATGTCAGACGGATCGTTCGTCATGTCCAGAATGTCTTTCGGGAACCTTTCGTCTTGGATGGTCGGGAGCGTCAGGTCACGGCCTGCCTAGGTGTGGCGCTCTTTCCCGAGAATGGTGAATCGTCACGCGAATTGATCCGTAATGCCGATGTTGCCAAGAATCGTGCCAAGCTGGATGGTCGGGGTGCTGTACGTTTCTTCCAACAGAAGCTCCATGATGAGCTGGTTCGCCAACACTATCTCTCGGCGCGACTCGAGGAAGCTCTGGATAACGGTGAATTCTCCCTCCACTACCAGCCCCAGGTCTCGGCGGCCAGTGGGCGAATAGAGAATCTCGAGGCCTTGTTACGCTGGGAGCCTGCCGAGGGCCCGCCGATCTCGCCTGTCGAGTTTATCCCGCTGGCCGAGCGTTCCGGTGTGATCCATCGTCTGGGCGACTGGGTCATCGAAGAGGCTTGCCGCCAGCAGGTGGAATGGCGTGCCAAGGGATTTCATGAACACCGCATCGACATCAATGTCTCGGGGCGTCAACTGCTGCGTACCGATGCCCTCAAGCGCTTCGAGGACTCGCTGCAGCGTCACGGCTTAGGTCCGCGGGATATCGGCATCGAATTGACCGAGAATGTCCTGATCGAAGCCGAAGAGACCGTCCTCGAGGACCTGTGGCGCCTCTATCATCGCGGTATTCGCATTGCTATCGACGATTTCGGGATCGGTTATTCCTCCCTGAGCTATCTCAAGCACTTTCCCGTCACCGCCCTGAAGATCGATCGCTCCTTCATCCACGACGCTCCCACACAGCCGAAGGATAGGGCCATCATGGAGGGTGCTATCTTCATCGGTCATCGGTTGGGATTGGAGGTGGTGGCCGAGGGCGTCGAGAACGCCGAACAGTTGTCATTGCTTCGTGAAATGCATTGCGACCTCGTCCAGGGTTTCTTCTTCTACCGTCCGATGCCTGCCAAGGAAATCGACCGCCTGCTGGGCGGTTTCGTGCCTAGTGACGATGGCGATGCCTGACCCTCGCTCTTCCTCAGGAGCGCCAGGAAGATCGCTCTTAAGAGTCGCCTTTCCGAACAGCGACCCGGAAAACCCCATCCATTGGGTGCTGCCTTCCCGCCTGCACGCGGTAGAAACCGTGTTCGCGATGACGGTACACAAATCCCAAGGCTCGGAATTTCAGCACATCGCCCTACTGCTACCGCAAACGCCCAACCCAATCCTCACCCGCGAGCTAGTCTATACCGGCATCCCCCCGCCCGCGCCTGGCTTACGCTGATCGAAGCCAAACGCGGGATATTGAATAATACGGTGACTAGGGAGGTTGTGAGGGTAAGTGGGGTGGAGAGGATCTAATCTTTGCTATCACCTGTGATACCACCGGAGCGAAGCAAAGATTTTTACACATGCTGCATGGCTCAGTTATTGCAGAAGCTCACTTACTGGGTGCAGCTATTTTGTTAGCTTTAAAATCGGATAGAGCACTACTAACTCGGACTGTTGCGAGCCAAGAGAGCGCCTGCACCGATCATCAAAATGCCAGTAACCCAATCCCACCACTGCCTTATGTGCGGTCTACTTAATGCCCGCGCAACGCGCTCCATAATTATGATAACGCCCCACCACCATGCGATACCAATCAACACATCAAGCACGCCGAGTATAAAAATTTGCTGAACTGCACCGACCGCCGGATTGATAAACTGGGGTAAGACACTTAGGAAAAAGATGATTGCCTTTGGATTAAGCAAATTGCACAAAAAACCATGGGCAAAAGCACGGCTTCGGCTAGCAACCTCAATTGCCTCTTGTCCATCTGCCTGTTCACTGCGGTGCTGGCTACGACTGCTATACAGAACCGTTAGTCCCATCCAGATCAAATAAGCTGCACCTATCCACCGAATCAGCATAAACAGCTCGGCGGAGCGGGCCGCAATGGCCGAAAGACCCAGAGCAGCCATCAGCATATGTATACAGAGTCCGCTTTGGGCACCCAGCGCGGCTGCGAACCCAAGTCGACGATGCTTTACTGCATACCGACTGACTAGCAAAAAATCCGGGCCAGGAATCAAATACGCCAATAATACGACTGCGACGAAGCCCATAAGCTCAATACCCATCCACCCTCCTTCTATTTATTAAATCAAACTAAACCGCCTAGTATTGAGCTAACGATCAGCTTAAGAGATCGCGAGAGCGCTTAACGTACCGGTCATCAGCTACAAGGATTTGTCAAAACGATCCACCCTCCAGCTATCGCCTCCACGCCCTTAAAGGGTAGTTGCATATCATTTGGCTGACGCAATGGAGCTAAATGATCAGCTCATTTATGGTCGTTAGCTTTGCCTTATCCTTCCGGTTGCCTGAGTTTTAAAAATTAGTCAGGTTACAATAACCGCTGCGCCAATGAAATCCGCCATGCGTAAAGGCCCCGCATAGTATTAGATAAGCGAGTAATACGCCGAAGAACGGATTAAGAAGGTGGTACTTTGATGCCATCGCGGTGCCGCTAACCCGAATCAGCCCAAGCCAGAGGTTCATACCAGCAATAGTAACGGCAAGCAGCAGATAAACATTGAAAAATAAACCATCGTTATTGTCGTAGCGCATGCGGTGGAAACCGTGTTCGCAGTGACGGTACACAAGGCTCGGAGTTTCAACACACCGCCCTACTGCTACCGCAAACGCCCAACCCGATTCTCACCCGCGAGCTGGTCTACACCGGCATCACCCGCGCCCGCGATTGGCTAACACTGATCGAAGCCAAACGCGGGATATTGAATGATGCGGTGACGAGGGAGGTTATGAGGGTTAGTGGGATGGAGAGATTGTAATCAAAGCCGACATTACCGTTGGTGTTGTTGGTTTTCGAACAGGAACAGCTATGCATGAGCATTCCTTTTTCGGCCAGAAATGAATATTGAAAATAAATAGCAACACTGCCTTCTGAATGCCCTACACTTTTTTTGCTAGTTGGTTGTCTTAACAATATTCTTAACAGCATCCTGCAGACCTTCTCCTGTCACTTCACCCATGTCAACGTTATAGCACTTAAACATTGGCCCAGATTCAGGCAGCCACTCTTCAAATTGAATTACCTTCATTGTCTTACCTTGTGGGGGAAGCAGAAAATCAAGCAAACGATTGGTTAAGTCTTCATGATGACTGGTGACAATTACCTGCCTTTTCCAACCATCATCGGCATCCGCGTACGCCAGCTTACGGAGTAACACAGCTGCTGGGATCAACTGATTCATATCAAGAGAAGTAGTAAAGTCGTCAAAGCCAATAACACTATGACCTAACTGAGCAGACAGAGCCAAGTTGAGATTAATAGTCCAGCAAATAGCTAATTGCGACTTTTGTCCCGTTGATAGGTCTTCGAACAAAACTCCTGACTGAGTAGCAAACCCCCATTTTGGACTTTTCTCTGTACCATTGTTTATTAGCTCAATAGGTAAAAAGTCTTCAGGGAAGTGGAAGCTGGAAAGAAGTTGGTTCATATTTCTAAGTAACTGTTCAAGCTCTGCCTGCGGTATCACTCCAATGACCGACAACAACTGACTTTTTGCACTAGATTCCTGCTTACATATTGCAAGGGCATCTGAGATCATTTTCTCTGCCAGCTCTACACTTTCCAAGTTTGTTGCACTGGCTTCGTCTTCTAACTTTTCAATCTCTAAATTCGCCCAGCGAGTAAAAGCACTTCCAAGTTGATATATAACCTCCGACTCAACAGGTGCATTTTTAGCATCTTCCGCCTTATCCTGCCCCGCCTCCAAATAATTACTTACATAGTTAGCTAGATCTTCCACTGTGAAACTAGACTTATCCAGCAGAGGTGAAAGTTCCGTTGAATGAGTATCTATGTCTCTTGCAATCACTTGATAGCGTTTAATCTGGTTCAATTGTTCAGCAACCGCCTTTCCTTCTGACGTAAATTTATCTAACTGGTCTCTGAGTTCAGATGAGCGGGAGCTAGCTAGGTTAGACAAGGCATCTAAATGATTTTCTATGCCTTGCTTCAAATTGGACACCTCCAGTTTGGAGGGATGGTCTTCCCAAGCTATCAACCAACTGCTGATATTCTCACTAAACTCGTCAATCCAACTAAGGAGAGAACCACCATTACCTTGCAAACTATCTATCAACAGTTTAGCTCTATTATATTCAACCATTAGCTCGCCGCGACTAACATCTAACTCCTCTACTTTACTTGCATATACATCATAGTCGGAGCCTACAAACAAAGTGCTCTTTAGCTCAGAAGGAACCAAAGAAGCTCCTGGCGACAACCTCTTAATAGGTAAAGATGGAGGAAGGGACTGAGCAGATGAAAGAAATGCTTTTGTAAAGGCAGGATTCTTTTTCTCCGAATCGGCAAATCCAACTGGTGCCCCCCTGTACTCCAGCAAGCACTGTCCAATATGTCTCAATTGATCAGAAAGGTTCGAACCCACTGGTTCAGATAAGTTACTGTAGTTACCAATGGTATTAGAAAGGTTGCGAATTTGAGAATCCCATCTATTCTGCAAATTTCCATTCTTCAAGGTCAGCGTACTATCCACCAGTTCTTGGCGGAGGGTTGAGTCAGTTGATAGCTTTGCAACCAACTCATTAACTCTCTGTGCTAGCACTTTTCGTTCTTCTTCGTAATCTTTCCTATACTTCAGCCCTTGTAACTGGCGCTGCCAGTTTTCTAACTTATTTTGCAGTGCCTTCAATTCCCCTTTTATTTTATCTGCAGGTTTATTTTCAGGCTCAAGCAATTGAATTATTTCATTACATGCAAGCTCAGCTATGTTCTCTTGAAAGAAAAAGGAGGCTACTGTCTCGAGTTTTCTAAGGTCAGTTTTAGCTTTACCCTGAAGCTCGATAGTCTCACCGTTAATTGATACCGCCCCATGACTCTGCCCAGTGGTTCTAAATCCCCCTGCACCAACATCAGGCTGGTTGAGCACCCAGTCCATAGCTTCTAGCAAAGATGTCTTACCAACTCCATTTTTACCAGTCACTAATATAATATCTGCAGGTCGACCGGCAACGGTCATATCAAGAGTTATTGCAGCACCATTTCCTGAATGACGGTAACCTTTGAAATTAGTCAGCGCAATTGACTGGATAGTTTTGATGTTATTAACCAATAGCTGACACCTCCAAAACTGACGTCCCTAACAAATCATTTAAGTCTTTTGCTAGCTCATTTTGCCACTGATATGCAACACTATTAGCCCCCCCAGCTTCTACAGAAGCCTTTAGAATATCCGCATATCTTATGAATAGTTGAGGCTCTATACCTTTGGGTGGCTTAGCTACTTCGACAGCTTTAATTAGCACATTGGAAAAGTCTTCAGTCGTTATTCTTCTCGGTTTATATTCACTTGTTGCCATAGCGCCTAACCAACGATTCTTTGCTTCTTCAACCGTTTTTCCATCATAAGACTTTACCCCTTGGAGAGCGAACCGGCCTCTGTGCCAATCCTGGTCTCCCATAACTTGTAACCACGAAGAAGACTCCACTTTCATAACAATTAAGGCAACCAAGGGTGCAAATTTTTGGTAGTCATGCAGCAAGTCTGCCAAGCGGTCCATTAGACGTGCAACATACTTTTTTACCTCATCCAAATGTTTCCCTGGATCAGACTCAGCTTTCCAAACCACCAAGTTACAAGCAGGGTGACAATAGAGAGATACAGGGAAAATATCCTTCCTTGCCGAATCGGAATATTCAAATTCTATGTGAATTATTTTTTCCATTCTTAGACCTCTCGTAAATATGTGCGACGTTTGATACTGGACTGGTTGGCATAAAAATAATTGGTGGGAGAACAAACAGCATCAATTATCGTTTTAACAACATTATCTTTGTTTCCGTCGTACGGTCTTTGGTAAAAGATATGCTGCCACCCCAAGGTCACAATTGTTTTCGGGGTAATTGAACCAGCTTCGATATTTTTATTGGCTACCCTGCGTAAGCTCGGCCGGACATGCGAGCCTGCCTGTCCCATAGCAAGAACAAGATGATTATTACCGCTCGAAACGCGCACTTTATCTCCAGAGAAAACAAAGGATGGATCTGCATTCAGATGTAGTGTTTTTTTTTCGGATATACCCGATGCTAAAGATTCGAATGTCAGCATTAGGCCTCCCTCTGATTCGCCTTCAACATTGGGAGAAAGAATATCTCTAAACAAAAACAGCAAGGTAGTAAGCTCTGACACTAGAGCCTTATTTTCGTTTATCGGGTCATAAACATCTACTTCGCTGCAATTTAGCTTTGACAAACTGCCTGCTAAAAAAGAAAAAGGACCATTTTCTTTACTGTTAGAACACAAGGCAGGTGACAGCGATTCTAGCCAATTTGGCATAGCTGTAAGACACCCTACATCGTTTTTAACCGAGTTTTCGAGAGTCGATATAACCTGATGCAGAATTACTTGGGCAAATGGCATAATAGAAGTAAAGCTTGCATTCATTGGTTGTAGGCTATGTTTTAAGGCTGTTATCGTTAAAGATCTTATCACCCTCTCATAGATTAGCCCCCACAATTCATCAGCTGAAAGAGTACCTCCAGGCTGAAAACCTCGAATAATTAGTTCGTTACCCTGATTGGCAGGCTGTCCATGATGTACAGCATAGGTATTCACAATCTGCTGTTGATGGAAACTAGGCTGTGGATCAAAAATTGCCATGATTGGAGCAGCTGGTGTACTTAAGACGTGCTCATCATTTGAAATGGATTTATCGGTATATTCATCTAGCACCGCTTGCACAGTATGGTGAACTTGTGGCTCATCGCTACCAAAACCTACAAATATCAAAGATTTGCTTCTAAGCCGGTCTCGAAAAATATCTGCGGCCCACTGCCGATTGCGCCATTTCTGTAATTGACGCTCAGTTAATAAAATAGATTCACATTTTTCAGGATCGGCGCCTCCATCCAATTCTTTAGCACAACCATTAAGCTTGTATACTTTCAGACGATTAACATCATCAAAAGCCGCACCGTTACGTCGATAGTTATCCAAGTTGGCAATCACATCAGCATTTTCTGAGCCTGTAATAAGATTATAGGCCTTTTCAAAATTACAATCGTAGTTGGTCGTAAGTATTTCGCTCAAAAGTCCCTCACGAGCGAGCTTCGCGATGTATATATGTGCAGGTGTAGGAATTAGTTCTTTATAAAGATCAATTTTTAACAATTTAATTAGCGCTTCATAAGCACTATTCACGCAGGAAAATTCCCACAGATAAAGTTCAGCGAGGTGGCCTAGTTTATTTGATTCAGTGGCTTGTCTGACATCGCAGAAATAACAAGAATTTATACTCAGAATACAATCGTCATACGCATATCCAAATTGTTCAAGCGGTTTAGCACAACCCTTCTTACATACAGTCCCATATTTTTTCGACTCGTACTTATCGAAGCGAAGGCGAAAAAGCTCATTACTCAACGTAGCAACAATCCATTTTACATTATGCACCTCCCATCCAAGAGCATGCTTGCTCGTAATGGATATGCCCGCACCAGCAATAGGCACACAGCGTTGTTTTAATATTCTATCGACAGTGTAATCAAACGCGTTCCTTGCAATCATATGATCAAGGTCTCCGGCAAGAGATCTTTTGCTAATTTAAGCAAATATGTCTTCTCTCTTATGGCTAGCAACTTCATTAATCTACCCTCAGGGACTTCATAAATTAATCTGCTATAGATCGAAAGGCGTCATTTCCCCGCCTCTAAATCGCCATAATCCCAGCTGCTGGATGCTGATAACCCCGTGCCACATCAATACAAAAATTGCGCTGTACCGACCTTTAAGGGGTAGTGAGTCTCGGTTTTATAAGGCTTCAGAAAGTCCATTCTTACATCTTCGCGGGGAATATATTGGCGCAGTGGGTTGCCGATCTCACGGAGTTCAAAGGTTTGAGTAGTGTCAGCAAGCAGCTTGCCATCAACATGCATCTGCACGCGCTGGCTAATGGGGTGGAGCTCAATGCGTCGGACATTTTGCATATGGTTGTCCCTGCGGCGATTTTTCGCTCTAGTCATTTCAGACTAGCAGCTAAGTTCGTTGAAACCCACGCCTACTTCATTAAACTTTAGGCTACGCAGATGACTTGGGACATGCTCATACCCCATTACCTCCCTACTACTTTCCCTAAACTACTGTGGAACAGCACGGCTAGAATCTGTACTGTTTTGTATATCACGATGGGCGCGACGCCAACATGAGAACGCCCCGCAATAGCGAGGCGTTGAAGGCAGCGGGTATTGGCGCTGGCTCTGCTAAGCAAATGCAGTCTTCTGAAAGCTCTCTCTTGCAATCACACCCGCCTGCCATGCCAGAAGCTGTGGATACTCTTCTTGCCAATTCACCTCAGGCAGCCTGAACGCTAGATAATCCAGCGCGACCGCAATAGCGATTTCGCCCAAGTTGATAGCAGAGGCTTGCTGCTTTTCGCCAAGCTCACTGTTCAGCTGTTTCAACAGCCGCTGAATGGCTCGCGAACGCCGCTGGCCCAGCTCGCTCTCGTCAATCGCGTTGCCATAATGCTTTCTGGCAATCACGGTCGTGAACGCGGCATCCATCAGGTTTTGGCCCCGCCCCGCCAGGTGCAGCACATCCCCTAGGCTGGCTGCTGGCAGCATTGCCGGGTTGGGGCTAACGCTATCCAGGTAAACGGCAATCAGCATGGATTCACTAAGCGTGGTGTTCTCCTCCGTTACCAGCGCGGGAATGCGCCCGGCGGGGTTGGCCTTTAACAGATCGGCATCGTCTGCCCAGGGGTCGCACCACTTCAGCGTCACAGCGTCTGCCAGGCCTTTTTCCAGTAATACGATGCGCACCAGGCGCGCATAGGGCGAGGTTGCGTTTAGGTAGAGTTCCATTATTGCTTCCCTTGGTGTGTAGAGTGCTGTGTAGCGTGCTTTGTAGATTGCTGGGCAGAAAGATGCGTGTGGCGTTGCTGTACGCCACGGCTAAGCAGCACCAGCAAAAAGCCCGCGACGAGAATAAGGCCGCTGATGGTAAACAGTGGCGTGTAGCTGCCCCAGGTGCCATAAAGCGCCGACATGGCATAGCCTGCCACTGCCTGGGCGGCGGCAAAGGCGGCGGTGGCTTGCCCCCAGAGCTTTTTGTGGGCGGTTGGCCCTACCAACTCTGCAAGGCGTCCAGAGGTGAGTGCAACAATGCCGGGGATCATCGCCCCCACCATGAACGAGGAAACCGACTGACTGAGCAGGGCGAGCGAGAACACCGGCAGCAAGACAGCGGCGGCCTTCGCCGCAAAGGCGATCATCAAGCCACTCTGCCAACCCACTCGGTGCGCCAGCGCGCCTACCATAAACGGCCCACACAAAGCGCCCAACCCGAAGATACCCCACTGCAGGGAAGCCGCTTGATTACCCAGGGCGTTTTCCCTGGCGAGATAGTCCACCCAGAACACGGTA
>TARA_R110002051_G_scaffold63849_1_pt1 | contig 14496 bp, 25 predicted proteins | sample TARA_R110002051 | Tara Oceans TARA_R110002051 (sample SAMEA4397023) | marine metagenome | biome: Polar Biome; feature: [MES] marine water layer (ENVO:01000295) within the mesopelagic zone...; material: water (ENVO:00002006), including particulate matter (ENVO:01000060) such as......
CTTAACCTCTCTGGTTTAAACGACCCTAGTGGGCATGAGGATGAGAGGAAGAGGCTATACGGTATAATTCCAGAAGACTGGATACCTGATTTTTACAAAGAGGGTTACAATAATAGTATAGAGGGAATGGCCTATCAGATGATATCTGGTAAGCAGTTCTTTGAGATAGAGCCAGATTATAATCGTGGCATGATTGACGATGTCATGGCTACTATTTCAAGTTTTATAACTCCTACAGATTTACTTACGATGGCTACTGGTGCTGGCTTTGCTACAAAAGCCCTTAGTAAGTATGGATCCCAAGCAATGCAGATTGCTATAAAGCAAACCAATCTACCAAAATCTGTTATTAAAAAAGCAACAGAGTCTGGAATGAAAAGTGCAGTGACCAACGCATCAAAGGCAAAGTTAAGAGCAACAGTTGGAGCTGGAGGTTTTGGGTTCTACTCTGGATTACAGAGTGCAGAATTACAAGTTTTAGAGGGAAGGGATTTAGGTCATATAAAAGATTTGGGCGATGCTACTAAAGCATTTGCCAGTGGGTTTGGAAAGGGGGCAGTTCACGGGGCGGCAATTGGTGCAGTAACTGGAGGGTTAGGACAACTCGGAAGAATGGCTGGTCGGAAGGCTACAGCAAGACTGTCTTCCAAAACACAAAACGCCGCCGCTATTGGCGGTGACAAGGGGATAGAAATAGCCGCATTCGGGACCATACCAACTGTAGAAGACGCTTTTAGGGGTGAATTTAGACTTCCAAGAGCCGAAGAGTGGATACACGCTGCTGGAGTAGTCGGTGGTCTTGGTGTCGCTAGGGGCGCAATAAAAGTAAGGAAGGACATAAAGGATAGGTATAGTGCCAAGGCTATGGAGGCTATCCCAGAAAAGGATGTATTAACTGCGAAGAAAAAGGGCGCTAGTAAATTCTATGATGAAAGAAATCGTCTTGACTTAACTGAAGAAATGTGGATTGATAAACACGGGAACAAAGTATCTATATCAACTAAAGATTTTTATGATACCCCAGTAGATTTTAAGATTGTCCCAGAGGGTGAAAGGGCCCCTAAAAAAGCGTATACAGATATAGGTGCAGTACAAGAAGTAAAAAACGAAGTGAACTATACATTCAGGAAGGCTGGGGCGAAGGAAGGAGATAGGGCAAAGCCAAGAGGAATACAAAAGAAATATAAAATGACTAAGCGTGAGTTCCTTGATACCTTCACGAGAGAAACCGATCCGCTGTTTAAAAATAAAACAGCAAAAGAGTCTCTCCAAATAGAGGCTGGGAAAATACAAAAAGAGATTGGTGTCGATAAAAAAACACACAAGTCAGACTTAAAGAAGCTTGGAATAGACCCAGAACACGGTCCAAAGAATCCACAAGAGGCGAGGGCTTTGTATGAACATTATAAAAGAAAGAAGTTCATTGATGATTTTGTGAAGGACAAGTCTTTGGATATCTCCTTTAGAAGGCACCTTGCAGATATCCATCGTGATGGCATATTAAAAGAGAGAATCCCAGATCCACTATACAATGTTCTGGTTGGGTTCAGGCAAGTCAAGAACAGACTTAAGCACCCATTCAGTGAATACTCAAAAGAAAAAATGCTCAAAGCTGACTTTGGGGCTCATTATGAACTAAGTCAAGTTTTGGACGCCATGAGAAAAGTCGGTATTGGAGACAACAAAAAAGGCGGTCCTACTCCAGCACAATATGAGAATCTTCATACTATAATGACAGGAAAAGAGTATAGCGGCGGTAAGGGGATGTATTATGATAAGGGCGGGAAGCTTAGAACCTCTGACGGGAAAGCTGTAGGTATAGATATTGGCGGGGTTGACCCAGCGGGGCTCAGGAATGTGTTTGATATGATATATGCTAGAGCGAAGAAGGCTGGGATACCAGTACAAGAAAAATTAGAGAATTATCTCCCAAAATTATACAAGACAGAAATTCTGGAAATCGTTAGAAAAGATGTTGAAGCAATTATTAGTAACAATAGAAATTATCAGAATGATCTATTTTCGCTAAACCCAAAAAACCCTGTAGAGGTCGAAAGGATTCTAAGAAAGCACTTAGGTGTAGATAAAGATGGTAATGTTACAGGCCCTGGCGTAGCGGCCCCAGAAACGGTTAAAGCGTTCCAGCATTTAATTAAGCAATACCAAGATAGCCCCTATAAAGTTATGCAAGCTTGGAATAAGTTAAAAACAGAGGGTTGGAGCCAAAGATATGACATTGCATATAATATAGAAAAATCAAGAACACTTAATCTTCCAGAGGAATTTGTTGAAAAGAATGTTGGTAAGCTTACATCTAGATATGCATCACAATATGCTAAACGGAAAGCATTCGTTGAAAATTTTGGTGTAAGAGGAGAAAAAATAAGAGCAGCCCATGAAATGCTGAGAGAACAAAACCATCATGGAGAGGCGGATATTCTTGAAAAGGCATACTCTGCATTTACTGGAAACATTGAAACTGACCCAAGATTTAACTATGCACCATACTGGAAGAATGCATGGAACAATATGACTCAATTCCAAGTGGCTACTAAAATTGGTATGGGCTTCGGAGCTGTAGTTAATATTACACAGCCGTTTATATCCACAGCTGTAGCGTTAGGTTATGGACCCATGATAAATGGAATGAGGAAATTCAAAACTAATAAAGCCTATAGAAAGTCAATAGAAAAGACTGTTGGCTATAATAACATGGATATCCTAAAGCAGATATTTGGGGGAGAATACGCAGACATCGGATTTTTTGGTAAGTTTGCGAATGCAACTACTACACGCTTAGGGTTTAAAGGAATCAACAAGTGGAATTACAATAGTTCTGCCGCCTCTATGTATGAATATATTTTAAAACAACAAAGAACAGCTAAAGGAGAAGGGGTCTATGGAAAGAACCGACTGCTCAGAGAAGTAGCCAAAAGAAGGCTGAAAGAACATGGTCTTTCTGAGAAAGATAATTTCAATCTTGAAACCACATCCCATAGCACTCGGAAAAATGTATCCAAGGCTATGTATGAATTTGCAAGAGATTCTCAATTGCAAAAGAATATCTTGAATGATCCTATGTTTTTTAACGACCCACGATTCAGACCATTTGTATTGTTTAAACGATTCGGATATAAACAGGCAACTTGGATTGGTGAAACCTTAAAGAAGGAATGGGTTGATTATAAAAATCCACTTCCAGTATTAAGATTAGTCGCTGGAGGCTTCGCAGGTGGGCTCTTTATGAATTCAGCAAAGCAATTCATAACTAATACGCTTTCTGGAGAAGATGTATATAATGAAAATTACAGTATCCCATTCAGTTTCCAGGAAGACGAGGAAATAGCAGCGGGGATGAAAAGGATTTCCAAAGAAGTGACAGTAGGGGAAATATTAGACACGGTTGCGGCGGTAGGTGCGTTTGGATTGGTTGGGGATATAATTGCATCTGAAGAAAAGCTACGATCGTTAGAGTTCTTGGGTAAGCCAGCTATATATTCAGATTTAGAAAAGATATATGATACTACTATAAGTTTTTGGAAAGACTCTGGTGAATTTGGGATTGACGCAGCTGTTAGGAGAGCTCCTCAAAGGTTATCTAGGGTCTTAGGTGCTTTCCCAGCGAGGGTTGCTACCAGATTTCAGACTGATCAACAAAAAGAATCATACCTCACTTTTCGTAGGGGTGTTGTAAAATCAAGAATATTAGATGCGCTGATTGCTAAAAACAAAAGAAAAGCAATGCGAGCGTTAGAAGAATGGAATAGCACTTACCCAGAAAAAAGACTTACCTATGAAGATATTGGTATCGATGCTGTTATAAAAAGATATGAAAAGAAATTAAAAAGAAGAAGAGAAATACAATTAGATCTACCTCCTAGCTAATTTGTAACTATCATGCCTAATCTTCATTTTCTTTTTGTGGGTACTCCTTTTAGATACTGACATATCAATCCAGCAGGCTTCCAGGCTATCAGCCTCACAATTATAGCCGCTCATCAATCCGCACAGTGTTTTTTCAGATCCATCCAGCTTGCCAGTTAACGAATTATACTTGGATTTTGAGGCATGAGCACAGATTCTATCGATGTGTTTACAAAACTTAAACATATATTACCGACCTTAATGAAAAGTACATTTTGGAGTGAAAAACACCCTCTAATCGCCCGAATACGGCGATAAAAATAGTTTTTGGATACTATGTATGGGTAGAGGAGAACCGCCCGTAAACGGGCTTCTATGTGGGTTATTCGAGATTAGCCCTAAAACGGGCTCCTAAAAGGGTAAATCGTCCTGTTCTCCTTGATTTTTTCTTTTTGCAGCTTCTTCTTTTGATTTAGCAGCTTCTTCTTTTGATTTGTATGCAGGTACAATTCTGATGTTCAGGTACTCGCTACCATTCTTGGCAATATTCTTCCAAACTGAAACATCCATATCCTTCCCTTTGACATCTACATTCTTTTGTGAGTAGTCTGGATGCAAGCCATCTGTTTTAAACTTGTTTTCAAAAACTCTCATTTCTATTGCGTTTGTTTTTTCTGGCATTATTGTTTCCTTCTTATTTTATTTAAAAATCTCCGAAGCCAGGATTCATTAGTATAATTACTCCAAGCTGATATAATAGCGGAGCCTTTAAGCGATATCCTATCTTCTTCAATTCTTATGTTTTTTTCTGTATCTTTTTTTACTGTTTTTGTTTCCAAATTTACTCCCTCTGCCCTGACCGATACTGGTCTTCTTAGGCTTTTTGCTTTTACTGTGCCCCTGCTCCCCATAGGTCTTCACAATTAGTAGTTATTGATCCTTCAAAGTCTCAGTATGGTAGAAGCCACCTCTCCAAACGAAGTATTGCTTAGTTCCATTATTAGTTGAGGTATCACCGAGCACAGCATGAGCATATCCGAATGCACTTCCAAAATGCATAAAGCGCTCATATGGAACCAGAAGATGTCCGCTGACATTAAACTCTGGTATTACTTTACCATTAAGAAGAGGCATTTCTAAAATTGCCTCTTCTACTACTGCGGTTGTCTCTTCTACTGCTGCGGTTGTCTCTTCTACTACGGGTTCGACAACGACTATGGCGATCTCAGGTTCTTCCACTTTTGGTATATGGGAAGGGGTAGCCGAGTTTGGCCCTACGATTAACAGAAGCACCACGGCTCCGACCATGGAAATAACTGCTACTTTCTTTTTTGATGTTCCAAGGTATTTTTCATTCATTTGGATCTCCTTTTCTTTAATTGCGATAGGACAGAAGGCTGCCAGCTCTCCGTAAGGTTAACTGCCCTATTCTTTTTAATTAATTGTGGGGACAAAGCGAGCGGTTGATACTCCTTACCATACGAGTTCAACATCGGGCTGGAGGAAGAAGGGAGAATGTCTCGATCATTGCGAAAGGGTAAACGCAGGTGTGAATCGAAACTAAGACCTTCGTCATAAGCCCTCTCATATACTCTGTCCCCTTCTTTAAATCTGTCTGCTAATAATATTTTTAAATCCATTAAGAATTCTACTGTAAAAAGTTTCTTCAGTTTTACTGAGTTTCTTTGGTCTGCCAGGTGAAACCTTATATCCATTTGCTCTTGTGGTCCCTACTGGTCTTCCTTTTTTAGGCATACTTCACTCCTATATAGTTTTTTTAACCATACTCATCAGAAATAGAAACAACTCTGCGGGCACAGAAACCATCAATGGTCCGTGATCTTCCCTGAAGAAGACTCCCTCTTCTTCTTTCTCTGGCATTACCCACTTAGCAATTCTTTTTTTCCTTTTGCATCCAAAAAACCTGTCTTCAATTTCAACATCACCCATCTCATGCTGGGCTCCGCCCCGATCTCTATTGAAGGCTGTTAACTCAAACTCATGAGCCAACCTCACCACCTGCCTTTGCAGTTCGGCTCCTCTTTGTCGGTTTCTTTTTCCCCGTTTTATGTTTTGGCTTTTCTTCATTAAGACTTTCTTCTTTTGATTTAGCAATTTTCTGCTTTAAATACTCATTGAATTTATCAATTTCTCCGTTCATTTCCAAATACTGAAGGAATGCCTGACTATTGCCGATGGCTACCTTTTCCAGCTGCCGTACCTTTTCATAGATACTTAAGGTGAACTCGCCTATCTGTTTAACTGTTGGTTTTTTTCTTTTCATTATTCAATATAACTAATTCATTTTCTGGTAGAATGAAGTAGGTCTTTCCATTATTATACTTTTCTGTATCACAACCATATATTATTGATTTTACATTGTCCCATTTTAAATAATACTGATTTGAATTATCAAAATTTCGCACAAACAAAAACAAAGGTAAAATCCTATTCCAATGTTCATAACTAACTAAATCATTTATCTTAATTTTCAATTCTTTCTTATAGCCTTTTGCTTCAACGAAAGCGACTGTTCTTCCAAAAGCAATAAAATCTGGGGCTGATCTGATTACCTCTGGAATCTTCCACCACTGTCTCGAATCAACTCTCTGAAATTTCTCATCAAATCCATACCTTATATATCCAATATTCATAGATTTAAAAAAATCAATTGCTATAATCTCTGCAGCATTCTCTCGATTAACATTGCGATCCTTAAATGTAGAATCAGCATCACTCATAGGGTTAATCCTCACATTCATCACAATTAGATGGCGGGACCGTCACTGTATCGGGAGCCTTGTCGCCATCAATTACTTTGTTATGGTAAAGCCTATCCATTGATTCTTTTATATTAAGAATGTCCTTCTTCAGTGACTTTAACCCTTTCATTGCAGGACCATCGCTTTCGTCTCTCATTTGGATCGTATACATAAGCGTTTCGATCAGTCTATGGACTTCACTGTAGGACAGCTTTACCGTTGCCGTCATTTCATTTTTATCTGGAAGGTTATTGTTTTCCATTCTCTACTTCTGGAAGGTCTTCCCCAGCATAGATATACAACCCCAATCCGTGTAGGCTGATCGCCTTGGTCAGTCCACGCATAATAGCGGTATTGACGGCAAAACTATCAGGATCTCTAACGGCTCGATTGTAGTTGTCTAATACTGGATGTATCTGCGTTGCAGGAACACCATCAGCGTACACTGTAACCTCAACATAGGCATAACCGCTCTTGTCCCTCATATATGGGAGCTGGTATTGGACACCTTCTTGCCCTATATATTTGAACTTTGACACTTCCCAATATGCATCGGGAGACGCTTTTTTTAGTTCGTTGACGGCATAAGGCCACGATAGGTATGTTAACTGTTTCTGACCACGATTGCCCTTTGTTTCAGTATGCTCATTTACATTTTTTTCAGACAGTTGCTGAAACAGGCTTTTTGGATTTTCTTCTTTTTGGTTTTCTACTTGTTTTGGTGATTGCATCTTCTTTTTCGCTTTCTTTTTTTAATTCTATACTTTGGATATCAAATCCAATTGCTGGCATTTTGTCACCTGCCGCAGCTTTGAGTTTAAGACCTTCCAGAGTCACTGGATTAATCATAAAAGCCTCCAGATATAGTTTTACGGTATCTATATCCATATCAGGAGAGCCTTTTGCTATTAATTCTAATTTAAATTCCTTCATTTTATTCTCCTATTAATTAATTGAGCAAGGTAGCCTTCACCAAATGCGAGGTGCCAACCAAACATTATCACTTTTTCCATAGACAACCTGAACTGTTAATTTAAACAACTTAGATTAACTGGAGAAAAAGTTCTAGCACTTTTGCTCTAAAAATAAACCTTTTTCAAACGACACAAGTTCCTGTTTAACAAGCAATGGTCCCAGGTTCTCATTCTTATCGTCTTTGCATCTTTTTGCAAACCCATTTCCAGATGAATCTTCGGTTATAACAAAACCCTCGGTGCATCTATAATAATCTAATGGGTATGCCGATCCACAGTATGGACATATCATTGCATAGTCACTTTTTAAACTGACAACATCAACTTTTTTTGTTTTCGCACTATCTAACATTGCTTTGAGTTCGTAAAGTTTTGGCAGCCGTCCCTTTAATTGTCCATTTGTAGGTGTACATTTATACACTATTTCTTTGTATACTGATTGTATGTTCTTAGAATCGTATGCATCAAATAATTCCACCAGTTCAGAAAAGAGAAGACTGTTCTCCTTCTCGCTGATTCCTAAGAATCCAAATAAATCACTGGTGAAATGCTTTCCTTGATTTGTAATAGTCTTTCTCCTCTTCTTCTTTTGGAAGTTTCCAGTTTTTTACACAGGCTTTCCAGTTTCTAATTTTAGTTTTACCCCTATACCAGCTAACACTTTCATAATGGCTGTAAAAATTCTCAGCATTCTTAGTTGCATCCGCCACCCCTAATTCCTTGAAATGTGATATAACTTCATCTAAATTTTTTGGTTTATCTTTGCCAAGAACCTTTGGCTTTTTCCTGGTAACTGGAATAAGTTTTTTATCTAAAGCATCAAGCATTGCGCCGTAATCATCCACATTAGTATTAATTGCCAAGATTTCAATTTTCTGGAATTTATCCAGATGGAATAAAACACGGTCTTCTTTTAGTTGAACATAAACGATATTATCCATATTTATATATGTGTCATTTATTTTTATTAAACTATTTTTTGTCATCTATAAACCTTCCTATCTTAATTAATTCCTTTAGCTCCACCAATGCGATCTCGTCCTGACGACCTTCCCTTTGGTATATTCTGTACTTGGCATCTTGTGGTGTTTCTGCGAAATAATCTCTCTTTACTCGACGCTCTGCGAAGCCTTTAAGGTCATCAGATTCAACATATATCCACCCATTTTGATGCTCAAAGATAATATAATCTGCCTTACCATACAACCATCCACGCTTACCTTTTACATTGGCAAATTCCACCCAAGTCCATTCGCTTTGCCTGTTGCCGCTCCTACCGATCCTCTTAAGTCCCTTTATATCAACAGTATAGCGTTCTCCTCTTTTATTGTAGATAATGAAATCTATATGATCATTGATGTTCATTTTTTCTGGTGGGTCATACAATGTATTTCCTCTGCCCTCGCACCAAATCCTAAACTTAGACTCGGCCTCAAGTCCTTCTTGACCGCTTTTCTCTTTCATCCAGTCTGTCATTTGTCCAATCCACCACCACAGTGAGCATAGAAATCGCAATACTTTGGATTACATTCCCATTTTTTACATGGAGCGAATCCCAACTTGACATCTGGCACACCCCACCTAAACTGATTCTTTACCCTTGTCCAATAGTCTATTGCTTTTTGCATATAGCTTCTTGGAACTCTCAGTTCTCGCATTTCTGATGTATCCTTATTATAGTAGAGCAAAGCCAGCTTATCTAATGGCTTTCCTTTTTGCAATTCATACCAATGACCATAGATTCCAACTTGCATATAATAATTAATTGGTTCATTATATGGACTTCTGCTTTTTCCAAATAGCTTTCTAAAATTAGCAGCATTGCAAGTTTTTATATCGTATAATTCATTGTCTTCTACCATAACCATATCTAAGAATCCACGAACATTTAAATCTGGGATGCGGATCTCGTGTTCAATATATATTGTGGTGTTATTACCTATGGCAACTTCACTTACCGCCGCCTGAATATCTTCATGTACAATATTACCCAGCCTGAACAATCTCATTGTGTCCGATGACTTTGGATTCCCTTTGATTTTTTCTACATTTCTAAAATAATGTTTTCTGGCACAGGATCCAGATCCACTTGCGTGAAACCAATCCTTATAATTATCATATCTTTCTTCTTCCAATTTTCTATTTTTTTTATCGATGTATTCATCGTAAACATTAATCACATCCATTTTCTTTGTTCTCTTCCTTCGGTTTGTTATGTTTATCTTCCAGCTTCATATATAGCGTCATCCACTCATCCGCTCTGTCTTCGTGGACCTTGACTTTCGTTTCCAGGCTCTTTATCTTTTTCTCCAAATCCTCCGTCCTCTCTCTCAGGACTTTGATTAGGTCGTTTAACGCATGACTCGATCCACTCATCGGTGATCCTTTCAGTTATATCTTCTTTACATTTATTACAATAGCAGAATGGCTCGCTGACAAACCCAAGTTCGTCTGCATAGGTAAAAGTTCCCGTATAGGCAGAATCAGAGAGGCATTCGGGACACTTCATAAACCTACAGTATACGGCTTACTTAAACTTCTGTTCGATAAGACTTCCGCACTCACCCTTCTTCTTTTTCTATCGGCTTTTTCAAAAGCTGCTATTACCATTTCAGCCTCAAGGACTATGTCTTTAGCACATCTGGTGTTTTCTTTAGCGATTCCCCTCGCTTTTTTTAATACCTTTACTATTTCCCCTGCCGTTTTTGTCTGTAATATGCTTGTATCCAAGTTCATTATTATCCTCCAATTTATCTATTCTTTTTTTTACTACGCTCGAAAGGTTGTGAAGTGTGCTTTTCTTTGAGAGATCGCTTGGGGAAAACTCCCGAAGCCCCTCAACTATTATTTTGTAGATTTGATTCTTTATGCTCATAAAAGATTGGGTGGGACAAACAACAAAAGCCCCACCCTGCTGTGACACGCAAGGATCCGACGGCGCTGAAGTCAGGATATTCCCCTGATTCCGTCACTAATTATATATGTAATACCGCCATACTTTACCCAATGTAGGGTCTCAAGGTTAATAACTCTATACTCGCCTTTATGAATGTCTCCAACGAGAAAGTATGGATTATTGTGTTTATGTGCAAACGATTTTTTTGTTCTTGTCTTTCTCCACTTTCTAACACCCGTTCTGGCGGTCATTTTTCTGTAAGATCCGTCTTTCTTATTGAAGGCGGCAGAAAAGAATCTCCCTCCAGTAGTGTAAAGCAATGAAAGAGCCTTTGTTCTATTGATCGGAATTGATTTGTTCATTCTCGTTTTCCCTTTATTTTCTTTAGTTAATTTAAGCATAATTTTTCTTTTTTCCTTTTAATCTTTTTTACCATAAATGTATTCTTTTGTTATCTCCTGTTGCTTTATATACCAGAGGCGACCAATTGTTCCAGCTAATTCCCCTATCCATTCTGGTTGTTTTCCTTCCGCCAAGATTTCCTTTTTATTTATTGGCTTTGCTGCTTTTTCAGTTACGGGCTCTTCCACTGTGTTTTTCCTGATCCACCAGTAATATATTAAGGCACCACCACCTACTAATGCCATATGTTCAAACCACATTATTGTTATTTGGCTAAATGTTTCCATTAGTTCTCCTCGCTTTCTGTTCGTTCTTGTGCATCCGATGAATAGAGATTAACATATTCTGAAAATGTGTATCTCTCTTTTACATCCTTCGTAAGCACATACTCAGACTCATCCAGTATTCTTCCGTAAGCTGAATCACCTATTGGGTCAGAATCAGAATCAGTGCGGGGAGCCATTAGAAAGAACCAATCAGAATTTTCCATTACTTCTTGGCTCTCTGGGAATCGTTTTACTTCAATTAGCATTATACACCTACTTTCTTTGTTGCAGAATATATCCTCGCTACATCATAGTAATTTAATTTATGTAAACTACTGTGATATTCCCGCTTGAACATTTTCTTTATTTGTTCTAATAGAGTCTTTCTATCGTGTTCTGTTGGAGTGCTCTGAAATTCAGGACCATTCGCCGTCTCCCATATATATATATGCTCTTCGCCGTGTTGCACCCTAAATTCATTGGCACTCATTCTGATCGCATCTTCTTCCATATCCATAAGCCACGCTTTCATTTTACCCATTTGCTCATTCCTTCTATTTTGCCGATTTTTAGCAATTCCTGGAATTTCACCAAAAAACGAATCCCAAAAATACCCCTACAATCGACTTTCTTTAATGTAGGCATACCTAAGTATACCGTTATTTTATGTTTTTTTCGATGGCTGCTATTTCTCATTTTAATAATCTTCTGGCGATCTCGCACACCACATTTGTCGTAACCGCATTGCCTAAACATTTATATCTTTGCGTGTCTGAAATTCCTTCTGTCCATCCATCTGGGAATCCCTGAAGTCTTTCACATTCCAATGGAGTTAATCGCCTGATCGATGAGTCAATCATTACTCCGTGTTTATCCTGTCCTGTCAATGTAAACATTGGCTCTTCGTTATCTTTAAATCGCCTACCATTTTGCCGTTTGTTGAGTCTGTCTGGAGTTAAGCAGGCTCGAACTTTTACACCCGTTCTTGCCCCGTGATTATCAATCCCTTTCCAATAATTTGCATCAATGCAGGTTGAGTTTTCACGCTCTACAATTTTACCCCTGTTTTTGATTACACCCACTTGATATAATCCTGTCTTTGCCCCTACACCACCACCAACGGCTCGCAATGTGGTTGACACACCATTTATATCATACACACGATATGCCATTGACATATCTTTAGTTATTTCCTTTGGCTTGTTGTTTCGACTATCTTCTTCATTGATTTTTCCGATAGGAAATACTTCGGGTCGACTGTTTCCTCTAAGATGTCCGACAATATACACTCTTTCCCTATTCTGTGGGACTCCGTAGTTCTTACTATTGCATACTTCCCATTGCACCAGATACCCAATGTCGGTGAGAACTTTAATGATTGTCTGGAAAGTTCTTCCAGAGTCATGAGATAATAAACCCCGTACATTTTCGAGTATAAAATGTTTGGGTTTTTTGTGTTTGAGAATCCGTGCGACATCAAAAAAGAGCGTACCCCTTGTGTCGTCAAATCCTCTTTGCCTTCCTGCCACAGAGAATGCTTGGCAAGGAAATCCTCCAACGAGCAAGTCGAAGTTTGGGAGTTTAGTTTCATCGATAATTGTTGCGTTTCCATAGTTGTTTATTCCTTTAAATCGTTTTTGAAATACTTCAATTGCATACTTGTCGATCTCAGAGTAACCGACAAGTTTCACATTCTTTTCAGACATCAGCAATCCCAACTCAAAACCGCCGATGCCTGAAAACATACTGAACACCTTAGTCATTATAAAACCTATGCTGGCTTAAAACTTGACTTATCTTTTCAATCGTCATCTTATTTTGCCAATTCTCAGTTAAGATTGTATGTCTCTGTGAAGTCTCGGCATCTTTGACAGATTTTCTGGGTTCGACATATACTGCGAATTCCTTTGCATATTTAAGGGGCAAATTACCACCATATCCGTACTTTTTTCCATCAATAGGCTTCCTACCCCTAAGTGCCAATTGCCATCTTGAATCAGAGGCTTTTATCATCTTTCTCAAGAATGTAATTATTGCCATATTTTCTTCTGTGTTAGGCAGTCTGCACAGATGGTTATAGTTATTTTGTTGTTTCATTTTAGCTTGCTCCTACTGTTTATTGTTTCCGATTACGACATTTTCAAACCAAGATCTCGGTGCCTTATATTTCTTACCATTATTTAGATCCAATACGATTAATGGGTATTTTGGGGCTCTGGTTCTATACCCTTCAAGACTGACCTTTTTTCCATATAGATTATAAATACCATTAATGTCAAAATCCTTCATATCTGCCATCCACAGCAAATCTTCATATTCCTTCGTCATCACTTTGCCATCTTCATTTTTGACATTGATTTTTAATTTGTAAGTAGCCTCATTATCTCCATAACTACAATTGCCACAATGTATTTTTATGCTATGTTTTTCAGCCACCGATTCCAATGCTTGGTTTACTTCTTTCCTTATTTCCTTAAGGAATTCTTTTGAAATAACCCCTGTCTTTGTTGCTGGTTTTCTTGCTTTCATAACTTTTGTTTTTGTTGTCATTTTACTTTCCTTGCTTGTTTAGGTTGTGCCAGAGACTATACAATTCTTTTTTGGGTACTCTCATAAATGCCCAGAATCGAGTATTGTATGTACTGCCTGTTGTTTCATTTGCCAATACTTCTACCAAGTCCCATTTGCATTTATATGGGCACATATCCCATTCGTGCATATGTTCATTATAGAAGTCATTTACATTCATATCGTGGTATACTGCCCAGATGGAAACCGATCCAAGTACGGCAGTTACGATAAATAGCATTATTATGAATTCAATCATCATTTACTCCTTGTTCATTAGATCCCAGTCGGGCTCAGGTATGTCAAATTCCTTGCCACAATCGTCACAGGTGTAACTTTCTGGAATGTTGGTGTCTCTCTCTTCAGGTTGGTAGAATTTATCCTTGTGATCACAAGAATCTTTATATTTCTCCTCTTGGAATTCCTCATATCTACCCTTATAACTATATGGTTTTTCAACCACTTGTATTATCATTTCTGTGTTATATCCCATTTCTGGACGGGATAACCATCTAAGAAAATTTGGGAAGTCATCATTTTCCCAAAAGAAATCCATTTTATAATCCATCACACCACCTCACTTTCTTTATATACACTTCCACAAACCAGACAACTGTCATCGTAGATAGGTGAGTTAATTTCACAGGGTTCACAGTATCCCCACTTATCGTGCTTTAGTAAACCTTTAGTTACACAGTCGTAGACCAAGTGTTGTCCACCTTTTCTATATAGCCTGTAGGCTTGTTTTTCATTTACATCCATCA
>TARA_R110002051_G_scaffold132571_4_pt1 | contig 14486 bp, 9 predicted proteins | sample TARA_R110002051 | Tara Oceans TARA_R110002051 (sample SAMEA4397023) | marine metagenome | biome: Polar Biome; feature: [MES] marine water layer (ENVO:01000295) within the mesopelagic zone...; material: water (ENVO:00002006), including particulate matter (ENVO:01000060) such as......
GCCGACTTTGTTAATGCCTTGGAAGTTTATGCAAAGCGTTATCCCGACATCCGCACCGTTCGTAACTTTTTTATTAGAAACATTGGGTGGACGGACCGGATGTATCGTTTTGCACGGGCAGAAATCATTGCCGACTTGCGAGAGAGTGGACGAGATATATGAACCCGTAGTCATTAAGTAGTAGCAAGCCCAACCTTATGCTATGGTTAGTATCACCGAGCCTCAAGCACGGGCTATGGCCGAGTATATCTTCCTATCAGGGTTCAGTAAGAAGGCCGTCTTAGAGATTATGAGCGGTCCGGTGAAGACATATTTAACTAAAGAGGGCTATACTATTGATGGTAATGCTGAAAAGGAGTGGTTTGATAAAGACCATGAATACTCCAAGTGGTCCACCAAGTTCACCCGAGGGATGACCTTTCTTGGGAATCCCATTGATGCAGGTTCCATCACTATGTTTCGCAAGATGCAACCACTCATCGTTAAATCAGGTTCTAAATCTAAGAACCCAGCAGGTTTGAAGATGGCAGCGTTCAAAAAAGATACTAAGAAAGAAATGCTCGTGAATCTTGAAACAATTGCCGAAGGTGGTGAGTTTGAAGAACAGGATATTATCATTGAAGGTGATGATGAGCCAACACCCGATGCTACCATAACACCCGCAACTTCTATCACCATTCCCGGCAGTATTCCACGCCTTACGCACACACGCCAATTAAGAAAGAGGGCATTCCCCGAAGGTGGCGAATTGCCCGCAGGTGCAGACACTATTGTTGTAACGATGGGTTGTAAGCCCGTGGTTGTTACGGATGTAGCAGTATCCACAGTTTTGGCAAGGAAGGCTCCGAATTGGACTCAACCTAATTTGATACTTATGTTCACACAAGGGGAAACCGTCAAATATACCTTTGATAACACCAGCGATATTTACGAATTGATAAGTGGCGGAGAAGCAGTTATTTTCAAGGGTGGAACGGTTACCTTAACTAAGTTCGCACAGAACCCAAAATCAGTCCAAGGTTTTGATGCAAAGTTGTCGCATGGAACCTTTTCAGTTAGTCCATCAGCCGGTATTACTGATTTCTTCCTTCCCGACAACTTTGCTAAGGATGGTGCACCCGTGGGTGACGGCACCCGAGCAGCCCCAATAATGGGATTTCCTATTCCTGACCTCTCAACAACAACAGTCCAAAATGTGGACCTTGTGTTTAATATGCGGGAGTATCTTGATAATCCTACCAGCCGCAGAAATTGGTTCCCTCTTGGAAGGACAGTCTATACACCCCTTGCAGATGGAACGATAACCAACCCAATTAAGTGGTGTCCTCTATACACCGAAGTCACCAAGGTGGCTTGGAGTGCAGACAGTTTGGAAGCCGTTGATGCTAAATATCTTCAACCATTGCCGTTTAATGTAAAATCGGCAACCGACCTTGACCTGAGCAAACAATACATTGAGGTGGAAATGTTTGTTGATGCAGCAACCGATACATATACCGGTTATGATTGGAAATCACCCACAAGTAGTGAAGGGACCCTAATTTTCCCCGGTGATGAACGAAATCTAATTCCACTTGCTCGTGATGACCCCGATACAGATGGCACCGAAGTTGGCATCAAAGGAGCCGCACGAGGAAACGCAATCCAAAAGATTCTATACCACAACAACCAAGCCCGCATTGAAGTTGATGGTGGTTACTTTATGATACCTGATGAAACCGGAGATGGAACTTTCTATGCCATAGACAATATGGCTGGTTTGCTACCAAATGGCGAGAAGCAAGAATTGAAATGCCGTATTAAGCAAGTTAGTATTCAAGACTATGGAAAGGGTGCAACACCTGATGATACATGGAGTAATATGAAGAAGGCAAGGCGATATAAAAACCTTGCTACCTCCATACTACCTGCTGCGACAGACGGCCCCGGCCGCAAGTGCAGCGTTTGTGGATTAGATGATGTAGTCGCTCCATGCGCTCTTGAAGGATGCCCCATGCCAACGGAAAGTGAAGTTGGTGTAGCATCGTTGGGTTACTTTACAGAAGAAGCCAGCGGAACTTATCTCGTTCTGTTGGTTCCTGATGAAGACCACCCAAGCAACACTTATGAAATCCGCATGACGGTCCAAAATTGAGGGGAGAAGTATGGCAGACAAAGATATTACTAAGAAAGAGGACGAAGAATCCATTGAGGAGAGCCTCGTAACTCCGGTTGCATCCAAGACAGCGAAGAAAGGAATGACGGCCAAGGAGGAGGAGATTCTTGTTCAAGCATTGGGGAAGGACACGGCTGCTCGGGTCATGGAAGAAGCCCTTGTTTCAGTTAAGAAATTGAAGGATACTAACCGTTTTGAGGTTACCGTGGATAGAAACGAAAGTCCAAGCACACTCTTTTACTATGATGAAGACGACATCTTGATGGACGGTTCCATTGAGATGACTTCCAAACTTTCCAAGATATTGAAGAACTCAGTTTCAGCGACCGGCAAATATAGTCGTTCCGATATGGCGCAATCCGTAGGTAAGTATCTTGACCGATTTCGCAGCATTGATACCGGCCAAGGTCGCCGTAAAACTCATGTTGCATTAGGAGAGCAAATTAGGAAAATCACTAAGAACCTTTCCGATGTTTTCGGGTTTGATGACCCACGCCAATTGGAAACTTTCATAGCCGCTTGGCTGATGAAGGATTCAACTTGCCGTCTATCAGGTATTCCCGGCACAGGAAAGACTACTGTTATTGAGAGTGCTGCAATTCTGATGGCTAACTCCTACGGTTATTCAGGCCAACCAAGATATATAATGGGTGCACACGGTATCAATTATTACGAAGAAGGCCAAAACTATGCTGTATATTTGAATAATAATACTGAATTGCGCCGAGAGTGGGATGATTGGAGGTTCACACCTTGGAGTGCGGGTAGTGATAAGAGCGGTTCATACGCATTGGGCTTTGAGTTCCTCCAAAAGACTCCTGAGAAGGAGCCTATGAGTCCTGAACAATTACATAGAGTTTTATTCAACTGCAATGTTAAGGAAGAAGTGAACACAGATGGCAAAGTTTTGCGAATCATTACTAAGCCGTTGATGGTGAACAAGGATACTACCACAACTGCTATTAACAAGGCAGAAAGACAAGGCAAAGGCGGTCCATTACATACTGTGGATTATGCGGATGTATTCTCAGGCAAGGAGGAGTTTGAAACCGATGCCGGAGGAAATGAAGGATTCGCTCTCCGTGAGTGGCTTATGGCCAACTTCTATGATTCTCGCTTAGATTCCGAAAAATCCGGTATGAAGGCAATTCAGTCCGAGATGCTTCAAGAAATTGGAGTTGCTAAGATTGATTACGATAAGAGAGCCGATGAGGTTCTCTATGGAATGGAAATCCAACAGATTACTACTGACGACCCCAGCGGAAGCACGGTTTCTGCGTATGCCTTTGAGCCTATTCCTCGTCCTGTGGTTACACAACCTATCAAGTTCTTCAACGAAGCAAATCGTTCTCAATCCGGTGTGGAAGATGCCATTCTTGGTTTGATAGCGGAGAAGACTGTGGAATACCGAGGTAAGACCTTTGATTCTCCTTCCTTCGTTGCGTGGATGGATACTAACCCTCACCAAAAGGGGAACGACCTTGCGTTCATTGACCGTATTGATACCGAACTGTTCTTCACGACAATTACTCTTGGGGAGAGATATTCTCAACTTAATGAGAGGTATAGGGCCAAAGGCGGTCAAGCCCCTCAACAACTTTTAGTAGGTCGGATAACCAAAGACCTTAATTCGGACGAGTCCGTGACTCCATACAGGTTTAACGACCTTGATACAGCATGGGATTTCGTAGGTAGTATTCCATTCGCACCACCAGCCGCAGAAGGTGTCTATGATGGTCTGCGAGATATTGCTATGTTGTCTGTTCTATTCACTCAAAGGTTCTTTGTTCGCACCGAAACCACGGAAGTTCTCGGAGATGCTCTTACGCACACGCTATACAGTAGTAGGGATATTCACGAGTCACCACTTATGGATATTTCTAAGGCTTCCAACGATATGTTGCTGAAAGACCCTCAAGAAAGTTTCGCAACTCGTTTTGGTAATAAGGACGATTCATCCGCCCCATTCCAAGCACCTGCCCTATTCCGCCGTGTTCTTGGTTTCCGTTTCACTAACTCCTTAGTTAAATTATCACGAGCGTTCGCATTCTTGCGTGGGAAGGATTATGTTAGCCGAGAGGAAATCCTTGATGCACTACCTTATGTTATTGGTCACCGTCTTGGACCTGCTCGTGCGGGTGAAGATGCAGAAGGCCGGACCAATGGTTTGGTTTCTAACAAAGCATTCGGAACTCTATTGAACGAGCAAGAAATGATTAGAGAGTTTATCATTCATGGCTACTTGTTAGCAGACACACCTTCATTCCTTGGCGACACCACACCACGACCTGCGGGAACTGACCAAACAATGATGGGTGCGTGGGACGCATTCTTCAGCCGATGTCAAGAGGGCCTTCGTGCTTCTTCAAACTTTGTGGACTTTGAAGCAGCCGTCCTTGAGCCTGTAAAGAGAGAAGTTATGGGAACGGATGGAGTCGTCATAGTTGGTTATACTCCTGTGCATTGGCACTTAGCCTCAATGGTAGTGGAGAATGAGAGAAAGGGTGTGACTGTCTTGGCCGATTACGGAGAGCACGGTAACTATCGTAAGATGTATGAGAATTACCTCCGACTTATGGACCGCCCAACTGATGCGGAGATTTCCACAACAGCGGCTCTCACATTAGATTATTCAATTCATGACTACTATGCCCTTCGTGGCCAAATATCTCGTGAGCCATTCTTGTTCACCGATGACCGTTCCCGATTATTGAAATTGGTTGAGTCCCGTATTAACACAATTGCTAAGGGACCTTATTCAAACATTGCGGCACCACCGCCAACGGCGAGTCGGTTTGCCGTGGCTACTGCAACTCAATTTCCTAATGATGGAAATAGATTCCGTATCCTACCAAGCCCAACTTCATTCACTCTTAGGACATACGGTGACGCACTCGGAGCCTATGGGTATTTGATAAGTAAGGGTGATTCCACAATTGATGATGGCTCACTTAATTTGGCCAACGCAAAGTATAATCTCAAAGTAGCAAATTGGTCTGACCAAACTATGGTTCTCGTAGGTAACTATCCTTTCAGCGGTAGTGATATTTCACTCAATCCTACCAAGGATGACCTGCAAAAGAGCCAACTATTCCGTCAAATGAATAATCTTGATGATATTATGAGTGCTAACACAGGTGGAGGTTATACATTCTTTGGTGATGACGAGAAAGCATTCAAAACTGTTTCCGACATTGGAACATTTGTTATGCGCTGCCAAAATACAATAGTTGCTGCTATGGGTGGGGACACCGCCTCTATCGCCTCTATCAATCAGGGAGTCATGATGGCTTGCTTTGAATTAGACCACGCACCTAATAGTCTTGGTGCAGCGGAACTCAAGCGATTGGGAGTCAAGGATATGGATAATGACCATTTGAGATTGTGGTTAAGGCTACGACCTCTTGGCTCGTTCTCCATTGATTCGGAGGCTTGTAATCTAATTTTCACTATTGGTATCAGCAGTAACTTCTTGGTTGAGAACAAATACGAGGAAGTGAAGGGTGCTATCGTCCAAGAAATGGGGCGATTGGCTAACATTAACGACACAAGTGTGCTGAATAAGGACAACTTTGGTGGTTCTCCACCACATGACCCAAGTATGGGCTGGGACCCGAAGGGAATGGCCGATTCAGGGAACATGACCGGACAAGATATGGCTTACTATCAATTGCTCTATCATCAGGTCATTAGTGGAGAATGACCGCAAAGGTTAAAGTAGTTGCAGCGTCACAGATATACTATGGCCCACGCCAAGTTGTTCCATGATGGCGAAACTCATCTTCCAAAAGAGTTTCTTGAGATGTATGATTTGCTTCGTCAATGGTATGGATTGCCCGACATTCCACTTAAAATAGGTTTATCTGAACATGGTGCACATACGGATATGTCGTCCATTGAAATGGGAATCCAATTGGTCGCTCAAACATTGAAGGCCAACTATCATGGGTTTAAGGGAAAAGACCTTGATAAGATAGCGGGTGCCGCAACATATTTCGTCATAGCGCACGAGATTGCACATAACACTACACACCCCGGCCGAGATGTGAAAACTTGGGAAAACTCCGTTAAAGATGTGGATGTGGAAAACGCCGACAAGATGCGTTGGATGAATATAATTTCTGATATTTGCATTAACTACAACATCATAAATGGGATGAATCTTGTGGATAGTATGTCTGTCAAGGATAAGAAGATTGTCGCTGACCAAATGAGGTTAGGACTGATGACTGAAATGTTCTTGCGTAGGTCCACCGTCTTAGGAGTGGCCGCCGATATGGTGAACAAGGGTCAAAACGCTTATGGAGAGAGTATGACCGATAACCGAATCATGACTGATGCCGGAGTCCCAATTCCCCTTGATGAGAACACTCCTTTGTGGCAACAATTCCAAGGCTATGGCCGAGGAGAGCAACTTTACCCAAGCATTGCATACTGCACCCTTCACAAGATGGATGACCGATGGAGAAAGGTTAGGTGCTTGAAAGGTAGCAAGCCCGGAGGAGTTACGGTTGGTCAGACATACACCGTTACAAATGTGCGGACTTATGATGACCGAACTCCTACCCATAAACATTTCACACCTTGGGAACCTGTGAAAGATTATGAAATCAATGGCAAGTGGCAATCATCCCGATATTTCCTTTCACTATGTCCTGATACCGGCTAGATTGCCCCCACTATTTGGGAAGGTATCGGAATGGCTGATGGAACGATGAACCGCTATTGGTGGGGATTTGTGACTAAGAAGGGTGCCCGAACCACCAAAGGTGCAGGGTATGAATATCTTGGGACACAACTTTTTCTCTATGAGTGGGCTGGTATCTATGGAACCGGTTATCCAAAGTATGCAGGGAAGTCCGGCCAAAAGGCTGCGGAACAATGGATTGATGATATATGCGAAGATATGAATAAGGTGATGATTTATGCTTAGAGGGAGGTCTTGAATACATGAGTTACATTGATAATCCCTACAACTCCGATGTCGGGAAGCAACTTCTCAAGCAAAACTTGAACAACATTTTCATTGTGGGGGAGAAAGCCAACACATTGGAAAGTGATGACAAAAATCTAATGGTTGAAAACTTTAGGGCGCAAACAAATAAGATTATTACCATCATGAAGCGTTTCGTCAAGGGTTATAGACAAATTAGCCTTGGGGACTCCTATGATTCGGGGATTTATGTTTGTCCTCATTGTAATCGCCGAGATTTCATCTATCATTGGGAATCGGTGGACTTAGGGATTTATAATCCCAAACATTGGTTAGGTTCTGTAAGGCCACAGAAAATTAGTAGTGGTATTCCTAACTTTGGGAAGGGCAATCTTATTGTGATGAACCGAGTTCGTTGTAATACTGTAAGCAGTTGTAATAAGTGCCATCATACTTTCCGAGGAACGCATGACGATTGTTCCAATCCGTCCTGTAATGGTGGGAGCGAATACATGGTAACGGTTGGTTGCGGCGAGGAGTCATCTGCTATGCACTTTATCAAGGAGAAAACTTTGGACCAACAATACCCAACTAACGAACTCACGGCCGGTCGTGGAATGTGGGCTAATAAACAAGTCAGCATTTATCGGCATGGGCGTTTGACCGAAACAAGGGGAGAAGAAAAGGCATTTGAGTTGCTTCAACCCGCCAACTTACCTCATAGTGGATTGCCAAGTGGTCCGTATGATGTAACTAATGCGACTCCCATTATGAGGATAACTTATGAGGCAGAACATCATAGTGTAAGTCGGAATTATCCCATTTCACTTTACCGGTATGGATTTAGTTCTATTCGGAAGCGATTTTGTCAAGGGGCAGAAGACGGCTATGGTAATCGTGCACACAGTTATAGCGGCCGAGATGGGCGGGTATGGCTAACCAATAATAATGGTGGAGAAGTGGCCGCTTGCCCTCAATGTGGGGCTATGGAACCACCGGTTGTGCTACAAGGTCGTGATATATTACCACCAAAACCCTTAGTTATTGAGAACCCTCAACCATTGAATGAAACTCTTGATTTAATATCCTCTCACGAAGGGCAAGCCGTATGGCAAATCTATGTGAGTGACCCCAGCGATTCAAGGGAGAGGTCAAATTACTTAATCCCAATTGCACAGGCTTGGAATCTCCAAATGATTCCCACAGAAGTTACGGTCGGCCAACTGACCGCTGGCCGTTCTTCGTGTCCGAATGATGTTGGCTTTGAAGCCGGTGTCGCCGAGATGAAACAGACGGAAGGAGAGAAGACCGAAAGTATCGTCAATTACTTGGCCCTACCTCGTGCAAGAGTAATCTCTATTAAGGAGTCGGAAGACGATTTTGAGGCAGCCAAGGATGAGAATAAACTACCCACCCTATTTGCTAAGAAGCCGGAAGGTTATATTGTTTGTATCAAAGAGGATAAAGGGGATTCCCTGATAGTTAGCGGAATAGAACCCGCCGAAAATGGAACAGTCGGTTGGACGCTCCCGATGAAGCGTAGTGAGTTGGATTTCTTCTCCACAGGATTGGGAGAATCAGGTCCCGGTTTTACTTACGCAGTTTGTGAAGGTCGTTCCAAGGCCGCATTCAAATGGAATGGTAAGTGGGTTGATGCCAGCCCACCCTGCAAATCTTTCCGAGCACAAGATGGAACCACACTCAGGAAGGCAAGACAATATCCTCGCTTCAATCAATATCCGGATTGGTATTGGGAAGCCTTTGAAAGCGAGGAGTGGAGGGGCGCTCAAAAGAGGCTGGTTCAAAACTCACAGTTTAAGCCAAACGACCCTGCTGGATTTGAAATGGGAGATTATTTATGGATGGATGAGTTATCACATCTTATTATGGACCCTTTGCGCTACGGACCGATTATGGAACGAGCCGTCAATGATTTGCAGACATACCATCAAATAAAAATCATTGCCGAAGAAGTGGACCTTGACCTTGGAAGTAAGACCATCATCAATGAGTGTCAAACCTGCAAGAAGGCGTATGGTTTAGGGTCTATGGAACAGGCGAGGGAGTCTGATGGATTCGTGAATAAAGTTGGGATAGTTAAGATTCCATTCCTGTATCCACAATATGTCTATGATTTGGAAATAGAATATCAAGAAAAGTTTGGGTTTAACCAAATTGGCAAGCCAATTGCATGGGGTGTGGAAGGGCGTGGAAAAAAGATGTTGGATAACCCAACTCAAATAAGGATTGATTAAGATGTCGTCATTTACTGAGAGAGCAACTTGGACTGAAAATCCATTCGTTTTCATGACTAATGAACCATTGCCGAGTGGAGTTCCAATTGATATTGAAACCGTTCCCTTGCACAAAGCCCTCTATGATAAGTTAGCCAAACTTGTTATCCCTTCGCCAAGGTCCAAAACAGACCCGTGGAGCGATAAGGGGCGGAGAGAATGGCGGCCGGGTTATGACCCTGTGACCAAACTTGACCCTACCACCGTTGCTCCCGGATTAGTGGAAGGTATGCCTCTCCAATCAAGACGAAGAAAAGAACCACAGGGCGAAGGTGGGAAGGCCACTTTCTTGAATCTTATTGTGGATGTTTCAGGAAGTATGAGTAGTCCTATGAGTGGAGGTGGCCAATCTTATGGATATTATGATGGACTTCCTCTTGGTGGGGAAGACTTAGCCCGTGTAGTTACGCCCCTTATGATACGAATGGCAAAACAAAATGGTGATAAGTTTCAAGTGGTTCGCTACGGGAGCAGCGCAAGTGTTGATTGGCCGGGACCGGCCACAGACTACGATGACGCAATTGCCTACTATACTAATTCTTCAACGGCCGCCGATGGCAATAGACCTTTGGCGGGAACAGAATCAAGCACCAATACCGAAAGAGGTTTGCAGAAAACTCAATATGAAATGGAACGCTATCTTGAGGAAGAAAATGTGGAAGTCAAGGCAGCCGTGACTATCGTTATAAGTGATGGGTCCTTCAATTATAGTTCCTGTATGGCTGCTGATTCGTGGCTTAGACAATATGGACCTGTTTTCTATGTTTTCATTTCACCTAATGACGGGGCTATGGATGGATATGTGTTAAGTATGCAAGAAACCCTCAAGGCTACGCATGGCACTTTAGGTTGTAAGAATTGCGTGGTTTCCTTTGCCCCGAAAATGGGACAGGGCGGCACCGTAACCGAGTTTGCGGGCAGTTTAGTGGATATGTGCCAAGCCAATGCAGGTGAGGCAGTTGATTGTGGTTCCTATAATGAGTGATAACGACAGTATTAAGTAGCGAGAGGGGTCTATTCAACTCCATGCCAGCGCAAGGTAATAAGTCGGCGGAGATTGTATTAGGTGAGAACCTATCATTCCCTGCCTATGGTGAAAAATCACTTTCTTCTCAAGTTGTCTTTGTTACAGGTAAGCGTGGTTCAGGTAAGTCTTGGACCACAGGCGTAATGATGGAAGAAATGGAACGCTGCGATTTGCAGTTTGTTTGTTTTGATACATTAGGAGCACACTTGGGCTTTGAAAAGTTAGAAAAAGTTGAGATGATTACTCCTCGGGACGATGAAACTTTAGATATGAATGGTATTGTGGAGAAAATCGCTCACGGGAACAAAAGTTTGGTCATGAACCTTAGCAACTGTGGCCTCCCAAAACAACAACTTCTTATCGCCGACTACTGTGAAGCCCTGATTGATATTAAGATTGGCCACAATTACGGCAAAACTTTGATGACTATTTTTGAGGAGTGCCAAGATTATGTGCCTCAACAGGGTAAGCCTGTTTCCCACAACGCCATTGTTAGATTATGCAAACTTGGGAGAGGACTTGGTTATGGAGTCACCCTTGTTACTCAGCGACCCGCATCTTGTAGTAAGGAGGCAGTTTCACAGTCTGCTATTTATCTTACTCATAATGTCATCAACTCTCGGGATTTGAAGGCCCTTGAAGACCAACTAAGTTTTGGAACAGACAAAGATAGGATTAAGAGAATCCTCCAAGGAGTTACGGCGGCACAAAAAGGAGAATGTGTTGCTTTCGCCCCCGAGTTCTTTCGTAACTCCGGTTACATACGAATCTCAAAAATTAGAAGCGACCGCCGGGCACCCCATACGGGCGGGAATATATCAGCCGCCCCTGTAAGCAGCAGCCAAGGCGCTGCGGAGGGTAAGGGAGCCGGTTCAGCGTATAGCCCATCTTCCGAGTATGGAAGTATGTCCTATCCCTCAACCATGAAACCACTATCCGGTTTTGGAACTGATTGGAGTTCAGCAGAAGCCAGCCTTCCTAATACACCCACTCACCCATACGCTTCCAGCGATATGGGAGCCGACACTTTCAAGAGCGATACTGAAGCACCTCCCGTAGTTTGGTTACCACCCGTTGATTATACAGGGCTTGAAGCCGAAGTGGATGAGCGAGCAGCGGAACACGGCTCACCATTTGGAGGAGCCGGACCACTTGTAGGAATTGCCCTCGCAATGGGAATCGCTGCTGGCGGTTTCGTTCTTATTAAAGGGCTTGCTGAATAAGGCGATTCATTAAGTGGGTCATCCCCTATTATTACTACATGGGTGCGAATGCTGTTCGTTATTCTGCGGGCGATTGGTTAGCCATTGAGCATCCAAAAACTATTGATGGAAGCATTATCCCTCTCAAAGATTTCCGAATGTGGGATTTGGCCTTTGAAGCCAAGCACGGCATGACTAAGGATGAAGCGGGCGAAGATTTGACCCCACATAATCAAACTGATATATTCATTGTGATACGGCCAACCACTCGGAAACATGGAAAGAAACGGTTGAAGGTCTTGAACCCATATAGTGGAAAATCCAAAGCAATTTTCTATGAACAAGTTAAGTCCCGTCTATCTATGAAACTTCAAAATACTAACATTGACCGATGGGTTCTGCTTAATAAGTTCGGTGAGTCTGAGTCGCCGACTTATCGGAAACTTAAGGCTGAAGGCAAGGATGAAAAGTTGCCGTTATACAAAGTCACGGGGTTAGACAAAGAGAACTCTTTTTTTAACGACTTAGATACCACCGACTTACAATTCCACGAAGCAAGTTATTTTGGAACGGCCTGTTTGATGTGTCCTCAAAATGTTCTGACCCCATTGGCTCAAAAGATAATGACTGATGCAAGAACAGGTGGTGGCACAGACCGTCAAAATCAAGATGTTGAGGCTATGGTTCACACCCTGATGCAAAGTTTAGGAATGGATGGAAAAGGAGGTGACGGATATATTATCGGTCCCTCGGATGTGCAACTTGTTATGGGAGTCCCTCACTTCAACCGTAATCTTACCAAAAGTTATACCACTAAACCTTCGCTTGGAGCCGTCATCACGGCTAAGACAGATAAGTTCAAATATGATGTGAAAAGTTTATACAACAAACAAGCACCCGATGGATTTAACACCAAGTCGGCCGAAAGCGGAGAGAACCAATTATTCTATACTCCCTTTAGTAATCTAAATCATTTCTTTGAGATGGATTTCAATTTGGATAGCACAAAAGGACTGTTTGCGAATTATCCCGAATACGGAGCAGCCCATTTACTTGAGGCGTTGTGAATAGGGAATCTTTAAGTAGCGGGACGACTAACTATTCTGTATGCGTATCACCGATAGACGCTCAATGAGCCGTAACCTACCACCTTCGCCAAATATGCCAGCGTTGCCTACAATCAATATCGCAAGAGATACGCTACCCGCATATAACGCAGAAGGACAAGGACTTGTGGCTGCTGGTCCAAGACCTGCACCTCCGGTCATGCCAAGCATTCCACAACTTAACATTCCACAAGGACCTCAATACTCACTCGCAGACTTCGCCGCTGGAAAAGGTGCTGGTCAAGGATTCGTTGCTAACACACCACTCCCCGCTACCCATGCAACTAAGATGCCATCCCTAAGATTGGATGCTGACTATGCTCGCAGGGACAGGGATTTATCCCGTTACAATCTAAGAACTCGTGGAGTTGTGCCTCAAGGACAATATAGCCGTCCTTCACATACTCTTGAGATTTACGGTCAAGGCCCAAGTCTTGATGTTTCAGACCTCAACAGAATGGGAACGCCTATGGGAACCGGTGCAGGTGCTATGAATCATGGTCCCGCACACAACTTTGGTGGCGACCCAAGAATGGATGCAGAAATGGCTTCCATCCGTCCAACCGCAGCACAAATGGATATTTCATCTGCTATGCGAGGACAAAGGGACAGTAAAATGGCTGAGTTCGTCCGCCGAAACCACGCAACCCCTGTGGGTGTCAGCGGATTTGACCGCAGACTAAAGGGACTAACACCAACCCCAAAGCAAATCCCAATTCATTCAATGCCTATCCTACCAGCCGCAACAACGCCACGAGCACCTCAAGTTGGCCATCTTGTTGAACCTGCTAAGAGGATGAACCTTGAGGCGCAATATGTTGCACCTCCAATCCGTAACGGCGATATGGGCGGCACTTTTGCCTCCATGAGCACTATTTCCGGTAACATTGGTATGTCCCCCGGCCGAGCATTCGGCGCAGAAGCACACTTGTTTAGGTGAATACTCCCCAAGGGTTTAAGTAGCAGCGACCCCTACTGTTAAGTATGGCAGACGCTAAGATTATTGATACCACGAAGGGAATCCAGAAACCTTCTTTCAAATCTTATGATGTGGATGCACAAGGAAATACTGAAATAGAGTCATGGACTCCACCTTCTCGTAAGCACGGCATGAGGCGTGTAATGGAGAGAGTCAAGCGTGGCGCAGATGGAGCCGGAATCCTTTTTGAGTATTCCATTGATGACGAAGACATCGTAACTTATTCCGAGAAAGAATATAAAGCCCTTCCCGATGCACAGAAAGCCGGTTTGGTTTTTGATGACCAACTCAAACTTTGGTATCGTGTGGAGTGCGGTGTCTATCTCAAGTTCGGGCCTTTCCAAAAGAAAGGTTGGAAAGTTTTAGCCCGTCTTGAACCTATGAATGATACTACCGAGAAAGATAGAAAATGGCGGGCGATTAAAGTCCTCCCATTTCCGGGAGTCCCTGATTCGGAGATTTACCCATACCTTCCTAAAGTTGCAGATGAGGCCAGCCGATGTGACGCTTGCCAAAACTTGCGATACCGCATAGATACTTACCTGCTGCTTAGTCCAAAAGGCAAGCATGAGATAGTGGGAACTACCTGTCTTCAAGGATATACCGGATTAGACCCCGACACTTTGTTGGCCTTGTATGCTGCCCTTGACCCAACCAACCGTTATAGGGCTGGTAAGAGTGCCTCCCCAAGAAATCTCAAAGTTGCTAACAAGGATTTCACCCAATTTTTGCTTCTCCTATCAAGATGGGTGGAAGAACAGGGTTATACTAAGAAGGCTCCGGGCACAAT
>TARA_R110002051_G_scaffold139976_1_pt1 | contig 14484 bp, 12 predicted proteins | sample TARA_R110002051 | Tara Oceans TARA_R110002051 (sample SAMEA4397023) | marine metagenome | biome: Polar Biome; feature: [MES] marine water layer (ENVO:01000295) within the mesopelagic zone...; material: water (ENVO:00002006), including particulate matter (ENVO:01000060) such...
TTTATCATTTTTGGTAAGAACTATTCCTAATGGAGAGTTTTCTACAATAATATCTAATTGTTTTCTTTGTTCAGAAAGCAATTCTTTTATTTCCATCTCTTGTGTAATATCTCTTACAACTCCTTGCGCTGCAATTGGACGATTATCAGAATTATAGACAATACTACTATTGATTTGAACCCATTTTTCTGAACCATCTTTAATCCTAATTTTAGCGCGATAATTTTTTAATACTCCAACCTCAAGAAGTTTTCGAAATGATTCTGCGGTATATTCTAAAAAATCTTTGTGAACGAGTTCTGATAAATTTACATTTTCTTTAATATGATCAAATCCTAAAAACTCTTTAGCAGAAAGATTCATATTGATTATATTGGATTGCAAATCCATGACTACATAAGGATCAATAATATTTATAAATATTCCATCAAGCTCTGATGTTTTTTCACTCAACTGATTTTCTAACTTACTATTTGTTTCTTTCAGATGACGTGTAACTTCATATAATTCATTAGACTTCTGCTCCAGAATTCTTTCAGCCTGTTGCCTAGCTTTTTTTTGACGCTCTAACGCCCTCTTAAGTAGTATTACCTCTTGATTATCCATTCTGGGTAACATCAAATTTAACTTCTGTTCCGTCTTCTTTTAAAAGCTCATAAGTAATCGTTGCACTACCATTAAAATGCTCGAAAGTTTTTTCAATTAAACCATGTGCTAATCGATATAAACCTCTTGAAGAACAATAAATCATTGAAATTGAAGTCTCCGTTTTTTCTAATATTTTAAAGGTAGGTAGCTCAGCGTCCGGATAAAGCTTTTTTACGTGAACATGAATATGGTCTTCAATAGAATATATCAAATCTAAAGGACTCCTATAGTTTTTTATTACCTCTGGATGCGCATTTTTCAAACTGTTAAAAAAATAATGTCCAAACGTATAAATTAAATCTCCAGCTGGAATTTTTGTCTCTTCGCTCAACGAATTAATCAAAGCAACCATCTCATTAAAATCATATGAGCCAATTGAAGTGTAAATACCTTTAGAAGAAAGATTACTATTTTCAATAAGATGGTCAACAGTTTGTAAGCCGTACACTGACTCTACCATTTCGAGAAATTCTGTAAAAACGATGCCCTTCATTTTATTATTTATTACCACATAAAAGTAGGAAAAGTAATACGTAAGTAATAATTTTTGTTGTGAAAAGCCAATTCTTGTTAGCCTTTTACTAACTGATTGATGTTCCAGTATGCTAACACTTTTTGAATTTTAGATTCATACTCTTCATATTTTAAAGGTTTTATAACATAACCTGAAACGCCTATTCGATAACATTCTAATAGATCTGCACGATTTTCTGAAGTAGTAAGTATAACTGTAGGAAGATATTTTAGCGTATCATCGGCTTTAAGTATTTTTAGAAACTCAATCCCATTCATTCTCGGCATATTCAAATCTAATAAAATAATATCTGGAAGTTTTTTGCCTGACTGCAAAATTTCTAGTGCATCTTCTCCATTTTTAGTTTCACAAATAGTATGTTTTAATTGAAGTTTAGAAACCGTTCTTTGCAGTTTCATTACTTCAATAGCATCGTCTTCAATAAGTAGAATATTCATACTTGGTTTCTTAGATTAGCTACAAAGATTAAAAAATAAGGTATAATTAAATTTAGGCTATAGACGAATGGGAATTTACTATAGACGAATGGGAATTTGGTTTCGATAAATGAATTTACTTTTTAAGTTTATTTTTTATTTTATTTTAGGTAGCTCATTTATTTCTAAAATTTTAACTGGAGTTGGCGGTTGAACACCTAGCCCTTCACCATCTATTTGAATAACTTCTTGTTCAAAAATGTGCAATTTTCCTTCTTTTTTAAACAATTCTTTATCAAAGTTAGGCTCCCAAGATCCAACACTTTTTGATGTTAAATCAAGTATAATCCAAGGCTTATCTTCTGAAATATTTTTATAAGCTAAAGATATTTTATTTCCTCTATCATTATCTCTGAAGAGCAAATAAATGGTTGAAGATGATGATTTTTGATTGCTAACTAAAATTTCTGGTCGTGAAATAGGAATCTCTTTAGTACCTCCGCCTCCAAGATTAAAACCAGTTTTACGAAAAGCTGTATTCTCTTTTTTCCAAACACCATCTTTTAAATAAACAATTTGATATTGAGTGGTTGTACCCTCATTCCAATAATTTGCGATATATGGTTTACCCTTATTATCTGTTGTCATAGCTGTCTGATTAATCAAACTACTATTTTGTGGAACTTTATAAGCATATTCGGTATTTTCAGAATTTATAGGTAATTGATATTTTTCACCACTCGATTTTTCCCACGTTACTCCTCCATCTTTAGAACGAGCATATCCAATATCATGATTCGTAGAAACATCCCAAGTCTCTCTCCATACCCATGAAAGATGTATAGTTCCAGATTTATCAACATAAGCCTGCCAATAGGCATTACGCTGACCCTCGCCATCTAATAGATTTTGATACAATTGTTCCCATTTTTGCGTTTTACTATTGTACCTATTGACTACTAAAATACCTCTCCCCGACTGACCTGATCTATATAAAAACAATAAATCGCCATTATCTAAATTATAAAATTGGGGATAAGAAACTTTGCCTTCTTCAATTCCAGTCATCATTTGTTTTTCTCCTAACACTAATCCTAAAGGTATTTTGCTAACTGCGTAACGCAATACATTATCGTGATGATCCCAACTTACATGTAAAAAACCAGATCCATCAATTGCAATACTAATAGCATTATGTGCATCTGAGGTATTTCCGCTATACTGGGTTTTATGTGTTTCCCACTTTCCATCAGGTAAGTTTCGTTTTGCTAAAATTAAATTACTTTCACCATCATAATATGCTGTAAACTGGATGTTTTTATGAGTTGTGATTGCATTCTGCCTAAAAATAACTGTATTTACTGAATTGTTTGACCAACCCAAACCAACAATTGATTCATTAGAATTAATAGGCTCAAGATTTACTTTACAACTAACGATAACAAGTAGCAAAATACTACTTATGACGAATGTTTTCATTATTTTCATTTGGCTCTTAAAAGAAAAAATTTAAAGCATATCGCTAATTTATCTAAATTTTAGATATGCCTTATTTATTAACAAAGAAAACCCATTCAATTTATTAAGTTGAATGGGTTTTACTTTTATTTTATAATTCAAATTATATATACTGATTTATAATATTCTCAAATAGTTCTTGTTTGCCACTTTTCAAACTTAACTCTCCATTTTCTTGAGCAATTCTATATAGATCTTGAAGAGCTAATTTACCTGATTCAAAATCTTTTCCTTTTCCAGTATCAAAAGAGCTATAACGCTCTTTCCTTAATTTCTCATAAGGAGATGAACTAATGATTTTGTCCGCAATTAATAAGGCTCTTGCAAAGGTATCTGTACCACCAATATGTGCATGAAAAACATCTTCCATATCGGTTGAATTTCTTCTGATTTTTGCATCAAAATTAATCCCTCCACCTTGCAAACCACCAGCTTTTAAGAAGACTAACATAGCTTCGGTAGTCTCTTGAATATTATTTGGAAATTGATCTGTGTCCCATCCATTTTGATAATCGCCTCTGTTAGCATCTAAACTCCCTAGCATTCCTGCATTTGCAGCAGTTTCAATTTCGTGCTGAAAGGTGTGTTGTGCTAAAGTCGCGTGGTTAACTTCTATATTAATTTTAAAATCTTTATCTAAACCATACTTTCTTAAAAAACCAATTGCTGTGGCTGTATCAAAATCATACTGATGTTTCATTGGTTCCATTGGCTTTGGTTCAATAAAAAAGTTTCCTTTAAAACCTTGAGCCCGTGCATAATCTCTAGCCATAACCAAAAACTGACCCATATGATCTAATTCTCTACCCATATCAGTATTTAACAAAGACATATAACCTTCTCTACCTCCCCAAAAAACATAATTTTCACCATCTAAGGCTATGGTTGTATCTAATGCTAATTTAATTTGTCCACCAGCTCTTGCTACAACATTAAAATCGGGGTTGGTTGCCGCTCCATTCATATATCGTGGGTTAGAAAAACAATTTGCAGTACCCCATAACAATTTAATCCCTGAGGCGGATTTCTTTTCTTTTAAATACGTTGTAATTGAAGCTAGTCTTTTTTCTGATTCTGCAAAAGTTGGACCTTCTTGAATTAAATCATAATCATGAAAGCAAAAATAATCAAACCCCATTTTACTGATAAATTCAAAAGCTGCATCTGCTTTATCTTTTGCAGCTTGGTAAGGGTCTGTTGATTTATCCCATGCGAAATTTTGCGTTCCAGGACCAAAAGGGTCTCCTCCTTGACCGCAGAAGGTATGCCAATATGCAATAGCAAACTTAAAATGTTCACGCATTGTTTTACCAGCAACAACTTGCTCAGGATTATAATATTTAAACGCTAAAGGATTATCAGATTCTTTTCCTTCAAATTTAATTTCGCCGATACCTTTGTAGTATTCTTTATCTCCTAAAATTGCCATTTCTTATTATTTATTAAAGTTGTATATCTATTTTTTATTATTCAGTACAAGATCTAATTCTTTTTTCCAATGCTGGTATGCTTTTAGATAAGGGAGTTTGTCTTTTAGTGGTTTGAATGTCTTTATATAATCATTCTCCATAATTAGCTTACTATAGCTTTCAAAATCACCTTTGTGCAAACCTGCTGCTCTAGCGGCGCCTATTGCACCTGTAGTATTATAAATTTCTATTTCGTAGCCAATTAAAGTTGCCACGGTGGTCGCAAAAATATCAGACCTAAATAAATTATCATTTCCTGCTCTTATTACATTTACATTAATCCCATCCGATTTTAAAATTTCCATGCCATAAAAAAAAGAAAATGCGATTCCTTCTAAAGCTGCTCTACAAAGATGTGCTTTGTCATGGTTATTTAAATTGATATTTACCAGTCGTGTGCCAATATCTAAATTGTTTAGCATTCTTTCTGCTCCATTACCAAAAGGAAGGATACAAACCCCATCTGAACCTACAGGAATTCCTGAAGCTAAAGTGTTCATCTCCTCATAAGAAGCTACTGCTAAATTATTAAGCAACCAACGGTATTGAATACCAGCACCATTGATATTCAATAATTTACCAATTCGTGAATTCGATTTTGTGTAATTTACGTGTGCAAAATTATTAACTCGTGTACTTTCCTTACCAGACAAACTATTGGTTATGGCATATACCACTCCAGAAGTTCCACCTGTAGCAGCTACTTCTCCTGGATTAAATACATTTAAAGACAAAGCATTATTAGGTTGATCACCAGAACGGTAAAAAATGGGAGTTCCAATTGCTAGATCACTTTCGGATTCTCCCTTGGCATCAACCATAGATTGTAACCCGAAAGTAGGTACAATATCAGGAACTAAAGCAGTATCAATACCATAATGCTCCAATAAAAAATCGGCTACAGAATTAGTTTTAAAATCCCAAAAAATTCCTTCCGATAATCCTGATATTGTTGTATTAATTGTGCTAGAAAATTTATACGCTATATAGTCTCCTGGTAACAAAAACTTATATGTTTTATTATAAATTTCAGGCTCATTCTCTTTTACCCATTTTAATTTGGATGCTGTAAAATTCGCTGGAGAATTTAGGAGATGTGAAACACATTTTTCTTCTCCAATTATTTTAAAAGCATTATTTCCGATTTCAACTGCTCGACTATCACACCAAATAATACTTTTTCTGAGTGAAATTCCTTCTTTATCTATCAAGACCAAACCGTGCATTTGATAAGAAATACCAATGCCCTTTATGTCAGATGTAGAAATGGCATAAGTGTTTTTTAATTTTTTAATTGCATTGCATATATGCAGCCACCACTCATCAGGATCTTGTTCTGCCCAACCATTTTTTATGGCAAGCATACTCATTTCTTTTTCTGGCTCTTGAACTACACCAATATTTTTTCCTGATGCAATTTCTACTAATGCAGCTTTTACAGATGAACTTCCAATATCAAATCCGATGTAATACATAATTTATAACGATTCTCTTAAATAAATTTTAGTAGGAATATAACATTGCAAAAAATCACCTTCATTGATAAACTTTGCTGCAGTTGCACCTAATTCTTTGAAATCTGTTGAAATAACAGAAACACCTTTGTAAATAAATTTTTTCATGGGTGTATCATTATAAGACAAAAAACCAACATCAACACCAGGTTCAAATTCTTTGTCTTTGCATTGCTCTAAAAAAATACCTAAAACCCGATCACTAGTACTTATATAAAGTATATTTTTTTCAATCGAAATATCTTTTTGATTGGTAATAATCCTATAATTGAAATTAAAATCAGTACAGAACTTCTCAAAATAAATTATTGTCTCATATGGATGATTGGTATATGTAGGATACAAAAAAATAATTTCCTTATATTTTTTTAATTGAGTCACTAAACTTATCATCGCATCATAAAATGACTTTCCAAAATCTTGAAAAACAAAATTATTTTCCTTTTTAGCATGAATATTCCAATCAATTAAAAGTAACTTTTCAACAGGTATTTTATTCAAAATTGATGGAATAGAATTGTGATCAAAACCCATTACCACATACTTATAATATTTACCAGCGCTATTGGTTATTATGGTTTTAAAATTAGCAATGTCATAATGATGGAATTGAATATCTACACTAATATCATCACTCAATTCATTAATAAATGAATGATATAAAACTTCTTTATATGCTTTAAAAGTATCTAAGACCAATAGAACCTTTTTAACTTTACTTGCAATGTAATAACCTTTATTTGGAACAGATTTTACAATACCATTTTCTTTAAGAATTGCATATGCCTTAAAAACTGTATCTCGAGACAACTTATGTTCATTGCAAAAACTATTAACAGATGGTAAAGTATCTCCAATTGAAATAAAATTATTTGCAATTGCTTCATTAACAACATCTACTATCTGCTGGTATTTTGGAACATCACTTTCATGATTTATATTAAAAGTAAAATTGTTATTCATTTAAATCTATACTGGTCTGTTCTGGTATGTGTGTAAAAATACATTTTTTTCTCATTAAAAAAAGAAAACCTAAAAATTTATCCTTAAAAAAGGAAAGATCTTTGATTAAAACTTTAGTAAATTTGCACTCTTCAATGCCCACGTGGTGAAATTGGTAGACATGCCACCTTGAGGGGGTGGTGTTCGCAAGGACGTGCTAGTTCGAATCTAGTCGTGGGCACTTAAAAAGCCATTTAAGTTTAAAACTTAAGTGGCTTTTCTTTTTTTTATAAATTATAAAATAATAAATACACAAAACCATTTTAGAAAAATTAACGCAACATCTTAAGTTTTGATACTTAAAATATTGTAAGTTTGTTTAATCTTTTTTTGAAAAAAATGAACAATGTAAAAAAATATTTTAGCATTAGAGATCTAGAAAATCTATCTGGAATAAAAGCTCACACGATTCGTATATGGGAAAAAAGGTATAATCTGTTGCATCCTGAGAGAACAACTACGAACATCAGAAACTATAGTTTAACGAGTCTTCAAAAACTGCTTAACATAACTCTTTTATATAAAAATGGCTATAAAATCTCAAAAATAGCAGACATTCCTGAAATTGATATTCCAAAAGCTGTCCAAAAAATAATTGAAAAGAAGACTGTTAAACATCATGCTATTAATTCTTTTAAAATAGCTATGATCAACTTTGACTTGAATTTATTTTATGTTACATATAACAAGTTACTTCAAGAAAATTCTTTTAAAGACATTTTTTATACCATTTTCATTCCTCTGTTAAATGAATTAGGCCTTTTATGGCAAAATAATACGGTAAGTCCTTCTCATGAGCACTTTATCACTAATTTGATCAAACAAAAGATAATTCTAAACACCGAAAACTTACAAGCTAATAAACCAACAAGAACAGATAAGACTTTTATCTTATTTCTTCCAGATAACGAAATTCATGATATTGGATTGCTTTATTTGAATTATGAAATAGCATTAAAAGGATATAAAGTTATATACTTAGGGCAAACAGTTCCGATAGAATGCTTAAAAGATTTAACGAATTATTGTACCAATATTTATTTTTTATCATACTTTACTGTTGAACCCAATAAAAATAAAATCCGTAGGTATATAACATCTTTTAATCAAAAGGTTGGTCTTGAAAACAATTATAATTTATGGATAATTGGCCACCAAACGCAATATTTAGATCAAGATGATTTAACCAATAACATCAGAAAGTTTAAATCTATAGAAAGCCTTGTTGCTGAACTCTAAGAAAGTTTATTATAATTTATGAATACTAAAGTTATTGTCATAGGTTCTGGATTCTCATCGCTATCAGCAGCATGTTATTTATCAAAAAATGGGTATGATGTGACCATTTATGAAAAAAACAATACGATTGGTGGTAGAGCTAGGCAATTTAAAAAAGAGGGGTTCACTTTTGACATGGGACCTAGTTGGTATTGGATGCCAGATATTTTTGATACTTTTTTTACCGATTTTGGTAAAAAAACTTCTGATTATTACACGCTAGAAAAATTAGACCCAGCCTATAAAATATTCTTTGCTGACGATGTCATTACCATAGGGGATAGCATGGATAAAATCTGTATAGAATTTGAGCGTATTGAAAAAGGTAGTTCTTTTCATCTTAAAAAATTTATAGATGAAGCACAGAAAAACTATGCAATTGCTATCAAAAAAATTGTACTAAGACCTGGTGTATCTCCATTAGAACTAATTACACCTGAAACAATTTGTAAAGTAGATCAGTTTTTCAAAACCATTAGTACGCAAGTTCGTAAAAAATTCAAAAATCCAAAACTGATTTCCACGCTAGAATTTCCTGTTTTATTCTTAGGTGCAAAACCCAATAATACACCTTCATTTTATAGTTTTATGAATTTTGCTGACTTTGGATTGGGCACTTGGCATCCAAAAGGTGGCATGTATGAGGTTATTAAGGCTATGAAAAGTCTAGCTGAACAGTTAGGAGTAAACATAAAAACAAATAGCCCTATTGAAAAAATAATTATCGAAGAAAAAAAAGCTAAAGGTGTTATTTGTAATGGTGTATCCATTTTTGCTGATATCGTAGTGAGTGGTGCTGATTATCATCATTCAGAAACGCTAATTGATAAAATAGATCGACAATATTCTGAAACGTATTGGGATAAAAAAACATTCGCACCTTCTTCACTTCTATTCTATGTAGGCTTTGATAAAAAATTAACGAATATTCAACATCATAACTTATTTTTTGATACAGATTTTGAGTGTCATGCGCAAGAAATATATGATCATCCTAAATGGCCAAAAAATCCATTATTCTATGCGAATTTTCCATCTGTAACCGATAGCAGCATGGCTCCGAAAGAGTGTGAAACTGGTTTTTTTTTAATTCCAATTGCTCCAAATTTAGAAGACACTCCTAAACTAAGAAAAAAATATTTTAATATTATTATAAAAAGATTTCAAGAACTAACAAATCAAAATATAGAAACCAACATATTATTTAAAGAATCATTTTGCGTTAATGATTTTAAATCAGAATATAATTCTTATAAAGGAAATGCCTATGGATTAGCAAATACACTTACTCAAACAGCATTTTTAAGACCCAATCTTAAAAGTAAAAAAATAAAGAATTTATTTTTTACTGGACAATTGACAGTACCTGGACCAGGTGTTCCCCCAGCATTAATTTCTGGAAAATTAGTAGCACAATTAATTGCCAAAACCAACACATACTAAATTATGAAACGTATTTTTGATCTTGTTTCTTATAGCTGCAGTAGAACAGTAACCGAGTTATACAGCACTTCATTTACCCTAGCTACCAAAATGTTACATTCTTCCATTCGAGGAGATATTTATAACATTTATGGTTTTGTACGATTTGCTGATGAAATTGTAGATACATTTCATGATTATGATAAAGAATATCTTTTTAATAAATTTGAAAAAGATTTGAATGAGGCTTTAGAACATAAAATTAGCTTAAACCCTATTTTAAATTCATTTCAACACACATACCATACCTACCAAATTCCTTACACCCTTATTGCATCATTCATGAAAAGTATGCGGATGGATTTGTATAAAACAACTTATAAAACAAATGAAGAATATAAAGAGTACATATATGGTTCTGCTGATGTTGTAGGTTTAATGTGTTTAAAAGTTTTTGTGAAAGGAAATCAAGAAAGCTACGAAAGTCTTAAGAAATCTGCAATGGCTTTAGGTTCAGCCTTCCAAAAAGTAAATTTTCTTAGAGATTTAAAAGATGATTACGAAGGGTTAAATAGATCGTATTTTCCTAATACAAATTTAGAAGAATTAGATGAAGCTTCAAAAAATAGAATAGTTGCAGAAATAAAAGAAGACTTTAAATTAGGGTATTCTGGTATTGAAAAACTTCCAAATACGGCTAAATTTGGAGTATATACAGCTTATAAATATTATTCAAAACTTTTACAAAAATTACAAAATACACCGCCACTAGAAATACAAAATAAAAGGATAAGAGTATCTAATTATCAAAAATTTGGTCTCTTAGCAAAATCGTATGTAAATTATAAACTTAATCTAGTTTAAAAATGAACTTATTTATTGGGTTACTCATCTTTTTTGGAACCTTTATCTTTATGGAATTTATGGCATGGTTTAGTCATAAATACATCATGCATGGCTTTTTATGGATTTTACATCGAGATCATCATAAAAAGGATCATGACTCTTGGTTTGAGCGTAATGATGCTTTCTTTATAATTTATGCTGTTGTAAGCATGTCATTTATTTTAGCTGGGGCAAAAACTACATTTTGGTATGGTTGGCCAATAGGTCTTGGAATTATGGCCTATGGAGCAGCCTATTTTTTAGTTCATGATATATTTATTCACCAACGTTTTAAATTGTTCCGAAATGCAAATAATTGGTATGCAAAAGGTGTTCGTAGAGCTCATAAAATGCATCATAAGCATTTAGGTAAAGAAGAGGGCGAATGTTTTGGAATGCTTTTCGTGCCTTTTAAATATTTTAAACAAAAATAAGTTATTCCTGAAGCAAACTATCTAATAAATCTCTAGTTTGATTACTATTCCAATCTGCTGCTCCAGTTTCGGCAACCACAATTCTTCCATTTTTATTGATGATATAAGTAGTAGGTACCACCTTAGAACGTAACATTTTTGGTGCTTGTGACAACCGATAAAACACTGGAAAATCATAACCTTGTTTTCGCATAAAAGCAGTTACCTTTTCACGATCATCCGAAGTCACAAACATGAAAACAACTTTACCTTTATAATCGTTATATAATTTCTGCATACTCGGCATTTCTGCCACACATGAGGGACACCAAGTTGCCCAAAAATTAACTAATACGACTTTTTTTTCTTGTTTTTGAAAATCGAAATTTTGATTTTCAAGATCAATTAATTTCCAATTATAAGTACCTATTGGGGCTTGTACTTCTTCTTTTATCATATCGGCACTTGTCGATAGCATTCGACTTACCAAAACCTTTACTTTAAATCCTATGGGTGTGAATAATAAAATTCCTATAGCAAGAAGTAAAATGCTATTAAAAATTTTATTCTTAGATAATTTCATTATTTATCTAGAAGTCGGTTTATCAAGTTATAAATTTTAGAATTATCCCAATCAGCAATTCCTTTTTTATGTATTACAATATTACCCTTCTTATCAATTAGATATGAAGAAGGCGCTTTAATATCATTAAATGGCATTTTCTGACCTATAAATAAGTATGTAATAGGAAAAGTAAGCCCATGTTCTTTCATAAAAATCTCAACAGGTTCCTTTTCTTCATTAGTAATAATGTAAAAATCTATTTTTCCTTTGTATTGATTGTATAAGCCTTGAATACTTTGTAATTCAGCCTCACATGGTAATACCCATGATGCCCAAAAATTAATAAATACAACTCTTCCCTTTGATTTCTTAAAGTTAAATATATTCCAATCTTCATCTTTCAATTTCCAATCATAATCAGTAATTTGGTTTCTATTTGTTTCTTCTGTTATAGAAGGACTAAATGAAAATATTCTATTAAGTAGTACTTTGCTATAATCTCCTAGGGGAGTAACAAAAAATGATAGAATAAAAGCAAAAAGTAAAATATTTAAAACCGTCTTTTTAGAAATTTTCATTAGTGTTATTATGTTTCCTCAAAACTAAAAAACTCCTGATGAATATCAGGAGTTTTTTTAATTAATATTTAACAATTTTTAACGTAGTGTTTACGCTTAGTTCTAAACTAAGATGCATTCTGTTTTTTTATAACATTTAATGCAGATCCCTCTCTATACCAATCTATTTGAGGCTGGTTATAGGTATGATTTGCTTTAATAACATCTTTACTACCGTTTGCATGTACTAGCTCAATTGTAAGTTGTTTATCTGGTGCAAAATCTGCTATATCAATAAAATTAAAAGTATCATCTTCTTGTATCAAGTCATAATCACTTTCATTTGCAAAAGTAATACCTAACATTCCTTGCTTTTTAAGGTTAGTTTCGTGAATACGAGCAAAAGATTTTACCAATACTACGGCAACACCCAAATGTCTAGGTTCCATTGCAGCATGTTCGCGAGAAGAACCTTCTCCATAGTTATGATCACCTACAACGATACTTCTAATTCCTGCGGTTTTATATGCACGAGCTGTATCAGGCACACCAGCATATTCACCAGTTAATTGGTTTTTAACAAAGTTTGTTTTCATACCAAAAGCATTTACAGCACCAATTAAGCAGTTATTAGATATATTATCTAAATGACCACGAAAACGCAACCATGGTCCCGCCATTGATATATGATCTGTTGTACATTTACCAAAAGCTTTAATTAATAATTTAGCACCCATTAGACTTTCATCTTTTATAGGCGTAAAAGGCTCTAACAATTGTAATCTTTCAGAATCTGGCGATACTTTAACTACTACTCCAGAACCATCTTCATCTGGAGCTAAGAAGCCTGCATCATCAACATCAAAACCTAACGGAGGTAATTCTATTCCTAGAGGTTCATCTAATTTTACTTCTTGTCCATCTTCATTAATCAAAGTATCATTCATTGGATCAAAATCCAAACGACCAGAAATTGCAATTGCAGCAACCATTTCTGGAGAACCTACAAATGCATGTGTGTTTGGATTTCCATCTGCTCTTTTAGAAAAGTTACGATTGAATGAATGTACAATTGTATTTTTTTCATCCCCCTTAGCATCGCTTCTGTCCCACTGACCTATACAAGGTCCGCAAGCATTCGTAAAGATTGTAGCATTTAGATCTTCAAATATTTTCAAAATTCCGTCTCTTTCTGCAGTGAAACGAATTTGTTCTGATCCTGGGTTAATTCCAAAATCAGATTTTGGCTTTATTTTTTTATCTACAGCCTGTTTTGCAATGGAAGCTGCTCTTGTTAAATCTTCATAAGAAGAGTTTGTACAAGAACCTATTAATCCCCAATCAACTTTTAATGGCCAACCATTTTCTTTAGCTTTAACTCCCAATTCTCCTACTGGAGTAGCCAAATCTGGAGTAAAAGGGCCATTTAAATGAGGTCTTAGTTCATCAAGATTAATTTCAATTACTTCATCAAAATATTTTTCAGGATTTGCATAAACCTCATCATCCGCAGTTAAATAAGGTCTCACTTTATTTGCTTCATCAGCTATATCACTTCTATCAGTAGCTCTTAAATAACGCTCCATAGAATCGTCGTAACCAAAAGTTGAAGTTGTTGCTCCAACTTCAGCTCCCATATTACAAATTGTTCCTTTCCCAGTACAAGAAAGATTTTTAGCCCCTTCTCCAAAATATTCTATAATTGCTCCAGTACCTCCTTTTACAGTTAAAATACCTGCAACTTTTAAGATAACATCTTTGGATGATGTCCAACCAGAAATATTTCCTGTTAATTTAACTCCAATTAATTTAGGGAATTTTAATTCCCAAGCCATTCCTGCCATTACATCAACAGCATCAGCACCACCAACTCCAATAGCAACCATTCCTAATCCACCAGCATTTACTGTATGTGAATCAGTACCAATCATCATACCTCCTGGAAATGCATAATTTTCTAAAACTACTTGATGAATAATTCCTGCACCTGGCTTCCAAAATCCAATTCCATATTTATTTGATACAGACTCTAAAAAATTAAAGACTTCAGCACTTGTACTATTTGCCGTTTTTAAATCAGCAGCAGCACCACTTTTTGCTTGTATTAAGTGATCACAATGAACTGTAGTAGGAACTGCAACTTTAGCCTTGCCTGCCTGCATAAACTGAAGTAATGCCATTTGGGCAGTTGCATCTTGACAAGCAATACGATCTGGAGCAAAATCTACATAATCTTTACCTCTTGTAAATGCTGTAGATGGT
>TARA_R110002051_G_scaffold129332_1_pt1 | contig 14467 bp, 23 predicted proteins | sample TARA_R110002051 | Tara Oceans TARA_R110002051 (sample SAMEA4397023) | marine metagenome | biome: Polar Biome; feature: [MES] marine water layer (ENVO:01000295) within the mesopelagic zone...; material: water (ENVO:00002006), including particulate matter (ENVO:01000060) such...
GGTCCATTATTTTATCCAATAGTAATTGGAGCTCTGGCAATAACTGTATTTGGATAAATTAAATGAACACTTAAATAATGGGGGTGGGGCTCTGGCAGACAAGCCTAATTGGATATATGCAGACCACGAGTCTGTAAACACTGTTACGCACTCATCTAAATTATTAATGGTTCTATTAGTTTCTAGTATCATGATCTTACCACTGGCTGGAGTTTTTATATTCCCAATCCCTGAAGTTGAATCTATCGGCCCATGTGGCATGATCCGTGGAGAGATAATAGAGAAAGATACTGATATCGTTTACCAAATACTAACTCAACACGAACTTATCATTATACCTGATAACGCAGAAAATAATTCAACACAAATTATTATAGTTCCTTGGGCCGTCTATGAAACATATGAAGTGGGAGATATTTATGATGGACCCGTGTGCGGAATCATCAGACACTAAACAGTTAAATACCTGATACCTTCATAGTTCTTATATGAACGAATTTCATGTTGGTTTGTGTGATGGAAGGCATCCTATCGTGCAAAATGATGAAACTCCGGTGAATGAGTTTATATTTCCTTCTGAGGTTGAGGATCCGCTGGATTTTGATTCATTTCACCTTATTGTATCTAAGTGGAATAAGAGGTGGGCACGGAGCAAGGTTGAAAAACTCTATCTTTATGTGACTGGACTCACACCGTTGCTTACTGCGTTCTTGAGTTCGTGGGTTAGAATCAAATTAGTTAAGACACAGCTAGTGCTCATGCATTATAATAGAGAAACAGAGAAATATGTAGAGGAGATCTGGCCATAATGGAAGACGAATCTCCGGAGATTACAGTTCCGGATCATGCGGCAGTATCAGGGTTCAATGAATATGAACCTAGACCTGATGAGCCATATTATGCTAAATCTATGAATAAAGGTGGGAACAGTTGGGTGGCTACCAGTCCTTATTGTCCTGTATGTAGTAAATTAATGGTTTACGATCGATCTTCTAATTCTATGAAGATGAAATGGATTATTAATAAACAAGACTATTGTTTCGATCTCAAATACAAAGTAGATCCTGATAGTGAAGAAACTTATGTTGTTTGTAATCAATGTAGGTATGATTTTAGAGATGACTCAGAAGTAGCTAAAGAAAAATATGGAAAAACTAAAAAGTCTAGAGCTCCTAAAAGAACTATTAATAAGAAATCTAGATTCGAAACAGATAATATTTTATCTGCCAATACAGAATTTATTAAAAATGGATCCTTCGAAGATGGGTATTTTATAATGTCTGTGGATGAATTCAAAAGAATAGTATCTAAATCATATGAAACTAAAGGAGGAATAGTTCCGATCCTCAGCTATGGTGGAACTAATTATACAATTACAATCCCCCAAATGATAACCTTCTGGAAAGAGGTAACTCACGAAGAAATCGTCTATGTTGGAGTGCCCAGAATTTATTGGAAACAAACAGCACTTTGATATAGTCAAAAATACAAGAGTATAGTGTGGCTATGCATCAAGAATTTATTAAGATAGAAGCTGACTACCAGAATATGCTTAATTCTGGGGTTCAACAATACCTAATGAGCGTAATGGGTGAACTTTTAGAAAGACATGAAAACCATGAAGTTATGATAACTCCGGTTATAGGTTATGATTTCACCGTAGGTTCTCCAATCTTACTAACTGTGGCTGCCGTAGGGTGTGCCAAAATTGGGAATGTTAATGTTCCAATATCAATAGCTCTATGGCCTCTGGGTGATATAAGTGGTGGAATGTTAGGTTGGGCAGATCAAATGGAAATAGATCCTGAAGATATAGTGGGAACTTTATTAGAAAGAAAATTAGCTTTAATAGCTTTAGATCAGGATCTTGCTGACGCAAAACAAATTGGATGGACTAAAGTTTTACTCGAAGTTTCAGCTCATAAAAGACAAACTAATTTTGAATCCGCCACATCAGTGCATGAGGCTCAGATTAATTTATCAGAACTTGCCAATGTCCTCCCTCAAGAATATAAAGATTTATTCAATGCCATTATGGAACAATATGGGCGAGCAGAATTTAATTTACCATTGAGTGATCCTGTGCGAGTAGAAATAGATCATAATAGCGACCCAGAATACGCACAAAACTGGCAAAAAGAGTGGACATAGTAACGGTTAAATAGGTGAGTAACCATTATACAACTATGGTAGGAGTGGATAGAGATATGGCTGCATTAGCAATTGCTATGGCAAATAAAATCGAGAGTAAGGGTAAATACCGTTGGCTTGTCGAAGGAACTAAGAAAGGAACTAAATACAATATATGCTTCATGGGTAGAGGATCACTGCTTGGTGGAAAAGAAGTTTGGACTTGCCAATGTGTGGATCATCGAAGATACAAACATGACTGTAAGCACATCCGTGCGGTTCGAGCTTTTCGCGCATTAAAAGGTGGTGCTTGAAAATGCCTGGAGTCCGCAGCAGATGGGTGAATCATATTTACAATATTCTCAGTTCCAGTAGACGAGGTATGGGAGTTAATGAAATTCGTGGAACTCTCTTTGATCGAATGAGGGATCCACCTAGTGCTCGTCAAATTACAAGTAATCTAAAAATCGATAAGCGATTTGCAGTTCTCGGAAAAACCGTTGCAGGTTCATTATTGAGAGCTAAAAGTCACGAAGTTACTGTTTTCGGATTATCCGAAAGAAATTATGATGATCAAGAGCCGTTCCGTCAAAGGTGATTACTATGGCAGCTAAAAAGACTAAGAAACCTAAGAGGCCAAAGTTCATATGGCCTAAGAGAACGCAAAATAAAGATATGCTGAAGGTCAAGGATCAGCTAAGTAATGCAGAGGTAATTAAGAGATTAACTTTAGATAAGGATGAGAAGAAAACTTTTAATGCATTGAAAACAGGTCGGGGAAAGTGGACAATCACTACGGCAGCTCAAAATGAAAATTCAGGCTGGCAGAGATATCTAGCTACCAAAAATAAATACCTATTAGGTTGGAAAGAAGGATTAGTTAATGAGGCGCGATATCACGTATCGTGGAATATAAACAAGAAGATAGATCCGCCAAAAAGACCAAAGGCTAAGAAAACAAAAGTCAAGAAATCTAAGAAAGCTGTGAAAACTAAAAAGGATCCGGAAAAGTGATTCTGTGTGGTCCTTGTTGTTAGCCCTTTCTGTGGGAATGATCGTAGCCGAAATCATAACAGGTAGACCTGAAGGACCGTTCTCGGCATTGACGAATTATCCGAACCAAAAGTTTCCCAGCTTATTCATAGGATTTGGTCATAGTAATATCGAACGCGCCTATCACATTCACCATTGGATCTGGTCTTTGCCTCTCTCTATCATTATGTTCTGGACGGGTCATTTAGAAATTGCAGCATTCTTCGTTGGAACTTGTCTTCAAGGACTAACTTATGGCGATAGATTTCACATCAAGGTCGCAGATAACGATGCGTGACCCCTACTTAAAGGAATACAAAGGTTTAAATAGGTGAACGTCACATCTATGTGATATGACTATCGTCAAGGAAGAATGTGAAGAATGCAAAAGCGACAAATTCGAAGAAGATAGCAATGGGTTCGAGGCTTGTATAGAGTGCGGAATGATAAAATCTGATACCGTTATTGATTATGGGAAAGACACTCATACATATTCAGATTCCGATACTAATCAGGATAGGTGGGGCTTGCCTAAGTCACAATTAATCCACGATGGAGGATTGACTACGGATATTGATTGGAGAAATCAAGATTATTCCGGTCGAAAGCTAAGCCCTTCTATGCGTAGGACTATGAATAGACTACGCACCCAACATCAGCGCACACGAATCAAGGATGCTATCGAGAGAAATCTTGTTGTAGCATTGGCTGAACTTCAAAGATTGGCTTCCAGAATGGATCTGCCATTGACTATTAGAACTGAAGCGGCTCGCTTCTATCGTAAGGCAGTAGATAATAAACTAGTTAGAGGACGATCCATAGAAGGCGTTGTAGCTGCCAGTTTATATTTAGCTTGTAGGATGTTAAATCAACCAAGAACATTAGATGAGGTAGGACACCACTCAAGGACTGGTCGAAAAGAAATTGGACGCACATATAGAGCGATAGTTAAGGAATTAAAACTTCAAGTTCCCAGTGCTGAGCCAAAAGGGTATGTTCCTAGGTTTTGTGCTACACTAAAACTACCCATAAAAGCAAGTCTCGAATCTAATAGAATAATCGAAGCCTGTAAAAGAGATAATCATGCAGCTGGTCGCGGCCCCACAGGTATCGCCGCAGCAGCAGTTTATTTGGCTGCTATGTTAGTTAATCAACCACGAACTCAAAGAGAGGTTGCTATGGCTGCCGGTGTGACCGAAGTCACGATTAGAAATCGCTACAAAGAAATGTGTGCTACTATGAAACTAAATCCTGACAACCCTGCAGGGAATGATTAAGTAGGGTGATACATACTATGGAACTTTATTATTGGATATATTTCTTTGTTTCACTGATCACCGTTATCATTTTATGGAGGGATCGTTCATACAGTGAAGAAACAATTGATCGACTAGGAAATTATGTTGCTGTATTAGAATCGGACTTAACGGAAAGTAAAAGCGAGAGCGAAGAAAAGGATGCAGAAATTAAAAAGCATAAGACCCGCGCAGGATCCGCCAATGCAAGCAAAGGACAATTACTTGAGAAGTGGACTCCTTTTCTAAATGTGAAAGGCGTGGATCCCAAGTGGGATTCAGAAAATTGGATATTTATAGGTAATCCTCTAGATTATGTAGTCTTTGATTGGAAAAATAATACAAAGGAAAACCTAGCTGATGGAGGAATATATTTTATAGAAGTTAAAGCTGCTAAATCCACATTATCTACTAAACAAAGAAGAATCCGAGATCTGATCAAAGCTGGAAAAATCGAGTGGAGAGAAGTAAGGCTGGACTGAATCACGGCATTAGTGCTATCCATAGATTCCAGCATAGAATGAACATACATAGTCCCCACACTAAAAGCATCAGAAAATCATCTAGCCCGGTCCACCGCATAAGTTACCCCATGGATCTATACTACTAAATAATCGTTACACGCTGATTGATAAGTGTAAAAGAAATCCTGACGCGATCCCATAGATAGAGCATAAGCTTCCGTTCCCTTAGAAATATGATATGATATCCAATGTTGAAACATCTGATAATCAGGATCCACTACTGTTTCATAAATACATTCCGAACCGTCATTCGTTCGGACCCAAAGATCTGCAATCCAAGGCTCATCTTCCCATGTGGGTTGTTGTATCACTGTCCAAATTGAAAACATTAATCACCTGCTCTATTATAATATTCAATTCTTGACTACATAAAGATTTAGGGGTCAAAACCGATAGGGTTAAATACTTGATAGAACAACCTAGTATTATGAGTGGTGCAATTAACCTAACTATCGAAAAGCAAGATGACGGCTTCAAAGCTAACCGTTGGACTAAGAACGGAGAGCGCGGATTGGCCGACAGAATTTATGTCGATGCTCCTAATGGAGTAAAGGTTGGATACTATGATTTGGTCAAGGGTGGCTGGGTTATGGATAAGAATAACCGCACCCACATGATGGGAATTGTTGATAATCCTGATAATGCAAAGATCGTTCTCGATATCACAGGTCGTGGAATCGTATCAATCGGAGAGAGGGCATCATTGATGCCCCATGAGGGACCAATATTCGGTCACGGTGCCAATCTAACTAAGGACTGGATGATCCAGAACAATGTGCCTGAGACAATGACTCGTGATGAATTCTTCACCGCTTGTTTTGAGGGTGGCGAAGCATGGCTAGCCGAGCACCGCAAAAGGTATAACTGAGGGGTTCGATGGAAACCCGTCTTGAAATAGGCAGCGGGAACATTCTCGTATTTTCTGACGATCCTAATGATAAGAAACTTCTTAGAATTTCTGTTATAGAAAAGGCGGATCCTAACTCAGGACTATTCTTAGGTCACTGTGACCGAAAGGAGCTCAAAAGAGTGGGCAAATCTGCGTGAGCCATAGACCGAAAGGTATAAATACTATCAACTACATAGGTCAGTTATGGTGAAGGGACTTGTTTACAATACTAAGCTCGAACAGAGAATCGACAAATATATGGCTACACACGGCGAAGCTATGGATCCACGAACAGTAATCCATAATATGTGGACTCGTGGCCTATGGCCTAAGACTGAGCAAACCCCAAAGAGGCTTTCATATTACTTCCGACTATCTAAAAAGTATGTTAAGATAGGTCCACACCGACCGTATACATATGTTTGGAAGATGTCGTATAACCCTACCAGGCATGGCTTTTGATTTCATACCCCAACCGGAGGTTCAAAGACCCTCCTTACTTCCTTAGTGAGTGTAACTTTTAGTCTGTGCGTTCTTTGGAGTCACCGAGTTGCTCTTTGTGATACTGTCCAGTAGCACTGATCTCTGCTAAATGATGAACGTGCAACAGCTCTAGTTCTTCCATTTTATGACGATGAGCGATTCTATCTTCCATCGTTCCGATCTCTTGAGTCTGCTCAGATTTCCATAGTTCTAACATAGAGGTTACAATGAGTGTAGCCAAAGTTCCTACTATTGCAAGTAAAGCAATGTAACCCTCTAACATTGGCATCACGGAATCGGGTGCATATACACCCATTGCTACGATACCTAAAGCTGCAAGAAGCCAACCCCAAACAATGGGTAGTCCAATGTAGCGCATCATCCAGTCATTGACGGTAGTTTTGCCACCCCATACAGGTTTACTGCCCTTTTTCTTGCTCATAGTGTATGTTAGTTAAGACAGATATATAATATTTTGTATCGTTATCTATGAAGTCTTAAATAGGAGGGTTTCTCTAATCATATTATGTTCCAAGCGTGGGCGCTAGAAAATGGGTATAAAGTAGATCCAACTGGAGTCATAAATAATAAAAAACATATTACTCTAGCAGCTGCCAGAGACAAATCAAAAGATTACTTATTGAGATTTCGAAAGAGATCTTGCAGGATCTGTGGAGTTAATTTTGATATAACTGCCGAAGGTTTTGCATATCGTTGTGATGTTTGTAGAAAATATGGAAGCAATTGATAAATGAGGAAGTAAGGAGGAGTGTGATTTTCATGGAGAAAATAGGGAAAACAAAGCTAACGATGAATAAAGAAATGAAAGTCGTCGTATACGCAGATGTATATATGAAAGATGAGCACGACGCGGATGATTTATATTTCGTGATGTTTAATATTCTGGCTGATCCTTTACGCTTATCACTCTGTGTGGTTTCAGAATTTTTTAATTACTTAGCTAACTACACTGACATCACTGTCGAAGAATTAAATAAACTGTTAGCACAGGATCCTGAAGCTTATCTAACTTTAGTTCAAAATAATTATACTGGGATGGTGGAGCACTCAGCTGCAGAGAAAGTAAAAATTAAATTAGATAATAAGGTAGCTGCTGATCAAGCTCGTGCGATCATAACAAGTTTGTTATCCAAAGGAGAATTTAAACAAGTAACTACTTATAAAATTCCTGGCAAGGATCCATTCGTTCGAGAACAAATTGTGGATACCAAACCATTGCAAGGAGAATTAACGATAATGCTTGATATCATTAAGAAATGGAAGGGATTTGATTTAGAAACTTATATGATGTCTTTAGGCCAATAATAAGAACCTATAAATAGGTGAAGAATGTATGGGGATACTATGACTGATGCAGAACCATTAGTAGATACGCTAGAAACACATATTGAGAATACGCGCGAGCAGAATGCAGAAGCTGTCGGATTCTTGATGCGCTGGAATTTTCTTAACCAGGCATTGATTCCTAATACACCTGATGAAGATGATGAAGATGTGCCCGAGGATGCACCTGAAGTTCACCCGCTACAAGTGAAGATGGTAGAATTGGCTAACGAAACCAATTACCTACTTCGAAAGTCAGTATTGGTAAACGATGGTGTGGGATTCCCGCAATTCGATTTTATTACTCGTGATGAAGACTACGACACCATGAAGGATCGAGCAATTCTCTTGAACAGCACTATGGAGGAGATCTTGGGTGACTTTGATATACAGGGAGTTTCCTCTCTGTTCTTCCTTCGTGAAGAAGCTTTCGAGGAGAAGGCCGCTGAAGATGATTCAGATGGTTCGGATTCCGAGGAATGATTCTTCTTAGATTCTGGATGTGAATTAAGTATGGATGAAGCAGATCTAACTCAATTGCGTGATCTAGTGGACTCTCTGGTAGACCGTGGAGATTCTTTAGAAGGATTCGCAATGCGTGGAACATATTTTGAGGCTGAAACACACCCTGAATCTCATCCTTTGTTGAAACAAATGGAAATGCTAGCTTTTGCTAATGAGATGCAATTAGAAAGAAGGGTCTTAGCATACCAAGATAAAAATCTGCTCCAATATGATATCACTTGGAAAGGATCTCCAAAAGGACTAATTGAAGTCGCGTCCTCTGCTAGTGAAGCATGGACTGTTATTAATAGTTCTTTGAAGCTGGCTCCTCAATTAGATTTTACTTTTATTGGATCCCCAGCTCCGAGTTCTGAAGAAGAATGATTTAGATGGATATAAACAAGACCTATAATGAGGATTGTTTAGATACAATGAAACGGTTAAAGGATAACACCTTAGACCTAACGATTACCTCACCACCTTATGACGGATTAAGAACTTATAACGGCTATTCATTTGATTTTGAAAATATAGCTAAAGAGCTTTATAGAACTACCAAAGAGGGCGGCGTAGTTGTTTGGATCGTCGGTGATAAGACTGTAAAAGGATCTGAAAGCGGAACATCATTTAGGCAAGCCTTGTTTTTTAAGGAGTGTGGATTTAATCTGCACGACACTATGATCTATCAAAAGGATTCTATTTCATTTCCAGAAACGAATCGATACAGCCAGATTTTCGAATATATGTTTATCTTATCTAAAGGTAAACCTAAGACGGTCAATATTATAAAAGATAGAAAAAACTTACACTATAATGGCCGGAAAACAATAACCGGTGGAGAGCGTCAAGTAACTGGAGAAATCAAAAGACGCAGAAAGGGAAATCTGCTTAAAGAGTTTGGAGCGCGGTTTAATATTTGGCGTGTATCCGCTGGTCACAATAAATCTACTACTGATAAAATTGCTTTCAAACACCCAGCTATATTTCCTGAAAAACTTTGTAGAGATCATATATTAACATGGAGTGATGTTGGAGATTTAGTTTACGATCCGTTCATGGGATCTGGCACGACGGCAAAGATGGCCAGGCTTAATAACCGTGATTATGTGGGTAGTGAAATAAGTAAAGAATATTGTAAAATAATTGATGAGAGATTGAAAGGTATAACGAAACCTATAAGTATATGATTACTACTGGTTGAAAGTATGAGTGCCACAACTACAGACCCAGGCAAAAATGCGGTTTATGCAATGAAAAACGGAAACGTCCGTGTATCTCGTGGAGGTATGCGTCCAACAAGTGCTTCGTGCAACATCACGAATGAATTCGGTGATCCGGCAATGGTCGGAAAATGCCATCGAACAGAATGGTATAGACTTAATGGTATACCTAAGACTGATCCACCGAATGATAGATCTTTCGGTATATTTTGTGTTGGGCATGGAATGGAGGAACACTTTCAGCAGTTATGGCAAAGTCAAGGAGTTTTACTCGCAGGGAATATAATCAATTATGGACAAGTGGGCAACGACCCAAGAATAGTAATTTCTGGAGAGTCAGATATATTAATTAGGGATTTTGATATGGATCCTGATACTGGAGAAATCCTAAAGATTCATTCAGACCGTGCAATTGGTGTGGAGATGAAAACCTGCAGGGGTCACTTCGCTCAAAAATTTGTATTTGGTAGAGCCAATAAGAAATACCCGATGGGTTGTCCAAAGGTGGAACACGTTATGCAGACCGCTATGTATTTAGCCATGAGAAAAAAGCACGAAGATCATTATGGAGTAACTATTCCTTATTATTTAATTTTCTACTTTGATGTTGCGGATGGAACATACAAACAATTCAAGGTCGAACTTTCCAACGTTTATGATGGAGAAGTAATTGTAACTACTATGGATGGTAAACCCGTAGTTCCAGATCCTCTATATGGATTACAAATCGGAGAACCCATGTCGGCACCTTGGCAGGGATTGACTATAGAGAATATGCTGAAAAGATATTCTGAATTGGCTGACAAGTTAGAGTTAGAGGATCCACCACCTCGTGAGTTCCAATTGAGATATGATGAGGCAACTGCAAAGAGAAAGTTTGCTACCGGCGATTTATCGAAAACAAAGTTCGGAGAGTGGGAGAAAAAGCCACTGGCCGAAGTAGGAGATTGGCAGTGCAGTTATTGTGATTTCAAAAGTCATTGTTATCCTGTATCTGTTTTCACCTTGGATGTTGAAGATGGAGTATTATCTGTTGATGAAGCAATGAGAGAGCTTGGTTACGACATCTGACAGATGATAAAAGTTGTGTCGTCAATTTTCGGACTATCGGGATAATCAAACTCGATGCTTTGTCGCTCTTTCGAATATGGTGTAGGCATTCTATCCCATGCTTTATATCCAGGATCTGCCGGTGGATCATTATATAATTTACGAGTAATGCTGTCCACTAAGGTATCTCTAATACTTTCTACATCTAGATCTGGGTCCTCAACAAAGTTAATTATTTCCTTAGTAAATAAATTGTCCCATAATCCGTCACTACCTAGGATGAGTGTGTCCCCATCTTCTATTTCTAATCTATTAGTCACAGCCTCGTCGATATCCACTTCTAAAGTCATATGTTCTCTAGCTATTCTAAATGGCGAGTTCAAACCCATGGCACCATAAGCTGGTTTCTTAGGAGATCTAAATAAGGGAGTTCCTCTTGATTTAATTTTTCCTTCAGGGCTGAGGAGAAGATAATCTGCATCACCAACTTGATAAGTATACGCTATATTAGTTAATTTATTTATAACTACGATGATCATGGTGCACGCTCCAGGTGTATTTATATTTTGAATTGCTTCCTCAACTAATGTTTCAGGATCCTGGATCCCAGATAAAAATAGATTATTAATTTCTGCAACTAATGAATGTGTGAATTTCCCTGCAGAGTATCCATATTTTGATTTCCATCCACCGATCCCATCTGCGACTACTAATAATATATATTGCGCCATGCTATCTATTGCAAAAGCGTCCTCCCCGCCGAAATATCTTTTATCTTTATGGGGAATCATAGCGAATGCTGTCTCGAACATAGTGTATTATTACCCTTTCCACTATTTATTGATACGCTTAAGTAGGTGATAGACCGTGAGGTTTACTATGATGACGGAAGTCGAGGTAACGGGAAACACCTATGCTTTTCGTAAGATTTTGAAAGCTAGATACGGTCTTAGATGGAATAGAAGGCGAAATTCATTTTATACAAGAATGGATACCGAAGCTCCCAGTCTTAGAAGATTAAGAGATTACTGTAGAGAATTCCGATTAACATTAAAAATTAATGGTGCGCAAGCTAATACCAGTTATAATACATTCAAGGATTCTGATCTCGATGATTTCGATAGTTTCTTAGTCGATCTATCACAAGATGAAGCAGACGATTTATTAGGAAAAATTGGTGGTTTGCCTCCCCTACCTGGTCCAGCACAATCACCTCCAGGTTTTAGAAAAATTAAAGTTACTAAAAATGATGAGCCCAGATGGGATGTTAAACCATGGTTTGATGGAACAAGGTTTCAAGACCCTCGGGTTGAGCAAGAGCAATTGATTCCAATTATTCTGGATGCTTTGAATCTGGGTTATACAAATATTATTGTGGAATGTCCAACAGGTTCTGGAAAATCGGCATTGTCTATGATGATTCCCAAAATGGTAGATGCAGATACTTATGTTTCCACTCATTTGAAAGGACTACAAGCACAGTATATGAGAGAAATGCCTTTCATGTCCTCTGTCATGGGGCGTGGAAATTATGATTGTAAATTAAAAATTGAACCTGGTTGTCGATCCCTTCCATTAGCCGAAGAAGCCTTAATTGAAGTTCTAACTGGAACTGCCGATAAAACTATGAAATCTCCAAAGGCGCATCTAGCTCCGTGTAGGACTTGTGGGCCTGAGTTCAAATGTGATTTCAAACCAAAAACTAATGCTGGAGTAGGTGGTAATTCTAGTCTTGATTGGTGGGGAGCGGATCAAGATTCTCTTTGTGACTATTTTGCTGCCTTAGCTGGAGCTCAGAAATCTAGATATTTTATTTCTAATACCAGTTATCTTATGGCTCTCGGTCAAGCTGGCGGATCTATGTTACCTACCCGTGAATTATTAATTGCTGACGAAGCGCATCATTTACCTAATGCATTAGCTGGATTCTATGCTACGGATTTATCTATCAGACACTTAGAGCGTTTGTTGGATGTTCCGAGTTTCGATGATGTGGTCTCGGATCCAAACCTGGGTAGTGTCCGAGAAAAATTATTAAAACCTTGGAAGGGAGGATCTAGTATTACCAGCAATATAGGGTTTCCTAAAATCCCGTCAGTTACTAAGGATATGGAACCTGAAATGTTTAGGATGGGAGTTTCGGTCTGGATTAGTTATTTAGAATTCTTGGCAGAGAAGATCGGAAGGAAGATAACAACCGATAGTTATGCGGATGCTGAAAAAGATTTAGCTTTTGCATATAATTTTGTTTCGAACCTGGGCACATTATTAAATCAATTAGAAATAGATCCTAAAAATTGGGTTTGGAGTTCTGATCAGGACGACGAACCAACATATATTAAATTTCAGCCGATAGATATCGGGGAAGCTGCTGAAGATCTATTTTTCAGATTAGGAAGACAGCGTATCTTTATGTCCGCAACTATTCCTAGTCCAGAAGTTTATATGGAGGAACTCGGTTTAGAATCAGACCGAACTATGATAATTAGTGTAAATTATAGTTCTTTCCCAACTGGTAACCGACCGATAGTAACTACACTAACTGGTGGAAAAATGAGTTATAGTGGGAGAGATGAACGAGCATTTGAGCAAACTGCACAGGCTGTATTACAAATACTTAACTTGCATGAAGGACAAAAGGGAATTATTTTACCGCACACGAATGAGATTGAAGCAAAATTGTTAGAAGCTATAGAGCTGGAAGATCCTGAAATAATTAAAAATAGAATAATTACTCACAGTAAGGATCCTGTAGAGCGTGAAGAAGTATTATCTGAATTTGAAATAACACCTGATCCCGCCGTTTTAATTTCAACATATGTTGGCCAAGGCTACGATGGTAAGCATTGCGATTTTGCAATATTAATTAAAATGCCATTTCCACCACTAGGTGATATTAGAACTTTGAAGAAAATGGAAGCTAATGAAGAATGGTATAAATCAGAAACTGCTGGAGCCTTAGTTCAAATGTGCGGTCGAGTAGTGAGATCTAATACTGATACAGGAATAACATACATCATAGATCCTACTTTTACATTCCATTATAATAAAGGAATAAATGGTCAACCCCTGAAAGATTATGTTCCAGATTATTTCGATGAAGCCATTATATAGTCGGGATTCATATTAGAAGTATGCCTTATGAATACTTCTTTAAGCCCACTCGTGTTGTTGATGGAGATACCGTCGATGGATTTATTGATTTAGGATTTAGTGTGCATAGACAAATTCGAGTTCGATTAGGTGGAATAGATGCTCCAGAAACTAGAACTAGAGATAAAGAAGAAAAAGTTTTTGGTTTCGCAGCTAAAGAAAAATTAGAACAATTATTAGAGAGCTCTGATCGTATTATGATTAAATCATTAGGTGTTGGTAAATTCGGCCGCTGCTTGGGAGTTTTATTTCAAGCGGATGATGAAGATGAGAGCAAATGGGTTAATCTAAATGAAGAATTAGTTACACAAGGCTTCGCTGTAGAGTATTGGGGCGGAGATCGATCGAGAAAAAAGAAATAAATCGGAGCTTTTGCACATGATTAAATTAGAATACATTTGGATGGATGGAACTGAACCGACGGCGCAGTTAAGAAGTAAAACAAAAGTATTAGAACCATATAGTGAAAAGTATCATCAGTTAAGTATTAACGATTGTCCTGATTGGGGATTTGATGGTTCATCAACTAATCAAGCGCCAGGTGAAAATTCTGATTGTGTATTAAAACCAGTAAGATTGTATAAAAATCCATTGGAAAGTAATTGTGCTTTAGTATTATGTGAAGTTTGGGATGTAGATTATAATCCACATTCAACTAATCATAGATTTGAGTTGGATGATTTATATTATAAACATTCAACAGAAGATGTATGGGTTGGTATAGAACAAGAATATACATTATATAAAGATGATAAACCTTTGGGTTGGCCAGCTGCTGGGGAACCTGCACCACAAGGGGATTACTATTGTGGGAGAAATAAGGGTGAACATATAGCTCGTGAA
>TARA_R110002051_G_scaffold166619_1_pt1 | contig 14466 bp, 16 predicted proteins | sample TARA_R110002051 | Tara Oceans TARA_R110002051 (sample SAMEA4397023) | marine metagenome | biome: Polar Biome; feature: [MES] marine water layer (ENVO:01000295) within the mesopelagic zone...; material: water (ENVO:00002006), including particulate matter (ENVO:01000060) such...
TAAAGAATCCACGTAAGCTGTTGTGGCTACCTTAGTTGAATTATCACCTGCAGATTGAGTAGTAGCTGTAGTTGCAGTGTTTATAGTCCCGCTAAGGTCACCTGAGAAAGTAGCACCTGTATAAGTTCCACTTATTGTTACACTATTTGGAAGTCCAATAGTTAAAGTTTGATTTGCACCACTTGTAACGATTTCATTAGTAGTTCCTAAAACACTAAAATTTTGTGAATCTAAATCTACTGCCGGACTACCTGTATTTGAATCTCCTAAAAAATCTAAATCCGAAGCTGTTACAACTGCATCTACATAAGTTTTTACAGCAGCACTTGTAGGAACTGTGGTATCATTATTAAAATTTGCTATTCCATTAGCAGCAGTTACAAATTGAGTAATAGTAACACCTGTACCTGTATCTTTTAAAGAACCCCACTCTAAAATAGCAGTAACTTTAAAATCTCCTGCATTGTTTAGATAAAGACCTGTATTGTTTCCAGAACCATCAGTTAGTTGTTTTAATGTTGCCGAGATTGCAGCATTATCAGTTGTCTTAATAAGACCGGGATAAGTTGCAGATATTTTAGTATTAAATAAAGTCGCCATAATTATTTTTTTCTATTTTGTTTTTTTAAAAATGCTTTTAATTTTTCTACATTTTTTTCTTTTGGTTTATATCTCATAATACCCAACCATTAAAAATTGCATCTTGGCTTGGGTCTATATCGTCATTTGAATTACTTAAATATTTTGGAAAAGTTGTATTATTAAAATTCATATAATCAATAAATCTTCTTGTATAATATTCAGCATATTCTCTTGCCTTAGCAACTAAATAATCTAATTCTTCTTTAGATGCACTTTCACTATTTTCAGATGTGTGTTTAAAAACACCTGAGTTTTTTATTTGATATGCAGCAAATGGAATATAGTCCACTTGTGCAAACCAAATTAGCATAGGTTGTATATAATCAACCATTAAATTATAATGATTAGGATTTGCTAATTCAGTTAAAGTTCCTGCTGTGATCATAGCTTCAAATTCCTCATATAAATCAGTACCTAAATAGTTTTGTATGTGTATAGTTTGCGCTATTTTAATAAAATAAATAAACTTATTAGTATCTACATTCCCATCAATTATGGAATTTCTAACTAAATCTGTTCTATTTATAAAAAGTGGTGTTGCCATAATTTTTTATTTTGGGTATGCTCCTCGTCCTTTTTGTTTATCAGTTGCTATTGCAGCTTTTTTACTTCCTCTTGGATTTCTTAAATAACTTTGAGGAATAGTTCTTACTTTTTTATAATTATTTAAATTTTCTGATATTTCAGTATTACTTTCTAACCTATATAAAACCCTTACCCATTTATGCTGACAATATATTCCACCTTTTAATTCAAAAATATTATATTCTATATCTGGTTTATGTCTAAAATCTGCATTTACTTTTGGTGATCCTTTTCTTGGATAACTTGCTAAATCTATATCTTCAATTCTCCAAACTAAACCTTGATTACTTAAACTCATCATTTTTTCACAAAAAGGTCTTGATTGTCCACTTTTTGCCATACCACGAGCATATTTATATCTAATTTTATATAAACCATTTTTACTATCTATATCACTATAAGCAGAACCATCATTTTTACTCCCTACATTTGTTTCAGTTGCTTGTTTTAAACCAATTATTTCTCTAATTTTATTTAAAGTTGATTTTTTTTCTTTTATTAAATAATTTGCCCAATCTTCATTACTATATTCTGAACTTTCATCTAACTCATCTACAAAAATCCATTTATCTTCCATTTTAGTTGCACTTGTTCCTAAAGTTCCTAAAATAACCTCAACATCATCTTCTGACAAATCAGTGGATATTTTTACACAATTATTCACAGTTTCACCTTTTGCATTTTTTTTTGTTCCTTTTTTTTCATAACCATCCCAACAAGGACTTTTACTTAATTCATTGTGACTTTCGCAGGGCATAAACCAAACTTCACCATTTACTTCGTGTTCGTGATAACCACCACAACCTTGTTCTTTGGCTACTTTTTCAGCTTCTTCTTTAGTTTTATAGGCTCTTTTACCATCAATCATTTTTAAACTAAATTTCTCCATTTCAACTCCTGTTTCTTCTTCTATATCTTCTTTGTCTTGTATTGTTGGATCAATTTCAGTAAATTCTAATGGCTGTAACGTAATAAAATATAGGTTTAAGGCAATATCATTATAAGCAAGTAATTGATCAAAACATTTAATCAAAAGTTCTTGAAAAGGTCTAATAACAGTATTATCCATTAACAAAGAAGCAGTTTTTATTTCATCAGCATTATTACCTAAACCACTATTATCTTTTATTCCTAATAACATTGGTGATACAACCCTATGTGCAACCAATATTTTTTTAGTACTTTCTTCACTTAAAAATTGGTATTGTTGGTGTGCATCAGACAACTGAACAGGTGTAATCTCTGCTTGACTTTCTTTATTGTCATTAAAAGCTAATATAAATTTACCGGCATTACTTGAACCAGAGAACTTTTGTGCAATTCTTTGTTCAATTAATTCTCTTTGTTCTTGATTTGGTGTTCCATTGTTAAAGTTTATTAACATTGAAGGTGCTAAACCATTCATTATGTTATTAAGATGATAATTGCTTATTTCTTCTTCTAACTCTGCATATTGTAGTCCACCTTGATAATCTACAGGTGAATAATAATAAAATCCTGCTCTATAAGGTTTTATATAATATATCTCAATATTTTCTTTAGATGTACCGTACGCAGGAATTCTTAACGGTTTATCATTAGGTTTTATATTTGCCCAATCATTAAAATAATAATAACCATCTATATTACCATCTTCATCTGCCTTTTCTGCTCTTAATGTTTCAATAGGAAAATGCTCACATTGTGCAATTTTTTTTCTACCCTTACTATAAATTACTTGTATAGCAGCTTGACCCATTAATTTAAGGTCATAGCAAATTTTCTGTACCATTTCTGGTTTTAAAAGTGTGATCATTTGAGCATATTGCTCAGGTTTGATAGAAGCATCTGTAGCATTTATACCTTTACCAAATATTTGTTGACTAATACCATTTACACAAGCATTATTTGTAGGACTACCATTATAGCGATCAATTAAAAATTGGAAATAATTATTATCTATTCCATATTTTATCCAATCTTTACCTTGTACCTCTAATATTTCTGGACTTGTATAGGTAGATAAATTTACAAAGCTAAACTCTGAATTATGCTTGGCAAATCTTCCATTATTATCTCTTTTTATTGTTTTTTTCATAATTAAAATACCTTAAATGTATTATCAAAGGAATCAAAAGTTTTATAAATACCCAAATTTAAATCATAATATTCGTCCTCCATTTGATCAACTTGCTGATCAGTACAAAAAATCCTATCCCTAAATAAAGTAGCATCTGTTGTCCTATCTATATTCCAAAAGCTATTGTCATTTTCCCATAATTGATAATTAGTGTTCCAAAAATTAAAATCAGTAAAAAATCTTATATCGTAAAAATGTCCTTCAATTAAAACAGGATTAAATGCTTGATTAAAAGTTAAATAATTAACATTTGTAGTCGCTGTTGTAATGTCATAAAATACTGTAATGTTAGTGCTATCATCTGTCACAGACATAGTAAACTCTGTTCCATAAATTCTTGGAATAACACTAAAAGTTTGCGCTGTCGCAGCAGTATTAAAAACTATCATTACTTATATAACGTATTAATTAAGTTATTTTGTAGATAGATAAAAGCAAAAAAAAAGCACCCCTAAGAGTGCTTAATTCCAATATATAAATTATATTTTATTAATTTGGTGCGATTTGTCCAGCTTCTGGAGTTATAACACCTGAATCTACAAAGTAAGGTGCTGTTTCTTCCATCCCCTCTAACACCATTGTAAATCCACTAAGATCACCTGCGGCTGCTCCTGATACTACGGTTCCTGTTGTTACTTCCATCCCATTTTCAAACCCACATAAAAAAGTATTTCCATAATAATCGACAACTGCAGCATAAGGTCTGCCTAAAGCTAATATTTGTAATTCTGCTTGAGTTTTAGCTTCTAAAAATGTTAAAGTTAAGTTAATTGTTTGAGTATAAAAAGTAGTTCCATTATCTCTACTACTTGTAACTGTAGTTTCTAGAGAAGATGGTCCTTTTACATCAAATTTATACCAACTAGCAGTACCTGCGATTGCAGTTACTTGTTTTGTAGAAGCATCTATTGTTACTCCTGTTAAACCTCCAAAATCAGCAAATAGGACTTCTTTTATCCCACCAAATGCCGATTTACAAGGTATTTTTCTTCCTGTTGTTAATGCACAAGCCATAGTTATTTATATTTTATTAAAAAAAAAGGTAAGTAAGTTTTATCCCACTTACCTTTTAATTTTGGTTAATTATTTATTAAGCGTACTCTACTAAATCAGATGCAACTCCGAATTGTACACCAGAAGTAAATCTCATAATCATTCTTACGTTCTGACTTCCATCTATATCTGCCATATCAATAACTTTAACTTGTTGGTTATCAGCTAATAAACCTGTTCCAAAGTATAAGTTGCTTCTTTCAGCGGCATACATTTTATTGTCTGACATTCCAGGACAAACAAATATTTTAACTCCATCTACAGTTAGTGAACCATTATTCCACCATTGTGTACCTTTATTGTCAACCCCTGCATTAGATGTAGCAGCAACAGAAAATCCTCCTAATGCTTGTACATAAAATTTAGCAACTGAACTTGGTACATATATGAATAAATCTTCTTTTCCATATAATGTATTTGGAATAGCAGAAACTACTTTCTGTAATTCAGCAATTACGTTTCCTGCATCAATTCCACCACCAACAGCAGCAACTTGTTGACCTGCAGGAATATCCCCTGCAGCAGCCGAAGCAGCTATAAGTTTTTCAAAACCATCGAAGCTGTTATTTGAAGCAGCAGCAGTATCACCTTTCCATAAAGTAATTTCAGTTGATTGTGCAACCTCAGCAGCAACTCTAGCAATTAAAAAATCGCTAAATTTAGGTGGTAAATTTCTTGACATACCAAATCCCATTTGCTCAGACTCCCAGTCATTTACGAAATCTTTTTTACAAATTTGTAGATTTACTTGTAATTCAGTTGGTTGTATAATTCTCTCAGTTAAAGTAATAGATGATGTAGGATCAAAGTCACAAGATGCAGATTGCACTAAGTTGCTTGTTGCCATTTTTTTAATTACTTCTTTGTAACTAATATTAGACTTTACAGTTAAACCACCATCATTTATAGTACTTGCAGAAAGCAAAGCCGCAGCAATATACTCACCTGCAAATTGCCCAGCATATGTGGTAGTGACATTTACTGCAGTCGCTAAGTGTACGTTTTTTAAATTACTCATTTTTTTATTTTTTATTTATTAATTAATTATTATTATGATTCAGATGCCCAGATTCCTACACCACCGATTATGTACCATTCTGTCAATGCTACCGCTCTGATAACAACATAGTCGCCCTTGTTTGATGAAGCTTTTGTGTTAATCCAATCTTTATCAACTACTCCACTTGCTACTGAATCTGCAGAAGCATTAGCGATACTCCCATTAAAACCATCAGTTGAATGAGGACTCAATGTAATAATGTTATTTCCATCTGCTCCTGAGTTTCTAAATAAGAAAGTCATTCCTAAGTTTCCTGAATTTATTTTTGGTAAACTTATTACTAAAGCATCTGTTGCAATATTATGGTCTATACTTGCATCTCCTCCAGGTACTGAAACTGAGGCAGTTAATGTTTTTTGTGAAACTTGATTACGTTCCACATCATTTGATAAATAGTTGTAAGTGCTCATTTTTTTATTTTATTTTTATTTATTATTATTTATTTAATCTGGATAAAACTCTGTCTAATGCTGTACCCATTCTATTTTGTGAATGTAAGAAACCATTTCCTTTTTTATTTTCTTTAGATTCAGGACTATGTTTGATTGGTGCAACTGATGGTTCAGATAATTCCTCTTTAAATTCTTCTTTTACTGTTCTTGATTTTAAACTACCATCACTTACTTCTTCTTGATCACCCATTTTAGATTCTTTATCACCTTTTAAATCAGCGATAGCATCTTCTAAATTTTTAATTCTTTTTTCCATACCTTTCCAATCAGCAACATCTGCTTCTTTACCATCATCCTCATAATTATCATCCTCTTTTTCTTCTAAATCCTCTGTGATTTCTTCTTTTTCTTCTTTTTGTGGTACTTCATCAGAAACTTCTCGCATATCAGCAATTAGTCCTTCTTGTTCTACAACAAGTAATCTTCCATCTTCTAAAATATATTCGCCAACAGGCATTGCTACTTTTTCATCATCTGTCATAATAAAAATTTCTTTTCCTTTTTCAAATGATTCGGCTTCTACCTTTGTGCCATTTTCTAACATCATTTCTTCTAATTTAACTTGGATGTCTAAAAGTGTCTTGATTTTGTTTAACATTTCTGTACTTTTCATAATTATTTATATAACGTGGTTAATTTTAAATTTTGCATTTTCAACTTATTTTTGTTATAGAACCAATGCCTTGCGCCCATATAGAACCATCACAGCACTCACGAGAATAATCGTTAGTATCTGGACATAAACAGGCACGTTGTCCACCATTTTGTGATGCTCTCGCAGGAATATAACTTGCACTACTTGGTCTTCTATTTCTTCTTATTCTTCTAATCATTTATTAGAATATCTTTTATTGATTCAAGTAATTTATTATTTTGTATTTCCATTTTTTCTTCTACTGATTCTTTTGGTCTTTCCATTTTATCAGCAAAGTAACCCTCAATAGAAAAACCTTTTACTTTATTTGTTTTAACATACTCGTTCCATATTTCATCATTATTGACCTTTATAGTTCCCATCCAAGTACCTACAGGTACATTTAAATTATATAAACGACTTTTGTCTTGTGTTTCACTTTCTACAATCCAAGATTCTACAAGTGTTAAACCACTTAAAGTGTGTTGGTGTTCTAATGTAGAATTATTTTGATTTCCTTTTTTTAAATATAATTGAGATGCTTTTGAAATAGTATCTTTTGAAAAATAAATATAATATTCATCTTCGCCTGATTTTCTATAAATAGGTTTATTGGGTACAAGTAAAGCACCCATCAATAATTTTTTATCTTTAGAAACCTCTGCAAGTTTAATTTCTTTACTATTTAAAGCAATAAAGTCTTCTTCTATTGCAGGATTTTCTACTATCGAAATTGCTTCAATTCCAGAATCCTCTTGTTCTTCATCAAGTACTAATTCTATAATCTTCATAATAATATAACGTATTAAATTGTTAATTTTGTTTTTATATAGTTGCTCCCTCTACTATGTTTCTTTCTAAACTTTGTGCTGTTGTAACATCATTAGAAACAACAAACGCTCTTACAGGTGTTTGCTCTTGTTGTCCTATTGCAGTTGCTAATTGGTTTGTTTCACTTGCACCAACAGTATTAAATGTAGGTGGTAATTGTGGAATTGCAGGTGTTGCTACTCCACCACCACTAACAACAGGACTTGGTGTTGCTCCTTTTCCATCTGCTTTTGTTGAAGCTATTTTTTTAATTTGTAAAGCACTAAATGCACCTGCTAAACCTGCTTGTATAAATGGATAAGCAGGGAAACCTATTGTAATGGGATTTTTTTGTGCTGTACTAAAAGCATTTTGTACTCCCTCAATACCTGAGATGGTTGCTTGACCAATAGCCATAGCTTTACCAACTGCACTACCCTCACCTGCAATAGCACCAATTAATGCCATACCTTGTTTTGCTATATCTACTTTTGCTTGTCCTACTGCTTTATCTCTTGTTTCTTCATTTTTAGCATCTTTGTCTTTACCAATTTGTATTTGTCCATTCCAATAAGCAATTATTTTTGCTTTTTGTTCTTCCGAAGCATTTAATTTATCTAATTCAGCTATTGCTTTTTCAGATTCTAAAGTTGCTTTTTCTTCTTCGGTAATTGCATTTTCTTCTGCCTGTTGTTCCTCAAATGCTGTTTGTATTTCTTTTATGGCATCTAACCTTTTTTGTTCTTTTATTTTTGCATCCTCTATTACTTTATCAGCAGCCTTTTGATCATCTTCTATTTTTTTATCTGCTTTTTTTTTTTCTTTATCTTTTATAGCTTTTTCTTCATTTACTGCTGTAGTTATTTGTGTTTGTAGTAACCTTTGACTTCTTAATTTTTTAGTATCTAAATTTATTAATTCTGCTTGTAATTTAGCAAGTTTATCTTTTGCTTGAATTGTGTTATTGCCTTGTTCCATTTCTAATTCCTGTGCATCAATTAAAAGCTGTTTAGCAACAATTTCTTTTGCTGTAATATCTTCTTCAAGTTGTTGTGCTTTTCTAAGTAATGCAATTCTTTCTGTTGCAGTTTTATTTTCTCTATCTTCTGCCTGTAGTCTTATATCACTTATCTGTCTGTTTGCTTTTGCTCTTTCAGTCATCAAATCTCTTTCAATGTGATGTGCTTTTTGTCTTGCTATTGTAACTTTATCAATAGCAAGAATTTCTTTAGTTGTTTCTGCAATCATACCAATTACAGAAACCTTGACACCTTCAATAGCTTCTTTTGTAGCTTTAAATGGATTACTTAAAAATTTAGCTATTCCTTTACCAAGTTTTTCAACCGATTTCATTGGACTTGTAACTGCATCTATAATTGCTGTTCCTAAATTTGCAAAACCATCTAATAATTGATTTACAACTGCACCAATACCTGCCATTAATCTTTGGAACTTTTCTTGTCCTGCTTCTGATCTTTTAAATGATTGTACTAACGCTAAAATACCAATTACTAAAGCACCAATACCTGTACCTGCCAAAGCAATAGTAAATACCTTTAAACCTTTGGTTGCACCAAAAATACTTTTAGTCATTCCTTGAAAACCAGAAATAGCACCACCAGTAAATTTATCTATACTACCTAAAACACCACCATAATCTCTTTGGTTTTTAATTGATTGTTTTACAACTACATTAGATTTTTTTTGTTGTTCTTTACTTAATTTTATAGCATCCTTTTGTTGTTTTAAACTGGTATTTAATTCTTTTAGTTTATCATTTCTTTCTTTTAACCTATTAGCATCTTTTTTACTGGTACTATCCCTTAATTTTTCTGTTTTTATAATTAATCTCCTTGTTTCATCTAAAATATCCTCTTGCTCCTGCAAGGTTTGATTAACTGCTTCTAATGCCTTTTGTGCTTCTTTTGTTTCAGCACTTACCTGTATTGCTATTATTTTTGCCATAATTCTTTTTTAATTTGTTTATAGGCTTCTTTCCAATTGGTTGCCAATTTGTTTTTACCTTTTGCTATTTGTATATTTTCTGTATTAGCATCTACATACCTTAATAAACTTATTATTTCTTTGATCATATTCTGTTTAATAATTCTAATTTTGTTTCACCTGTTATAAGATTAATATTTGCATTATTTATATTATAACTTTGATTATTTATTGTAATTCTATCATTCATTTGTATTTTATAAATCATATTTAGTGGTAAAAATGCTTTAAACTTGTATAATCTTCTACGAGAATTAAACACATTTCCTATATAAGTGTTATAAAATTTTTTAAATAATGTGTCACTAAAATCAGAAGTACCTGTATATTCATTGGTCTCTGCATTAAAATTGATATTTTCTTTACTTGTAGATGCAACTAAAGAAACACTATTTGATGGTATTATATAATCGTTTAAGTCAGAAAATGAGGAACCATTTGCTACATCTTTAATTCTTATTGTAGTGGCAGATGCTTGTTTGATTGCATAAAATAACAAAGGTTTACCAACCATACTTTCTTTGTTGTCATTAGCAAACCAACCAGTCATTAAATTTAATATAGAACTTCCATTATATAATCTAACATATTGCAAATGTTCGAATGGTGCAGTAACATTATAAGAATTATTTGGTGCTGTAAAACTACTTAATTGACTTTCTCCTTGACCTTCATATCTTATACCACCCCAACTTGAACTGGTTGTCTGTTTAAATTGTGCTGCATAAAAACTTTGTAAACCCTCATAACTAAAAGTAATAGAATTATATGGTAACGCTACATTAACTGTGGCATTATTAGTATCTATATATTTAGAAATATCCCAAGTATTAAAATTATTATCATAATAACTTTCTAAGGTTTGCACTCTTATTTTACCAAAATTTGTATTAGTATTTCCATTTACCAATAATGGTTGATTATCAAAATAAGCAGTCAAATTAAACATTTTAAATAACCCATTCATAAAATCTATTAATTTTATTGGTGGCATTTGCAAACCTATCTCAAATAAAAAAGAAGTAGTAAAATTATAATTTGTAGATGTCCAAGTATTAGTCCATCCTATTTGTTGTGGTGGTGGTGGGCTACCATTAATTTCCCATATTATAGAACCTACAGTAAAAGCAGTACCACCAATAAAAGATATAGTATATAAACCTGTTTCTAAAGTTCCATAATTTGTTTGATTAAAACCCCTATCACCAGAAGCTAAAGCAGAAGTAAATATTGGTCCATTGCCATCAGATATTTGAACTGAAAATTCAGCACTATTTGAAACATTTACTATATTAATACTTGAAGAAACAATATTATTATTTGGTGCTAATATTGACAAAGTTTGTGTTTGCGACATTTTTGTTTCTGTTCCTGAACCAGTAAATCCTGTAACTGGATTAGTATAACTAACTATCTCTTGACTTGGTTCTACTTCACCTTTTTTAGCATTTAACCACATATATAAATTATTAAATTGATCTATACTTGTATTATTAAAAAAATCAGTAGAAATATCTAAGTTATATTGTGATTTAATTGCTGTAATTATAGCATTTACATTAATAGCATATTTAAGCTGATCAAATAAAAGACCTTTTCCTGCTTGTGGTGACAAATTTCCATCTGTAGTTAATGTTCCATCATAATATGCTTGTGTAGTGTGTGTTATTAAAGGTGCTATTATTGTACTTGTAGGCACAGCTACCTGCATTTTCGCTTTTATATTAGCAGCATTGTAAATTATATTATTATTTGCCAATGTACCATTTAATGCAGATAAACTTTCATCTCTAAATTGTTTATTTAGATTTATTGTTTTACCATAAAATGTAATTTTATATGAATATGCTTTATTATTTTTTAATTCTACCCCATTTAATGCTATAAAACCATCTTTATATGGTATATTGTTCAATTCAATTTTTGCTTCTCTTTTATTTCTTGCATCAAATCCATCTATTATATCAGCATTATAATAATGTTCAAATACTAAGTTGTTTGATTTACTTGCAGGTATGGTAAATGTTTTAGTAAATTCAGTAAATATTTTATCTGGCTCTTTTATATCTTGAATTGACAAATTAATAGATACAGTTTCATCTTTAAATAAATCAACTCTTAAATAAGTTGGATTAGAAGCTGTTGGTGTCGTATCAATATATAATTGTAATTTTTGCATTTATGTTATTCTATGTTATTCTATGTTATCTTACGTTATTTATATAATCAAAAGACATATTAAAAGAAAAGCTAAATTGTATTAATCTTTCGTTTAAAGAATTTTTATAATCAAAATTGCTTGTTCTTATATTTACTGGTACAGTTGTAAAAGTTCCAGTTGATGGAACCCTAAACACAACCCAAACTTTCTCTGACAATAACATTTCTGTAAAAACATTATTATAATATTCAGGCACATAAAATGAATTTAAAGTAACTGATTGCTCTGCTGTTATATCAAAATTCTGTCTTGTATGTGCATTGATTGAATAAGTGCCTGTAGATGATATTATATTAGAATTAAATGTATTTTTTTTTGCCCTTATACTTTGTATTGCTTTTAAAGTAAAAAACTCTGTTTGTATTGCTCCATATTTATTTATAAAACAAACTCTATAACCTATATCTGTAGGAGTTTCTGTATAACCACTATTAAATCTTGTAAATTTTGTGCAATCTATTCTTTTAATATTTACATCTATTGAATTAATAGTTTTTACAGTTGCATTTATACTTGTTGCATTATATATAACTTGACCTGCATTTATGCTTGGAATATCTAATGCTATATTTTTTGGTGCATACATAGTGTATGTTTTTGTTCCTGAACTACTTGTACCTGCTTGACTATAATTTGATATTGCAGGAAATTCTGTTGCACTCATTGAGGGATTTGCAGCTTCATAAAATGTGCCATAACCATCAAAACCATTATGGTCTTCTGTATAGGTGCTACCAATTTGTGTGCCACCACCATTAACTTCTGGATAAAATTTTAATGCTAAATCTACATCAAAAACTGCTTGAGTAGATGGTGTTCCACCTGTATAAGTAATATCTAAGTAATCTCTTGCTAATTCTGCCCATTCAAATAAAACAGGTACATTTTGTGTAGCATCTTTTATTATTGTATAAACAATACTATTAGCAACACTTAATTCTAATTTAGCAGATTTAACACTTGAACTGCTTGAAGTTTGTGTAATGTATTGTGGTGATCTAATTAATCTATTCGCCATTGTTTTTTGTTTTTATTCCTTTTTCAAATTCGAGTGCATATGCTTCAAATAATTCTTCTGGTAAATTATCAAATGCTTTATCATAGGGTTTAGTATAAAAAAATGATGGTCTTAAACCTCTATTATAAATATTTCTTGCAATAACTTGACCAATGGTATCGTAACTACCTTTAGCAAATTTACCTGTAGATTTCTTTTTACCATCTTTATAGGTGTATTGCCTTAATCTTATGTTTTTAATTTGCGCCCAAGATGATATACTTCTTACAAAATCTTCCCAAGTACCTTTTGCACTACCAGACCCAAATTTGTATGGTGAATTTGGTGCTTGTTGTCCAGTTATTTTAGCATTTGAACTAACTTTTTTTGGATCTTTTCCTTTAACACCTTGATCTTGAAATAAACCATAATCCTCCATAAAAAAATCTAATATCACTTTAGTTTTTTCATCTGTTATCTCATAACTAATTGAATTGTATAGTGGTCCACCACCCTTACCCTCTTGTTTTAGGTTTTTTTGTGATTCAGCAACCATATAATCACCAAAAATTTTAAATGCTTTATTTAATTCATTAAAGTCCATTAGCAAATACTTATATCGTTATAAATTAAAATGTCCATTGTAATTGTCCAACCTGCTAAACCATTGTCAAATCTATCATAAAATGGCTCTATGTTAGGGTTTCCATCTAATTGGTATTTGTCAAAATGTAATGTACCTTTTCTTAAAACTTGTGTTAGTTTATTTACAACTGCTAATTGTGTATTAAGTATATCTTGTAAATCGTTATTACCTTCAAATTGATCAATAGTTATTTCTTTGGCTTGGTGTACTATATCCATAGCTAATACTGAAATACTAAATCTTAAAACACCATCCTCTTGAGAAACATTATTTATTATAATATGTGATAAAGGAAATATGGTTTGTTTTTGCAAATCTACATCACTAATATCCCCTGTAGTAACAGAATGGACATTTACATCTGCTAATAATTGTGCTTTAATTGTTTCGGTAGCTTGATAAAATGCCCTTGTTCCTTGTTGGCTCATTTAAATTGTTTTTTTATTTGTTTGTTTTCTAACTCTGTTTTGTCTTTCATAAATGCTAACATATAAAAACACTCGTGAAATTTTAATTGAGTGATATTTTCAATTCGTTCAATGTTTCCCTGAGATAAGGCAAAAATAGATTGATACCATCCATACTTTGCTGCAAATCCCTCAGTTGGTCCGACTGTATTGGTTGTCGTTTGGCTAAAGAGTTCAGGGTAATTTCTGACAATTCCATTCCTAAATTCAGAAAAAAAAACAAAGAACTTATAACTGCATCCATTGGCATTTGTAACATATCATCTTTTGTTGTAGGATCATATTTTGCTATATCATATTTGCCCCCTAATTTATTAGTGATAGGTCGATATAAGACATTCATAGCAACCTCTATATTATCATAATTACCAGAATATGTATCTAAATCTATATATTCACCTAAAGTCATATCATCTAAATTTGGTATAAAACCATATTCTTTTTTGTTTATTTTAAACCTTGTAACCAATTTAGGCTTATCTAAAAACATTGAATTAATAGTACCTGTAATATTTTCTACATCTGTATATTTCATTTCAGTAGCCATCTTATTGGATATATTACAAAAAATTTCCATCATTTTGGTCTGTATAAAATTAACATCTTCGTTTTTTTCACTGACTTTTAAAAACTCCTTATATTGTTTTAAAGTTATTTCGTTTAAGTGATCAGGTACTGTAATGTTTACTTCCATAATTATATAACGTATTTAATTGGTGATTTTATTGCACAAAAAAAGGTGCCTATTTCTAAGCACCTAATTTAAACAAACAAAC
>TARA_R110002051_G_scaffold160237_2_pt1 | contig 14448 bp, 10 predicted proteins | sample TARA_R110002051 | Tara Oceans TARA_R110002051 (sample SAMEA4397023) | marine metagenome | biome: Polar Biome; feature: [MES] marine water layer (ENVO:01000295) within the mesopelagic zone...; material: water (ENVO:00002006), including particulate matter (ENVO:01000060) such...
AAAGTCTACACTATCCCAACACAATGCAATTTGCTCACTCGGTCTAAGGCCGCTAAAAAACGCATACTCAAAGTAGTTATGCCATAAAGGATGCTGTGTCCATTCTACCCAATTTAGAAAAGTGTCTATTTCTTCAATGAGCAAAGGGTCTGCCTCTGGCTGCTGATGTCTACCATTCTCAATACCCTCAACAGGATTAAATTGAATAGCTCGATCTCGCAGAGCGAGTTTGAACACACCTCTTAGTGGAATTAACGCATTGTTACGAGTTTTATTATGCTGAAAATCGAAGCTTCCAAGCAAGGCCAGTAATTCAGAATGCTTAATCGACTTAACTAACCTGTCTGCCAAATTCGGATAATAAAACCGTTCTAATGCCTGAGTATATTTTTCCTTAGTGTTTTCAGTGCACGTTAACGTATTCAAATATAACTGCCCGTAATCTTTGAATGTCTGTGCACCCGTTTCTTCATTGGCATGTTTCGAGTCAGGGAAAAACTCTTGCCACGTGAAGGTTCCCCATTTTATCGCTTCCTGCGCTTGTTGCCGTAGTTTTCCTGCCTTTTTAATGTTTCCCGCAGTGGGACGCCAAGGCAGGCTCACATAGTGGCGTTTGTCGTTGTAATTCAAACGAACTTCAATCGACTGATTTCGAGGAACTATCCCCGTTGGCCATGTCGAACCCATTTCTCATACTCCTGTATGTTCCAGTGGATCCTCCCGTCAGGCGACTTTACAAAGTGTACACCTTGTCTGAAGATCCCGTCATGGATTTTTTTACGGAGTGCGCCAACTGAATACCCCGTCAACTCGGCTAGCTTTTTAGTTGTTATCAAATTAATTAGATAGTTCATTTGGACACTCCCAACTAATTATTAATTATGAGTTACTGAATTCAGTAACTTCATGGCCAATGATGCGTGATCAGACCTGGCCGGCTTTATAGAGATTATTTTTAACGGTAAGTCTCCTAGGCGTCCAAGCGTTCCCCTATAAGCTTGCCAAGATACAAACGATGATATTCCCTTATCCCAGCTTAAGTAAAGTCTTGAAAATACCAAGCCTTTGCCAAAATTTTGAATGATTAAAACGAGAGGTTCATCGGTCTCAACGTTTGAATAGTGGGTTAAGAGAACTTCATTACACACTTTAGCTAAAGTGCCTTGGTGAAAAGATGCTCCAACAGCAGAAATTAACGCTCGTTCCGCGATAATATTTACTGAGACTTCTTCACGTGTAACAGCTTTCTGAAATACAAATGCGGAATATTCAGTTAACGCTTCGATCGGAGTGAAAACTGTTTTCATTAGAGTAGCCATATGCCCGTCCTTAATAAATTGATTTGAAATAGCCATAATCGGCAAAGATAAAGTGTATTAGGTGCTCGTTTCGCAGAGAGATGCGTCTTCCTTCCAAAGTCAAATATGAAAGCGTCGATGCCTTTCGCGCTAACCTTTTAGCTATTTCACTAGATGGGCAAAGGTACAGAATCTTCTCCCAATGACCTTTTTTACGCATAGACAAATGTGAGGCAAATATTGTTCGCAATCGTTTGCTGCTCTTTATTTCACGCTCAACTTCAATGCAGTAGGTGATATTTGCAGGGGAGGAGGCAATTGCATCTGGGTATTTTGTAGCTTGGAGTCTTGTCCCCAAATGTTTTGCATTCCGCCAATCCTTCCAGTTGTTTTGGATTGCACTAATTCGCAGCTTTTGCAGATCATTCTCATGAGCAAACATAGCTGGCGAAATCTTACTTGAGTTGAACACACGGCGATTTGTTGGGCATTCATCGAGTTCCCAAGCATAAGCGTGCCCCAGTTCTGTTATGCCTACTAACTTTTGCGGGCGACCAAAACTTGCAGCAATATTGCTCGAAGCGATGAGGCCTTTGGCTTCTGCTCGTTTCAAATACTGATGCGTAGCCTGAATTGATTTTTGTTTAAGAGCGAGTTGAACATTAACGACCGTAGCCCAAGTATCTTCTCTAAGAAACATCAATAATGCTTTATCAAGAGGTGACAATGTCATAGCAGAGCATCCTCCAAACTTTCATTATTTAAACAATCGGTAGTGTTAATGGGAGACGCTTTATAGGTCTCTAGGTATGTGCTTTCACAATGTAAGATTGGTACAAAAATATAAGTTGGTCTCTCAAATATGCCGATAGCGATGGCGCATGACTGCGGTAGATTTTGAACAATATTTGGGTGAACGTACGGAACTTCTTGCCGACTTATTCTGCGTTCTAAAAAGTTGGTTTGCGACGCAATTTCATTTACCGCCGTGTGGCGAACCTCTTCATTTTTCATAACGGTACCGCAAAGGTTGCTAACCCTGAGAGCAGTTTCGTAGTTATTCGAACGAAATATAATTTTGAATGGGAGGTTATCCAACATTGATTCACGCACAGCATCTGGTGGCATTCTGAGCTGAACCGATTCGAAATCCGCCAGGCTTTGCTGGGTAACATGAAAACAACCGCCGAAGCTACGGATGTTCCCCATATAATTGATGACAGAAGTAGTTATGGTATATTTAACTTCGTCTAGCGCAATACACACCTTACGAGAACAGTCTGCTCGGCTAGTTGTTAATTGCGCTACTCTATGTAGCAACAGTTTCATTACTAACAAAATACTTTCGTCTTCCGTATTTCCCTCTATTACAACGCACCCACCTTTTTGAATAACTTCTGTTATGCATTTACCGTCAAGGGTTGCAACGCAGGGCAGAGCAGCAATTTCTTTTAGTTTTATGAATAGGCCGAGAGCGTCTTTCGATATCGTATCTCGTAGTGTATTCGCGAAATGAAGAAGGCCAGGAAGTGATGGGTTATCATCACTATCAGCATAGGCAGACAATGTTTGCGCCAGTTCTCGCTCGACATCTTTGTAATATCCTAGTCCTTCGGAGCTTGATTGAAGTTCGAATGTCATTTTCAGTAAAACAAACAATTCTCTGGCAGTAATATTGAATAATGGGTTAACTACAGGATGTGAAGCACACAGATTTAAATAAAAGAATGGTTTTTCCGAAGTCTTGGCCGAAAATCTAAGTACATTTTTTAATGGCTTATCTTCTTTGGGGCAAAATACAAAGCACGCGCATTTTTTTTGTATAAACTGAAGATAAAACAACCCCAAAAATTGCCCCTTTCCCGTGCCAGTCAGGCCTAAAGTCTGATAGTTTGGATGAGTCGCAACCTTAAAATCTATCAAAATAGGTTTATCAGCAGATGATAGGCCCACACAAATCAGTGACTTCCCCTTTGTTGACTTCAGTACCCTTGCAATAAAGTTTTTACTCTTAGGCCGCTTGGGTAGAAGTTTTACAACATTGTCGAAATCTGGAAAATCGTAATATTCGTTTACGGTTTTAGACACACTTTCTATGAGAGACGAGAACCAAGGCTCTATATAACGCTTAATGCAGAAATAGATAACAAAGGCACCAATGGAACCGATCAACATCCCCAGCGAAGCGTTATTCAGTATTGCTATGCAAAACTCTTTGTAAATGTTCCATGGTTTACCAGTATTGATATAGCTTGAAAGTAAATATTTACTAAACAAGAGGACAATTCCAACACTAGCTAAAAGTGTAGTAAACGATAGTGCTGAAAAGACAAAACGGAGTGCTCTGGTTATGAGGGTCTGGTCTGCCCTTAAAAAAGATTTACCTGCAACAATTAATGAAATCGCAAACAAATAGCCGGACACGAGAAGCGTCACAGTTAACTTGTCAGATGTCGCAATAGATAAGCATTGCCACAATGCATCTCGGGTTAAAGAGTTAATTTCACTGACTTGGAACAGAAGTAATTTGTTTGTCCCGATTGATAGTGGTTTCTGTTGAAATAACGCTTCTAGCATAATTAGAACCTCGATAGTTTTCAAAAATTGCGTACATCACTTAATGTGCTAGTTTTTTTGGCTGATAAGCTTAAAATAGTAATTTTTTCTTGTTTTTATTTTAACTGATTGAAAATTAAGTGTATTTTTATTGTGATGTAACGTTCATTAGCCGCGCATTCAGCGCTCTAGATGAGATCTACATTCTTTTGTGCAGGAGAAGCGCTCCCAAGCGCTGATAGAGAGATTGTCACCCCAGTGACAGACGAAAGGTCTGCAGGCCGCCGTCGGAGGGAGTGAAACGAGCGGCAGACCAACTGTGTTTTAAATGATGCAATCAGCCGAAGGCCGGTCGAAATTCCCGTCAGTTTCGGAGCGTAGCGACTCGACCGTTTCAAACGCAGTTGGTCGGGCGGCACGACCGGCGGCGGCATCGGGTGAATTTTGTTGAAACGGAATGTCCAGTGAAGTGCAGACAAAAGAGGGTGGGAGGTCATAGGCCTCGCGTGTAATTTACCCTCCATCATTGCATGAATCGTTCAGAGAAAAGCGATGATTCTCCATGTATTCATGTTTAATAAATATATTTAAAAAGTAGGTTGATGTGCGTAACGTTCTTATTAAATGGCTTCAACCGTACGAATTCATATTTATTTTTAAGTGGTTAAACCAAGGATTCAAAAAAAGTAATTCAACGCACCGGTTCTGTAGTTTTATGGTTTTATACTCACTACTAAAGTATAGTGAAATTAAGTATTTGTGGTAGTCTCTGCTTTGCAATACACACAGAATAAAAAAGTATTACTGAGTTCTGATTGAACCAGCGTCAAGGTGAAATGGAGTTTCTTAAACATGGCATCCTCTATCCAGCAAAGTAACTTTGGGTTTCTACAAGAGCATGATTCACTTTTAGTGGAAATTGCCTCCTCTGCTGAAAAAGCCTTCTCGAGCGATCCTAACACAACGTTAATGAAGCTTAGGCAACTGGGTGAGGCGCTGGCACAACACATTGCAGCATTGGTTGGAATTGAGTTTGACGATAAGACTTCCCAGGCTGATTTAATCTACAAAATAAACCGTGAGTTACAGCTAGAGCCGGTAGTCAGAGAGTTATTCCATACTCTTAGAATGGAAGGTAACAAAGCAATCCATACGTTTAGAACTCAGCACAAAGAAGCCATGAATGGTTTAGTGGTTGCACGTAAACTAGCCATATGGTTTCACCAGTCTTTCGGAAAATCAGGGGTTCAATTTAAACCTGGCCCTTTTATTCCACCTACAGACCCCAGCGAACAGTTACGTCAGTTACAGTCTGAAATTGCAAAGTTAAAAAGTGATTTAGAACAAGCCAATGTTGACTTGGATTCCAGTAATCAACTTCATGCGCTCGTAGCTAAAGAAAAAGCAGAGTATGAAGTATTGGCAATGGCAATGGACGAGGAATCTCGATCTTTGGCGAAGCAAGCGTCTGAACATGAAGATGCCTTACAAGCACAACGTAAGGATTACGAAACAAAAATAAAGGCACTTCAAGCTCAGCTAGCGGCGGCTGATGAGAAAACGCAAACTGCCCAACGCAGTCAGATAAACAAAAATACACAGGCGGCAACGCAACACATTGTGTTGGATGAAGCGCTAACCCGCATTTTAATCGATCAGCAACTGTTAGAAGCGGGTTGGACAGCCGATAGCGAAGCGCTTACTTATAAAAGTGGGGCTCGACCAGAAAAAGGCAGGAATATTGCTATTGCTGAATGGCCTACTGAACATAATGGCGAAAAAGGTAGAGCAGACTATGTACTGTTTTACGGTTTAACGCCCATGGCCGTGGTTGAGGCGAAGAAAGAAAACACCAACGTTGCAGGAAAAATTTCGCAAGCGGAACGATATAGCAAGGGTTTTAGTGTTTCACCCCCTATGCTGGGCGCATGGGAATTAGCAGGTTTAACAATTGCCTGGCCTAATGAGCAAGAAAGCCATTATAAAATCCCGTTTGTCTACTCCTGCAATGGTCGCCCATATGTTCCTCAGCTGGCTGAACAGTCTGGAACCTGGTTTCGTGATGTGCGCGAACCTGCCAATACTAAGCGTGCACTCCCTAAGTTTCATACGCCGGAAGGCTTAATCGACAAACTCAAACGCAGTAAAGAAGAGGCTGAGAAAAAACTAAAAACTGAGCCATTCGGCTATTTAAAAGTTCGCGATTATCAGCAAAAAGCCATTATTGCGGTGGAAAATACGCTAGCGAAAGAAGTACGCACGGCGCTGTTAGCTATGGCTACCGGTACGGGTAAGACGCGCACCATCATTGGTTTGATGTACCGGTTTCTAAAGGCTGAGCGATTTAAGCGTATTCTATTTTTGGTAGATCGCACCGCACTTGGTCAGCAAGCCATTGATGTTTTTAATGAAGCACCACTAGAACAAAACCATACCTTATCTAAAATCTATAATGTTGCAGAGCTGGGAGATATGGCTGCTGAGGCTGAAACGCGTGTGCAGGTAGCAACTGTACAGGCCATGGTAAAGCGCATATTTATGAGCGATAACCCGCCACCGTTAGACCAGTTTGATTGTATTATTATTGATGAAGCCCACAGAGGGTATACGCTCGACCAGGAAATGACCGAAGGCGAAATCGCTACGCGGGATGCGAGTCAGTATCTTTCCAGTTACCGCCGGGTGCTCGACTATTTTGATGCCGTCAAAATTGGCTTAACGGCAACGCCAGCAAAACACACCAGCGAAATTTTCGGCACACCTGTTTATACCTATTCATACAGGGAAGCGGTAGCGGATGACTGGCTAATAGATCACGAACCACCTATTCGATACGAAACATTACTCACGCAAAACGGGATTAAATTTGCCAAAGGTGCCGAAGTTAGTGCCATTAACACCCAAACTGGTGAAGTACAAAGTGCAGAGCTAGACGATGAACTTAATTTTGAAGTGGAAGCTTTTAATCGCAAAGTAATTAATGAAAACTTCAACAAAGTGATTTGTCAGCAACTGGTTCAAGAACTCGATCCGTTCGGGGATGAAAAAACTCTGATTTTCTGCGCAACCGATTTGCATGCCGATATGGTAAAGCGACTTTTAGACGAAGCGTTTAAAGACCTTTATAACGGTGAATATAACCAAGCGGCAGTGGCTAAAATGACCGGGCAAAGCGACAAAGTAGAACAGCTCATTCGACAGTATAAAAACGAACGCTATCCAAATATTGCTATTACTGTAGACCTACTGACCACCGGTATCGATGTTCCCAAAATTTGTAACCTCGTTTTTATGCGGCGGGTTAAATCACGGATTTTGTATGAGCAAATGATTGGCCGTGCTACCCGCCGCTGTGATGACATTGGTAAAACGGTATTTCGAATTTACGACCCGGTGGATATTTATGCCGCGTTGGCCGATGTTAATACCATGAAGCCATTGGTTAAAGATCCCAATATTACGTTGGAACAATTGGTACACGAAATCACTAATCCGCAACAATTGGAACGCGCGTTGAATGCACCCGGTGATGCGCCTGAGCAAAGCCATGCTGATGTGGTGTTAAGTCAACTCAGTCAAAAAGTGATGCGCGTAATGCGAAAGGCCGATAAAAAAGCCGAGAGCAAACCAGTACTTAAACAAAAACTTGATGAATTATAGGGTTTATGGGGCGTCGAGCCCAAAAGCCTGCATAAACACTTACACGAGCTTGGGCCTAAGCTAGCTGCGGCTTTTATTACAAAACATAGCGGTTTGATAAATCAGTTGGCAGAAGTGAATGAGTTACTCGGCAGTGAACGCCAGCCTATAATTTCTGAACATCATGATGAGATAAGAGAACGCACCCAAAGCTACGGTGTACATCAAAAGCCAGAAGATTATCTGGACAGCTTTAACCAGTTTATAAAAGAGCAGCTTAACCAAAGTGCAGCTCTTGCGGTAGTGGTAAATAAACCTCGAGATCTGACTCGCGACCAACTAAAAGAAATTAAACTATTACTTGATGGTGCAGGATACTCAGAGGCTAAACTACAAAGCGCTGTACGCAACCAAACTAACCATGATATTGCAGCAAGCATCATTGGCCATATTCGCCGCGCAGCATTCGGCGAGCCATTGGTACCCTTTGAAAAACGTGTTGCACAGGCTATGTTGCGAATATTTGAAAGTCATAACTGGTTACCTGCACAGCGCAAATGGCTTGATCGCCTGGCAAAACAACTGGTTCACGAAGTCATTGTTGATAGAGAATTCGTAAACAGCCGATTTGCAGAGCAGGGCGGAGCAAAGCAGCTGGATAAAGTACTGGGTAACCAGCTGGATACAATACTGGATGGACTGAGTGATACAATTTGGCCTTCCCAAAGTGCATAAACTTTATATGTATAAGTAAACAGAAAAACTATACATGTTATAAAGTACATGTATAATTTTTTGCAAAATCTATACATATACAGTTCTAAATGTATAAAAAGGACATAATATTAATCATGACTGCATCTATCCCATTGTTACCACTTGATAATATAGAGCAGTGGGAAACCCGCGCAGTACTCAAAAAAGTGGCTGAAGCTCACCGATATCTGGCCGAATTAAAGGGTGTTGCCGCCAGCATTCCCAATGAAGCAATACTAATCAATACGCTTGCCTTACAGGAAGCAAAAGACAGCTCGGAAGTGGAAAACATTGTAACCACGCATGACGAGCTTTATAAAGCTAACTTATTTGAAGAAGCCATTACTAGCCCTGCAACCAAAGAAGTGCAGGATTACGCAGTAGCATTAAAGCTGGGCTTTCAAGCAGCACGGCAAAGTAAACTCATTCGCTTAAGTGACATCCTTGCCATCCAGCAAAACCTGGAGCACAACAACGCAGGCTTGCGAAAGCTACCCGGTACAGATTTAAAAAATGCTCGTACGGGGGAAGTAGTGTACACCCCGCCACAACATGCAGACGAAATAACGGCGCTAATGGATAACTTGGTGCAATTTATTAATAACGATGAGTTATGCGATGCAGACCCGCTGGTAAAAATGGCCATCATCCATCATCAGTTTGAAAGCATTCACCCATTCTACGATGGCAATGGCCGCACAGGGCGGATCCTGAATATTTTGTACTTGGTGGTTAAAGACTTGCTTAACCTGCCAGTACTGTATTTAAGCCGTTTTATTATTCAGCACAAAGCAGATTACTATAATAATTTGCAGGCCGTGCGTGATACCGGTAACTGGGAACCCTGGATAGCCTTTATGCTTGGTGGCGTTATCGACACAGCGCAAAACACAATTTCACTCATTACCGAAATGAAAAGCCTGATGGCTAATGTGAAACACGGTATTCGTGAACAATTGCCCAAAATCTATAGCCAGGACTTACTCAACAACTTGTTTCATCACCCCTATACCAAAATCGATTTTATCATCGAAGAGCTAGGGGTAACGCGAATAACCGCTACTAAATATTTAGAGCAACTAGTAGAACACGGCTTTTTAACCAAACAAAAAATTGGCCGCGCCAACTACTACATTAATGAGCCGTTGTGCAAAGTACTGATAGCACACAGTTAAGAACCAAATTATTAATTAAGAGACACACATGACAAATAACGATATCGTTCAAAAACTCTGGAACCTCTGCGACGTGCTGCGAGACGACGGCATTAATTATTCAGATTATGTAACCGAGCTGGTACTTCTGCTATTTATTAAAATGGTGCACGAAAACACAGAAGCGGGAGTATTAAAACGCCATCCTTTACCAGGGGGATGTCGTTGGACAGACATCAACGAAAAGTCGGGTATTAATCTGCTAAATGACTACAAACGCATTCTATTAAGCCTTTCAACAGGTAAAGATTCAGACGGCAATATTGTGCACGAAGACCACTTATCAGTGCAATCTACGCCGATGCACAAACTCGACTGCGTGAACCACGCCATCTAGAACAAATGATCAAAACCCTCGACCATATTGATTGGTTTAGCGCCCAAAAAGACGGGCTAGGCGATTTGTATGAGGGGCTTTTAGAAAAGAACGCTTCGGAAACAAAATCCGGGGCAGGTCAGTACTTCACTCCACGTGCGCTAATCAACAGCATGGTGCGCTGCATTAAGCCGCAAGTTGGCGAAGTGATACAAGATCCAGCGGTAGGCACAGCTGGATTCTTAGTTGCCGCCGACCAGTATATGCGTGAGCAAACTGATGATTACTTAGAACTTTCTGCTAAAGAAGCTGATTTCCAGAAAAACAAAGCTTTCGTTGGCGTTGAACTGGTACCTAATACCCGACGCTTAGCGTTAATGAATTGCTTACTGCACGGAATGGAAGGCGACGAAGAGGGCGTAGTGCACTTAGGAAATGCACTAGGCGATGCAGGGAAGGAGTTAAAACAAGCTGATATTATATTGGCAAATCCGCCTTTTGGTACCAGTAAAGGTGGTGAAGCATCCAATACCAGAGACGATCTCACTTACAAAACTACCAACAAACAACTGGCGTTTTTACAGCATATATATCGCAACTTAAAACCTGGTGGCCGGGCGGCAGTCGTACTGCCGGATAACGTACTGTTTGAAGCCGGTGTAGGTACCGATGTTCGCCGCGACCTAATGAATAAGTGCAATCTACACACTATTTTACGCCTGCCAACGGGTATTTTTTATGCTCAAGGCGTAAAAACCAACGTTCTGTTTTTTACCAAAGGTTCTGCAAAGGACAAACACCAGGAAGAAAACTGCACTGAAAATGTGTGGGTATATGACCTGCGCACAAACATGCCCAGTTTTGGTAAACGCAGCCCCTTTGGTAATGCAGATATTGGCTTTACACTCGATGAATTTGGTAAAGACCTGCACCTAGGTGCTTTTGAAAAGGTCTATGGCGAATCTTCAGATGGCATAAATAGCCGAAGTGAAGGTGAATACAGCTTTGGTGCACAAGACATTGAAGTAGACAAGGAAGTCGTTGAGGAAAACCAAGGTATTGATGAACGTCTTGCGCACTCCCGCTGGCGCTGCTTTAGCCGTGACTGGATACGCGAAACAAAAGGCGATTCTTTAGATATTTCCTGGTTAAAAGATAAAGATAGTGTGGATGCGGCAGATTTGCCTGAGCCAGATGTTTTAGCTCGAGAAGCTAAAGGTGAGCTGGAAGAGGCGCTAAAGGAAATTGATGCGTTATTGGTAGCTTTGGAAGGTGCGAGCTGATGGCTATACCGGCATCTTGGAAACAAACTGAACTTAGTGAAATTCTGCTTTCGATAATTGGGGGCGGAACACCAAGTAAATCCATTCCAAGCTACTACGAAGGTAATATACCTTGGATGAGTGTAAAGGATATGAACAAAAGTATCCTACAAGATACTGTTGACCACATTTCAGAAGAAGCTGTAAAGAACAGCAGCACTAATGTGATTCCTTCAGGAACACCTATTGTTGCGACTAGAATGAGTCTAGGGAAAATTGTTGTCGCAAATTTTGATTCTGCAATCAATCAGGATCTGAAAGCATTGTTTCCTGCTAGTGGTGTCAATCACGAATACCTGATTGGTTGGTACAGGTCGATTTCGCGTAAGGTTGAAGAACTCGGAATGGGTACTACGGTTAAAGGCATTCGTTTAGAAGTTCTTAAATCATTAGAATTCCCACTACCTCCACTAGGAGAACAAAAAGTCATCGCCGACAAGCTCGACACACTGCTGGCACAGGTGGAAGCCACCAAAGCCCGGCTCGAGCGTATTCCCGAAATCCTGAAAACCTTCCGCCAATCTGTCCTCGCTGATGCAGTGAGTGGCAAGTTGACGGAGGAGTGGAGAGCAGTAAATAAATCGGATTTCACGAAAGAAGAGCGACTAGAAGAAATTCGAAAATATAAATATGAAACATGGATAGAAGAACAAGAAGCTAAATATGAAGCGAAAGGAAAGTGGCCAAAAACAGATTCTTGGAAGAAAAAATATAAAGAAGCTGAAATTGATCCTGAGTTTAAATCAAGAGAGTTACCTGAAAGTTGGGTGAACCAACCTTTAGATGGATTAGTTTACATATCAGCACGAATAGGCTGGAAAGGTTTAAAGGCATCTGAATATACCCAATCAGGCCCATTGTTCCTTAGTGTACATTCATTGAACTATGGGCGAGAGGTTAAACTCTCAGAAGCGTTTAATATCTCACCGGAGAGATACGATGAAAGCCCTGAAATAATGTTACAAAATGACGATATTCTTCTTTGCAAAGATGGCGCGGGTATTGGAAAAATAGGAATTGTGAAAAACTTGGCAGAGCCGGCAAGTATTAACTCTTCTCTGCTATTGATTCGTTCAGGTAAATATTTTGTCCCAGAGTTTCTTTATTTCTTTTTAGCTGGACCAACAATGCAAAGGCTTGTTCAGGAAAGAATGACAGGTTCAGCTGTACCTCATTTGTTTCAAAGAGATGTGAAGGAGTTTGTATTAGAAATACCACCGATATCTGAGCAACGTGAGATAGTTCGACGCGTTGAAGAGTTACTTGCGTTTGCCGATGGCATCGAGCAAAAAGCCAATGCAGCACTCCAAAGAGTGAATAACCTCACCCAATCTATTTTAGCCAAAGCATTTCGCGGTGAACTCACCGCCAATTGGCGTGCGGCAAATCCTGAATCAATTTGCGGAGAAAATAGTGCTGAGGCTTTGTTGGAAAAAATTAAAGCAGAACGTGAAGCGTTTAAGCCGGTTAAAAAAAGTAGTGTAAGGAAAAAATCCTGATGCGTTTGCTATCCCTAACTTTGGATGGGCAGTACAAAGGATTGAAAGATCAAACTTTTAACTTTGAGGACACCGATGACAATGTCATCGCATTTATCGGTTTAAATGGCTCTGGTAAATCCCAACTATTGGAATTAATTGCAGAGTGTTTTGCCTATCTGGAACGTTTGCAGCGAATTGATTTTAAAAACAAAGGGCATTTAGGATTCGACTTTTCACTGGTTTATAGAATGAGCGGTTATGTAAATGCTGCACCTTCTGCTCGTGCGGAAGTATTCGAGGAAAAACTCCAAATTGCTGATGGTTTTACTGATCCCAAATTTTCGGTATCAGTCAATGGCGGTGACGTACAGCCAATCGATGTTGAGCAAGCCGACCAATCAATAAAAATAGGCTTAGAACAATTACCTTTACCGAATGTTGTAGGATATTCCTCCGGTCTTAATGAAAACTTACAACGTCCGTTTTTGAAAAATGCGAACCAGTTGTTTAAGGCTTTGAAAGCTAGGGCGCGTTACCATAAAGAAAAACGGGCATTAGATCTGTCCTATGAAAATAATCGAAATGATTCGGAATCAGCTTTTAATCAGTTTAGAAAGAACAAAATAGATCTTCTAAAAAGGTATCAACGAAATCACCCATATTTGTTTAATTTTGAGGTAGCTGACTACGTTGAGGATGAAATTGAATTACCGGAAACGGTTACTCAGACCTCTAACCTGGTATATCTAGACTACGATAGTGCGCAGCTTGTCGTTTCTTTTATTGATTTTGAGTACGAGTCTTTTTTCGTCCAAGATTTAGCGAAAAAAAATAGTCAATATAGGCTGCTTTATTCAACTCCAACTTTGTTAATACTCGAATTTGATTTTACTCAGCCTTATGTATCTGACGAAGTTGTAGAAAGTGTAAGCTCCTTCATTCAATTAGCGGGGGAGGAAAATGTAGAGTATCAGGGCAGAAAAACAACCTCAGAAGAATTTGAGTACTACGAATTAGATGCTTTGAAGGGGACTATTAGCTTAGATCTCAGCCAGCTAGCTGACGATAGCAGGCTATCAACCCATGGCGTACTTAACCCATTTAGACTTTTCGAGCGCTTATATAAGACTCAGCAGTTGGGCCTAAAAAATATTAGCGCGCATGACCGATATCAACTGGATAGAAATTATTTTTTTGGGACAGTTAAAAAGCCCCTTAAAGTAAAGTTAGCATTAGCAGCTAAGCGTTTAATGCTAGAAGGAGATAATTTAACTTCAGTTGCTTTTGAAGAGTTATCAGATGGTGAGTCGCAGTTACTGCAGATATTAGCGATATTAAAATTATATTCGCAGGAAAATACTCTATTTTTACTCGACGAACCAGAGACGCATTTAAATCCAGCCTGGCGAACTTCTTTTCATAAGTACGTTTCTGATGCGTTAAATGCCGGTAACAAAGGAACAAAATCACAGGTTTTTCTCTCGACACATTCTCCATTTATGGTCTCTTCTCTCAAGTGCCAAAATGTTTATCAATTCCGGCGAGATGACAACGGATTTATACGGATGAACATGGTGCAAAACGAGACTTACGGGGCATCATTTGATGTGCTAATAAAAGAGCTATTTGGATTACGTTCGTTGATTTCACAAAGTGTAATCGACGAAATACGTGTACAATTAGAAAAAGGAGATGAACACGCCAAAAAATGGATTAAGAAAAATCTTGGTTTATCTGCGGAGAAAGCCTATTTAATAAGGAAGTTAAGCCAGTAATGCTGTTTAAGTTGTCACCAGATTCGCCTAGGTTTAAGGTGTTTGATTTGCTTAATGCAGAGCTACTCTTTTTTCTAGAACATGCAGCAAG
>TARA_R110002051_G_scaffold77472_2_pt1 | contig 14448 bp, 11 predicted proteins | sample TARA_R110002051 | Tara Oceans TARA_R110002051 (sample SAMEA4397023) | marine metagenome | biome: Polar Biome; feature: [MES] marine water layer (ENVO:01000295) within the mesopelagic zone...; material: water (ENVO:00002006), including particulate matter (ENVO:01000060) such as......
GCCCGGGGGGCAGCCGATCAAGAAGCCGCCGCTTGCCGCGGCCTGTCTGGCTGCGGCGCCAAGCCGGCGGATGAGACGGATTGGGCTTTAGTCCGCCTTTGCAGGCGCAGAGCCCTTGCCGACTTTATCGGCTGCGGCTGGTTTTTCCAGAGCCAGCTCGGGTGTCTGGTCCTTGGTTTTCTTCTGCGATGGTTGAACGTCCGCCTTCTGCACGGGCTCGGCCTTCTTTTCGAACCTGATCATTCTTCATCTCCTGCTGGTTAGGCTCCGATCCGGCAAATCGCCTGGCTTCGGGCTTCAGTACTCACTGATCACCACCACCGTCAGAAGACAAGGAAATACGAGAATTTCCTAAAATGACATGGGGAGCCTGAGTGAGCATGGGTGATGGGCGGCGAGGATGCCTATGGGGCGAAAGCGGTTGATAATGATGACGCCGAGCTGATCTTTGCTGCTGATCAGCCTGCAGCGCTCGCCTTCCCATGCCGCTCGCTCCATCGCTTGCGCGCATAGGCCTGAAGATCGGTAATGCTGTCGGCTTCGTCGACGATCTCCTCCCCAATCAGCGTCTCGATCAGGTCCTCCAGCGTGACGACACCGGCAGTCCCGCCAAACTCGTCGACTACCAGCGCAACATGACGGTCCTTGTGGACGAGCGCGTCGAAGAGTTCTTCCAGCGGCATCGTTTCGATGACGGTGTCGAGATCCCGTCGGATGTTCTGCAGCGTCGTTTCGCCATTGCCGTCGACAGCCTGGTAAAGGATGTCGGTCTTCAGCACGAAGCCGGTCACCTTGTCGATCGAGCCGGCAAAGATCGGGATGCGGGAGAAACTGAGCTCGGCCTTGCGGGCAATCGCCTCGTCGATCGTCGTTTCCTGGTCGAGTGCGAACACCACCGTGCGCGGTGTCATGATGTCCCCGACAGTCAGGCGGTCGAACTTCAGAAGATTACGAAAGACCTTGGAGTCACCCTTGTCGATGACTCCCTCGCGATGGCCGATGTCGGCCATGGCCGCGATCTCCTCCCGGCTCACCGGTGGTTGCCGCTTGCCGCGCGACAGAAGCAGCGTGATGAATTGCGACATCTTCACCAGTGGCCACATGGACCAGATCATCGGAGGCAGGATGCGCGCGACCATCGGGGTGAATTCCCTCCAGTACATCGCGCCCAGCGTCTTGGGGATGATCTCCGACAGCACGAGGATCAGCAGTGTGAGCACGGCGGAGAAGATCGCGATCGAGGTATCGCCGAACACCAGTGCCGCCTGCGCACCGGCCCCGGCGGCACCGGCCGTATGAGCAACGGTGTTGAGGCTGAGAATGGCCGCCAGCGGTCGGTCGATGTCATCCTTGAGCACCTTGATTTTCCGGGCAGTCTCCGGCCGCGTCTCTTCGAGCGTTGCGGTATAGCTCGGCGTGATGCTGAGCAGCACCGCTTCCAGGATCGAACAGAGAAACGAGATGCCGACCGCAAGCGCCACGTAGATGATAAGAAGCGTCATGGGGTCGTCCTGACCTGAGAGGGGTTGCCGAGAGGGGGCGGAGCTTGAACATTCGTCATGCTGCGCCAATGCATCTCGGCCAGCCTGGTTCCGAAATGGGTTGCCGGGCCACCTCCTGAACACCCTCCTTATCTTTTCTTTACGTCTCCCACGTCTCTTCCCAATCGAAGCCTGACCTGAAGCGCGCTTAATTCTCCTGCAGCATCAACAGGAGAAACGGACATGTCCGACCTCGTCTTTCTCGCGCTCGGCGCGAGCACGCTTCTTGTGCTGGCGCTCTATGCGCGCGCACTCGACCGGCTCTGAAGGGGATCAAGATGCTTGAACCTCTTTTCGGCCTCCTCGTCGCCGTCGCCCTTGGCGTCTATCTCGTGATCACGCTTCTGCGTCCCGAGCGGTTCTAGGAGCAGCCTCATGACCGTTATCGGTTGGCTGCAGATCAGCCTTCTCCTCCTTGCCGTTCTTCTCGTCATCAAGCCGCTCGGGCTCTACATGGCGAAAGTCTTCTCCGGCGAGAGACACCTTCTGTCACCCGTTCTCGCTCGCGGCGAACGCGGTCTCTACCGCCTTGCCGGCATCGATGCGGACAAGGAACAGAGCTGGCGGGCCTATGTCACCGCCATGCTGATGTTCTCGCTGATGGGCTTTCTCGCGCTCTATGCGATCCTGCGCCTGCAGGCCTATCTGCCGTTCAACAGCCAAGGTTTCGCCGGCATGGCCCCGGATCTCGCCTTCAACACGGCCGTCTCCTTCGTGACCAATACCAACTGGCAGAACTACGGCGGCGAAACCACGCTCAGCCATTTCAGCCAGATGGCGGGTCTGACCGTGCAGAACTTCCTGTCGGCAGCCACCGGCATTGCTCTTGCGGTCGCCTTTACCCGGGCGTTTGCCCGCTCGAAGGTCACGACGCTCGGCAATTTCTGGGTCGATGTCACCAGGGCCACCCTCTACGTGCTGCTGCCGCTATCGATCATCGTCGCGCTCGCCTTTGTCGCCATGGGCCTTCCTCAGACACTCGATGCGTCCGTGACGGCAACCACCCTCGAGGGTGCCAACCAGGTGATCTCACTCGGACCGGTCGCCTCGCAGGAAGCAATCAAGCAGCTCGGCACCAATGGCGGCGGCTTCTTCAACGTCAATGCCGCCCATCCCTTCGAGAACCCGACCGCCTGGTCGAACGACCTCAACATCTTCGCCATGCTGTCGATCTCGTCGGCGCTCGTCTATGCCTTCGGTGAAATGGTCGGCCACCGCCGCCAGGGCTGGGCACTGATCTCGGCCATGGCCGTCCTGCTCGTCGCCGGCGTGGCCGTCACCTACTGGGCCGAAGCCCAGGGCAATCCGATCCTCACCAGCCTCGGCGTCGATCCGTCGCTCGGCAACATGGAGGGCAAGGAAGTCCGCTTCGGCCAGGCGATGACCGCGCTCTATGCGGCTGTTACCACCGGGCTTTCGGACGGCGGCGTCAACGGCATGCACGGTTCCTTCACAGGTCTCGGCGGCCTGGTGCCGATGTTCCTGATCCAGCTCGGCGAGGTTCTGCCGGGCGGCGTCGGCTCCGGCCTCTACGGCATGCTGGTCTTCGCGCTGCTGTCGGTTTTCGTCGCCGGCCTGATGGTCGGTCGCACGCCGGAATTCCTCGGCAAGAAGATTGAAGCGCGCGAGATGAAGTTCGCCATGCTGGCGGTGCTCGTCCTGCCGCTCGCCATCCTCGGCTTTACCGCCGTCTCCGCCATGCTGCCCCTTGCGGTTGCCAGCATCGGCACCGCCGGCCCGCATGGCCTGTCGGAAATCCTTTATGCCTATACCTCGGCGGCCGGCAACAACGGTTCGGCCTTCGGCGGGCTCTCGGGCAATACGCCCTGGTACAACACGACGCTTGGGCTTGCCATGCTGCTCGGTCGCTTCGCCTATGTGGTGCCGGTCATGGCCATCGCCGGATCGCTCGCCGCCAAGGTCAAGGCACCCGGATCGGCCGGCACCTTCCCGACGGACGGCCCGCTGTTCGTTGGCCTGCTCGTCGGCATCATCCTCATCCTCGGCGGCCTGCAATTCTTTCCGGCGCTCGCACTCGGTCCCATTGCCGACCATCTGGCGATGCTGGCCGGCCAGTCATTCTGAAGGAACTTCCATGTCCAAGGCTCATCAAGCTCAAAGCCTTCTCGACCCCGGCATTCTGCGCCCGGCCGTCGTCGATGCCTTCCGCAAGCTCGACCCACGGCTACTGTTGCGCAATCCGGTGATCTTCGTCACCGAAATGGTGGCGGTGGTGGTCACGCTGCTCTTCCTGCGCGATCTCGTCGCCAACCCGGGCGAGGCGTCATTCTCCGGCCAGATTGCCGCCTGGCTCTGGTTCACCGTGCTGTTTGCCACGTTCGCAGAGGCCGTCGCCGAGGGCCGCGGCCGGGCGCAGGCCGACAGCCTGAAGAAGACCAAGTCGGAACTCGTCGCCCGCCGGCTCAGAGCCGATGGCGGCACGGAGACAATCGCCGCGCCGGACCTGAAGGTCGGCGACGTGGTGGTGGTTTCGGCCGGCGAGCTCATTCCCGGCGACGGCGAAGTCATCGAGGGTGTCGCCTCGGTCAACGAAAGCGCCATCACCGGTGAATCCGCCCCCGTCATCCGCGAATCCGGCGGCGACCGTTCGGCCGTGACCGGCGGCACCCAGGTCCTCTCCGACGAGATCCGGATCAGGATCACGGTCGCCCCCGGCTCCTCCTTCGTCGATCGGATGATCGCGCTGATCGAAGGCGCCCAGCGCCAGAAGACGCCGAACGAGATTGCACTCTCCATCCTGTTGTCCGGCCTGACGCTGATCTTCCTCTTCGTCTGCGTCGCGATCTGGGGACTGGCCGGCTATTCCGGGACGGTCATCTCCGTCACCGTGCTCGCCGCCCTGCTGGTCACGCTGATCCCGACGACGATCGGCGGGCTTCTCTCGGCAATCGGCATCGCCGGCATGGACCGCCTGGTGCGCTTCAATGTCATCGCCACTTCCGGCCGCGCGGTGGAAGCCGCCGGGGACGTCGACACGCTGCTGCTCGACAAGACCGGCACGATCACCTTCGGCAACCGCATGGCGAGCGACTTCCTCGCCACCCCCGGCGTCACGCCGGCCGAACTGGCAGAGGCTGCCCTGGTGGCCAGCCTGTCCGACGAGACACCGGAAGGCCGCTCCATCGTGGCGCTCGCCACCGGCGACTTCGGTATCGCCATGCCGGAGGCCCGTTTTGATGCGGTCATCGCCTTCACCGCCGAGACGCGCCTGTCGGGCGTCGACATCGGCCCGCGCCGGCTGCGCAAGGGCGCGGTCGATGCCGTGCTGAAGTTTGCCGGTCTTTCCGAGCCGGACGCGCCGGCAGAATTTCGCCGCGCCGTGGAGCAGATCGCCCGCAGCGGCGGCACGCCGCTGGCGGTCGCCGACGGCAATCGCCTGCTCGGCGCCATTCACCTGAAGGACGTGGTGAAGCCGGGCATCAAGGAGCGTTTCGCAGCGCTTCGCGCCATGGGCATCCGCACCGTCATGGTGACCGGCGACAATCCGGTGACGGCCGCCGCCATCGCCTCGGAAGCCGGCGTCGACGACTACCTCGCCCAGGCCACCCCGGAAGACAAGCTCGCCTATATCCGCCGCGAGCAGCAGGGCGGCCGCCTGATCGCCATGTGCGGCGACGGCACCAACGATGCGCCGGCGCTCGCCCAGGCCGATGTCGGCGTCGCCATGCAGACCGGCACCCAGGCCGCCCGCGAGGCCGCCAACATGGTGGATCTCGATTCCAGCCCCACCAAGCTCATCGAGATCGTCGAGATCGGCAAGCAGCTCCTGATGACGCGCGGGTCGCTGACGACCTTCTCGATCGCCAACGACGTGGCCAAATACTTCGCCATCATCCCGGCGCTGTTCGTCGCGACCTATCCGACGCTTGGCGCGCTCAACATCATGGGGCTTGCCTCGCCGCAATCCGCCATCCTCTCGGCGGTCATCTTCAACGCGCTGATCATCGTCGCCCTGATCCCGCTCGCACTGAAGGGCGTTTCCTACCGGCCCTCCGGAGCCGCCGCCCTGCTGCGTCGCAATCTTCTGGTCTACGGTCTCGGTGGTCTCGTTCTCCCCTTTGCGGGCATCAAGGTCATCGATCTTGCCGTCAGCGCTCTTCACCTGGTGTAATCATGATCAATCATCTTCGCCCCGCAATCACCCTCGTCGTCGCCATGACCGCCGTGACCGGTCTCGCCTATCCACTGGCCATCACCGGCATCGCGCAGGCCCTCATGCCGGCACAAGCAAATGGCAGCCTGATCGAAAAGGAGGGGGGCATCGTCGGCTCCGCCCTGATCGGCCAGAGCTTCACCTCGGATCGCTATTTCTGGTCAAGGCCATCGGCGACGGGTCCGGAGCCCTACAATGCCGCCGCATCGTCCGGCTCAAACCTCGGCACGACCTCGGTCAAGCTGAAGGATCGTGCCGCAGGGGAGGTGGCCCGGCTCACTGCGACCGGCATGACGCAGCCCGTGCCCGCCGATGCGGTCACCACGTCCGGCTCGGGTCTCGACCCGCATGTCTCGCCAGCCTTCGCCGAGGCGCAGGTTGCAGGCATCGCCCAGGCGAGAGGACTGGAGCCCGCTGCCGTCGCCTCGATTGTGGTGCAACACACCGAAAATCCGAACTTTGGCGTTATCGGTGAAGCAAGGGTCAATGTGCTAGAGCTGAACCTGGCACTCGATGCCCTTTGATATGTGAGAGCCTGATGGCGGATGACGACCGCAGGGACGACAGACGTCCCGACCCCGATGCCCTGCTTGTCCTGGCGGACAAGGACCGTCGGGGCAAGCTGACCGTCTTTCTGGGAGCCGCGCCCGGTGTCGGCAAGACCTATGCCATGCTGTCTCGCGCCGCGCGCCTGAGAGCCGATGGCGTCGATATCGTCGTCGGCCTCGTCGAGACCCATGGCCGCAGCGAGACGGCGGGGCTGCTCGACGGGCTGGAGGTGCTGCCGAGGAGACACGTCTCGCACCGCGGACGCATGCTGGAGGAGTTCGACCTCGATGCGGCTCTCGAGCGGCGCCCCTCCATCGTCATCGTCGACGAGCTGGCACATTCCAATCCGGAGGGGAGCCGTCATCCCAAGCGACACCAGGACATCGAAGAGCTGATCGCTGCTGGCATCGACGTCTGGACGGCGCTCAACATCCAGCACCTCGAAAGCCTCGCCGATCTCGTCGGCCGGATCACCGGCATCACCGTGCGCGAGCGCGTTCCGGATATCGTGCTGAAACGGGCCGACGAGGTGCTGCTCGTCGATCTGTCGCCGAGCGAACTGATCGAACGGCTGAAGGATGGCAAGGTCTACCTGCCGGAAAGCGCACGCCGGGCGGTGGACAGGTTCTTCCGTCTCGGCAATCTGACGGCGCTGCGGGAACTGGCACTGCGCCGGACCGCAGACCGGGTGGACGACCAGATGGTCGACTACCTGAAGCAGAATGCAATCGATGGCCCCTGGGCGACAGGCGAGCGCCTGCTGGTCTGCGTCGGCTCCGACGTGCTTTCGGAAAAGGTCATCCGGGTGGCGAGCCGGCTCGCGTCGGGCCTCAATGCACCGTGGATGGTGGTGTCGATCGAGCGTGCCGACCGGGAGGTCGAGACGCCTGAACGCCTGCAACGGATCGAGACGCTGTTTCGCCTTGCCGAACAGCTCGGGGCGGAAACCCGTCGCGTCATCGGACACGATTTCGTCGACGAGATCCTGAAGCTCGCCCGTCGCGAGCATGCAACCCAGATCGTCATCGGCACACGGCGACGCGGCCGGATGGACAGTTTCCTGTCGAGATCCTTGCCGGAGGCGCTCGCCAAACGCGCCTCGGGGCTTGGCGTCTACATCGTCACGCCTGACGGAGGTGATGCCGCTTTTGCCAAGCGCCCGCTCCCCATGCCCCGGCTTTCGGCGCTCAGGCAGGCGACCGCCATCGCGTCAGGTTTCGTCGCAATCGCGGCCGCGATCGGCAAGGTCATCGATTTGATCGTGCACCTGCCAAACATCTCGCTGCTGTTCCTGCTCGCGGTGCTGGGCGCGGCGGTATCCGGTGGCTATCTCGCGGCCTTTCTTGCCGCCATCCTCTCGACGCTTGCCTATAATTTCCTCTTCATCGATCCGCTGCATACCTTCACGATCGCCGCACCCCATGAGGTTTTCGCCCTCTTCGTCTTTCTCGCCGTTGCCATCATCGCCGGTGGATTTGCCTCGCGAATCCGGGAACAGGCCGCGATTGCAGGGATCCGGGCGGCGGCCTTGCAGTCGCTCTACGATTTTTCCCGCAAGCTCGCCGGCACCGCAAAAACCGAGGACGCCATCTGGCTCACCGTCTCGCATCTGCAGGCGAGGCTGAAGCGCAAGATCGTGCTGCTCCTGCCCCGCCAGGGCGACCTGAGCATGGCCGCCGCCTGGCCGCCGGATACCGAACTCGATGTCACCGACCTCACCGCAGCGCGTTGGGCGCATGACAAGCGCGAAGCGGCAGGGCATGGAACCGGGACCTTGCCCAATAGCCGCTTCGAATTCCGTCCTCTGCTCGGTCCGCACGGCATCGTCGGCGTCTGCGGTATCGAGCACCGCGACGATCGGCTCGACCTCAACGCCGAGCGCGCGCTGACTGCCATTCTCGACCAGACGGCGATCGCGCTGGACCGGGCGAGACTGGCCGAGGAGACGGTGCAACAGGCCGCAAGGCTGGAGGGCGAACGCTACCGGGAGGCGCTTCTCTCGTCGATCTCCCATGATCTCAGGACGCCGCTTGCGACCATCACCGGCGCGGTCACCGGCCTTCGCCAGCTTGGCGAGCGCATGACGCCAGAGAACCGCGACGATCTGCTGCAATCGATCGAAGAGGAAAGCGGCCGGATGAGCCGTTTCGTCGCGAACCTCCTCGACATGACACGCATCGAGGCCGGCACGCTGAAGCCCAAGCAGGAGTGGATGGATGTGACCGACGTGGTCCAGTCGGCCGTCGAGCGCACCCGCAAATATGCGCCGGGACGCCTGATCGAGACGGGCATCGCTCCGGATCTGCCGCTGATCAAGGGCGATAGCGTGCTTCTGTCGCAGGTGCTGTTCAACCTGCTGGACAATGCGGTGAAATACGGCGGAGAGGAGCCGATCAATGTCTATGCCCGGCGCGACGGCAAGGATGTGCTGATCTCCGTCACCGATCTGGGCAAGGGCATTCCGCCGGAGGATCTGGACCGCATCTTCGAAAAATTCTATCGCAGGGGCAAGCCGGATGGCCGCGCGCCGGGCACCGGCCTTGGCCTCTCCATCGCCCGCGGCTTCGTCGAGGCGATGGGCGGACGCATCCACGCCGAAAGTCCGGCGTGGAAGAAGAAGGGAACCCGCATCATCATGCGTTTCCCGGAAGCGGAGCCCTCGGCAATGGAGCCCGGATGACCGTGTCACGTATTCTCGTAGTTGACGATGAACCGCAGATACAGCGTTTCCTGAAGCCCTCCCTGACGGCAGCGGGCTACGAGGTGATCGAAGCGCTGACCGGCACCGAGGCCTTGAAGGCTGTGGCCACGCAGGCACCCGACCTTGTCATTCTCGACCTGGGCTTGCCCGACATGGACGGAAAGGACGTCATCGCCAGCCTGCGCGGCTGGAGCGAGGTGCCGATCGTTATCCTGTCGGCCCGCGATCGCGAAAGCGAGAAGATTGCAGCCCTCGATCTGGGGGCCGACGATTATGTGGAAAAACCCTTCGGCATCGGCGAACTCACCGCCCGCATCCGCAACGCGCTTCGCCATCGCGGCAGGCTGGACGCGATACCGGAGATCATGGAGGTCGACGGCCTGACGATCGATCCCATTCGCCGCCTCGTCACGCGCGGGGGCGAGACCATCCGTCTGACGCCGAAGGAATACGATCTGCTTCTGCTGCTGTCACGGCATGCGGGCCGCGTGGTAACCCACAGGACGCTGCTGACCACCGTCTGGGGTCCGGCACACGGGGAAGACCTGCACTACCTCCGGGTGTTCATCGGCCAGCTGCGTCAGAAGATCGAGCGTGACCCGACAGAGCCACGAATTGTGCGCACGGAGCCTGGAGTCGGCTACCGGCTGCTGACGGATCACGAAACGTCTTGAATGCGTACCTGCCTTTGCGCCTCGCAGCACGCGTCCTGCCTGCCTCCCAGAAGCAGCCATAGGTCCTCGCGCGTGATGAGCGTTGAAAGCGGCCAGCGGTCCGAGACTGTAATGAGGTCTCTCACATGACCTTCTCGAACTGAAATCCCTCGCCGCCTGCTGGATCGTCGGCACCGGGGTGGTTCGGATCGGGATGGCGTTCATGGAAGAACTCGATGATCTTGAACCCACATTTGTTGACGTAGAAGTGGATGTTCCTCTTTTCGAAGTAGGGGGTGTGCGTCTGCCACGTCACGGTCTGCGGATAGCGCGCTTCAATGGCAAGCCAGGCCTTGTGACCCAGACCATGACCCTGCTCTCCGACCTTCAGGAAAAAGAGATCGAGTGTGTTGTGATGGGTCTCCTCATCGATGGTCACCACCGCGCCGCCAACCTTTTTCCCGTCGCAGAGGATGCGGAGCGCCACAGCCCCGGGGGCATTGATCGATTTGTCGAGATCCTCGTCGGAAGGGATGGGGCCGTCCGGCAGATCCCCCAACTCTTCGACGACTGCGACTGCAAACGCCTCCTGAAGTTCCTTCTTGAAGTCCGGGAGATCGCCCGGATCGGCTACGGTCAGGCTAACACTATGATTGGTCATATCTTTCTCACGTCATACCTCAAGGAGTGGTCGGGTCTCAGCGGAACGATGTCGGCCCGCTCTTCTGCGTCACCACGGAAAGCTTTGGCCGCGCGGGACATCGATCAACGCCGACGACATTACCGACCCGAATTTGAGACTGTATGGAGGAGATGTGGAGAGTGTGTGGAGCCGAGTGCTGCTGCACGACGGGGATCAGGCTATCGGCGCGGCTCCAGCCGGCGCGGACTACGGATCAGGAAACCGGCCTTCCAAGTGAAATCTCGAACATGGCGCCGCCTTTGTCGGAAGGAGCATAGCGGATCTTGCCGCCATGTGCCTCAACGATGGCGCGCACCACCGACAGGCCGAGGCCGTTTCCGCCCTTTTCCAGAGAGCCGGATTGTGTTCCCCTTCGGAAGGGTTCGAAGGCCGAGGAGGCGATATCGCTATCGAGCCCCGGTCCCTCGTCCGCCACCCGCAATATCGTCATCTCATTCTCGACGCTGAGGCTGATCTCGATGATGCCGCGAATTGCGTAGCGGCGCGCATTGGTGACGAGCGCGAGGAGCACCTGCCGGATCCGCATCGCGTCGACGGAGACCAGAACATCGGAAAGTTGAAGCCGAAGTTCGAAACCGTCCTCCTTCAACTCCTGTTCCAGCACTCCCGCAAGCCGCTGGATCTCGTCCTTGAGCCGGACGGGCTGGATACGAAGGTCAAGGTGACCGCTATCGGCCAGCGTGACCGTGCGCAGGTCCTCGACGAGCCGAGCCAGCGAATCCACCTGCAGCACCAGGGCATAAAGGGACTTTTCATCGGGTTCGAATACGCCATCGATCATGCCCTGCAGGCGACCCTTCAGAATGGTCAAGGGTGTGCGCAGTTCATGGGCGATCGTGGCGTTCCAGAGCGTCATATCGGCCGCCATGTCCTGAAGGCGCCGGGCCATGGCATTGAAATCTTCGACAAGAAGGGCAGTCTCGCCCAGTGAATGGTCGCCCGGAACAGCGCGCGCCGAGAGGTCGCCGTCCTTGATACGTCTTGCGCTCTGCGCCAGCGACTCCAGCGGTTCGAGGATGCGCCGCGCAAGCCTGATGGATACGACGGCCGCACCGATCAACGCGATGAAGATGAGGATGGACAGGATGATGAAATCGAGGCCCGTCAACCAGTTGTCGGTGCCCTCGGACCAGGGAGAGAAATAGAACAGGATGCTGAAGGCGAAATAGGTTCCGAAAAAGACCAGCAATCCGGCAGCCACGGCCATGGATGACATGGCGAACAGAATTTGCCGACTGAGACCCTTCATGAGCATCATGGGTTGATCGCCAGCCGGTAGCCGATGCCTCGTATGCTGGTGAGCATGCCTTCGCCACCTGCCTGTTCGAGTTTCTTGCGCAGCTTGCTGAGATGGCTGTCGATCGTCCGATCCAGCGCATCGGACCCGGGCAGGCACGCATCGACGAGTTCGCTTCTCGAAAAGGCCTTGGTGGGGGTCCTGGCGAGATGCGCCAGGAGCCTGAACTCGGTCAAGGTCAGGGAAAGGGAGGTCGTCGTTCCATCCTTTTCGATCGTCACCTGATAGCTGTCCAGATCGATTGTGAGATCTCCGGCCCGGATCATCGCGCCTGCCTGGCTCAGGCCCGCGCGCCGCAGGACTGCCTTGGCCCGCGCGACGACCTCGATGGGATTGAACGGCTTGACGATGTAGTCATCGGCGCCGATCCGCAGGCCCTGCAAACGATCGATGTCTTCATCCAGAGCTGTGATCATGATGACGGGGGTGCGGCCACGTCTTTGGATTTCGGCCAGAAGCTCCCAACCATTCACCCGTGGCATGGTGATATCCGCCAGAACGATATCGGGCTTCAGCGAGCGGTGCAGGTCCAGGGCAACCTGCCCGTCGCGGGCATGCACCGTGCGGAACCCCTCACGGGTGAAGTAGGCCTCAAGAATGCCGGCGATCTCCATATCGTCTTCGGCAATCAAAACTAGTTCCGCCATGGTCATCGAACTCCTTGCGTCTTCAATGCCATTGAACTCGCGCATCGTCGAGTAGGCGTGCTTGGCCTCCACACGATCGCAACAAAACCTCCACAGAGCCCCAATGCGACACTTCTAGATGAGCGCCATCAAAGCATCTTCTCGATGAAAATGAATGGTGGATACCAATGAGACGCGGAACTCGTTTCTGGAAAATTGGCCTGTTGTGCCTGCCGGTGGTGCTTTTGTGCGCCTGCAGCGACCAGTCTGACGCCGAAGTCAAGGCAGCCGCTGAATTCCAGCCGGCTCGTGTCAGCGTCATGACCGTCCAGCCGGAAGCGGTCACCGTCTATGATGAGCTGCCAGGGCGTGCCTCCGCCTTCCGGACCGCGGAGATCCGGGCGCAGGTGAGCGGCATCATCCAGAAGAAGCTCTTCGAGGAGGGCGCCTTCGTCGAGGCCGGCACGCCACTTTTCCAGATCGATCCGGCGCCTTTCTCCGCGGATGCCGACGCAGCCGTGGCCGTGCTGGCGCGCGCAGATGCTGAATTGCTGAACGCAAAGGTGAAGTTCGAGCGCGCGGAACTGCTGTCGGCGCAAAAGGTCACCAGCGACGAAGCCTTCAACAATGCGACTGCGACACTGGCCCAGGCCAAGGCGAGCGTTGCGGAAGCCAAGGCCAATCTGGCGCGGCGAAAGCTGGAACTGTCCTACGCGACCATTCGCAGTCCGATCAGTGGCATTATCGGTCAGTCCTTCATGAGCGAGGGTGGACTGGCTTCTTCTTCCGCCACCTCGTCTCTCGCCGTGGTCCAGCAGATCGATCAGGTCTACGTCGATGTCCGCCAATCGTCCATGAGTCTGGAGGACCTCCGGAACACAGCCTCCGGGGCCGGGACGGGCAATCCCGAAGAACTGCCGGTCAGGATCAGGACCATCACCGGCAAGCCTTACGGCCATGCCGGAAAAATTCTGTTCTCCGACATGTCGGTCGATAGCGCCACCGGCAGCCTCGGAATCCGCATCCTCGTTCCCAACCCGGAAGAGCAACTCCTTCCGGGCATGTTCATCCGCGCAATGGTTCCGCGCGATGTCTACAGCGCGGCTCTTCTGGTGCCGCAGGAGGCCGTCACGCGCGATTTGGCCGGCACGCCGGAGCTCATCATCGTCGGTGCGGACAAAACGGGAGCGAGACGAACGGTGGAGCTGGGGCCGCTGGTCGACGGAAAATACTTGGTCAAAAGCGGTCTTGCGGCGGGTGAAACCATCGTCGTGCAGGGACAGGATCGGGTTCAGAACGGGCAACCGTTGGAAACATCGCCGTCTCTCCGCACCCCGGAAAAGCAGAGCTAAGGAACGCCTGATGCCACAGTTTTTTATCGACAGGCCGGTCTTCGCCTGGGTTATCGCAATCATGATTGTCATTGCGGGGCTGATCGCCCTCCCGCAGCTTCCCGTTTCACGATTCCCCGTCATTGCCCCGCCGAGCGTATCCATCTTCGCCAGCTACACGGGCGCAACGCCGCAGGTGATCAATGACAGCGTCACCAGTGTGATCGAGCGCGAGATTTCCAGCGCGAAGAACGTCCTCTACTTCGATTCGTCCGCGGACTCATCCGGCTCTGCAACCATCACGGTGACATTCAAGCCGGGGACCGACCCGGAACTCGCGCAGGTGGACATCCAAAACCGGTTGAAGGCCGTAGAGCCGCGTTTGCCGGAGGAAGTTCGTCGGGCCGGGCTGACAGTGGAGTCGGCTTCGTCCGGCTTCCTGATGATTGTCTCTCTGAAGTCAAAAGACGGCACGCTCGATGCGCTTGCCCTTGACGATTATCTGGTGCGCAACATCGCACCGGAGCTCAAGCGGGTGGCCGGCGTCGGCCGGGTCCAGTCGTTCGGTTCGGAAGCGGCCATGCGGATCTGGGTCGATCCCATGCGCCTGCTGGCTCATTCCATGTCCATGGCCGAGGTGACGCAGGCGATCCAATCGCAGAATATCCAGGTCGCGCCGGGACGGCTCGGCGACTCTCCGACGGTCCCCGGACAGAAAGTCAGCATGCCGCTGAATGTCAGGGGCCAGCTCCAGACACCTGAGGAATTTGGTCAGGTCATTCTTCGCTCGAATTCGGATGGCTCACGATTGACCCTGGGCGAAGTCGCGAAGATCGAGGTCGGATCACAATCGTCCGGTTTTTCCATTCTCGA
>TARA_R110002051_G_scaffold63765_2_pt1 | contig 14444 bp, 14 predicted proteins | sample TARA_R110002051 | Tara Oceans TARA_R110002051 (sample SAMEA4397023) | marine metagenome | biome: Polar Biome; feature: [MES] marine water layer (ENVO:01000295) within the mesopelagic zone...; material: water (ENVO:00002006), including particulate matter (ENVO:01000060) such as......
GCCCACATTCCAACTCCCTGACTGGTTTTTGCAGGTTATCTGTAAGAGAAAGGGCCCGGACAACCGGGCCCCCTTTGTGGTCAAATGACCGAGTTTAGCGAACAACTCGCACGATTTGGCTAGTTTCAGCATCCAAAATCACAAGTTGACCGTTGATGCTCAAGTAGCTGTAGTTGGTATCAGGCACTTCGTAGGTCGTCACTGTGTTTGGAACCCCTGCGCCGACAACGACTTCACCGTCAAGATAGACTGTATCTACCGCATTTTCAGTCACGTAGACGAGTGTACTCTCTTCGATTTCAGCCGCTTCAGAGCCCGCAACACTTCCCAAGAGTCCACCTGCGATGATGCCACCAATAGGACCGCCAAATGCATATGCTGTAAGCGCGCCAAGTGTTGCGCCAACCGCTGCGCCTTCAATCTGATTTTCTGCGGTGCCCTCGGTGTCTTCATACGTAATCGTATTGATCTCGATAACTTCTGGCCGCGTGGTCAAAGCCACAGCCTGTTCATTCATATCGACGACCAAGTAGTCAGAAAACGACCAACCAGTTGTGTCATCAAACGCCACCCGACACCAAGATTGTCCGTCAAGACAACCCTCAACCATTGCGGTTTCACCGCCCGGGATCATGCCGACGACGTCAAACTGCGCGCCTGGACCCATACGGATGTTGAGGTCGGTTACTGCAACTACTTCGGAGGACTGTGCAAAGGCTGGAGCCGCCGTAACAAGTGCAGTTACGGATACGATTCCGATCTTCATAATATTCTTCATAGTCATAGTTTATTCCTTTTATCAAAAGCTGTTACGAGAAAGGACGAACCATCATTGGTACGTACATCGTGCAGCTCATGTTTCGTAATAGGACAACTCAGTCGCAGCGCTAAAGGTTCCCGCTAGCCTCAAACAGGGCCAAATAGAAAGCTTGCGGCAACGTTCGGAATCCGATCATTTCGCTAATTGCCAATGACTGCTTCGGGGATGCTGCAGCGCTACACAATGGCGTCGGTTAACGGCATCTCTGGGCAGGGAAGGCCGCGTCGTCCTTATCTGCTGGAACTCCGCAAGTCCCTGGCTGATCACTCGTAATCAACTGGCCGCACCCACGCCTACATATTTGTGAGTTCCCACAATATCGCGTAGTCTGGCAGCAGAAATTACTTTGACCAGCGGGGCGATGATCGTTTGGACGATGCTATCAACTGGACGAAAAATGCCTAAAAATGGCTTGGAAGCGTATCCCTCAGCTGTGCGAACGGCTGGGAGCGGTTATTGCTTGTGGGACGGCAAAACGGCACCAAGGTCCACTGAGCTACGGTTCGGTCCACAAGATGCTACAAGATTTTTGAATGGCCGGTTTGGTGATGCTGCAGCGCAGCGATTTTCCGCATCGCGGATGTCGGCAAAGGGCCGTGAGAGACACCAAACATTAAATTGATCGTCAGCATCGTCAGCATCGTCAGCGCTGACGGTTGCTGACGATGCTGACGATGCTGACGATCAATTAGGCTCTTTCAATCCTGAGGGTGCGTTCACCTGAATGGCCCTAGCGGCACAGAGCGGACTTTCTCGAGCGCCACAGAATAGACGTTAACCGCCGCAATTGCCGAAGGGGTTACGTTGTCGTTGTGATATGTTGCAATACCGAGAAAATGCGCGACAAGATCCATCACGGTCGGATCATCATAAATCACTGTTACTTTCATCACGACTCCAAGTTTATTGCGATTCTACGATTCGCCCCTTTGTCGCTAATAATTGGGGTTCTATTTTGTCGGATCAGTGGAATTTGCTCCAGGAATCCGACAATTATGCCTTTTCAGCGTCACATTTTTTTTCTGCGCACCTCGAAATCTGTGGAGCGCCTTTGACTATCTCTCGGTCGATCCGGGCAGACCTTATCCGTCTCAGACGGCTTTAATTCCACTCGATTAGCACCACACTTTGAGGTTGTGCTCTCACCTAGGAGCACATTTCGTAGCGACGCCAAGGCCAATTGAACCTAGTGTTTGCCTTGATCTCACTCAGTTCAGGTCACCGATCGGTGCTCAAACTGTTGCTAAAACGGAGACATTCAGCACGGAATGGCCGCACTGTGGATGAAATTCCTTGTAATGATAGTTTTGCAACGTCACGTTTTGGGAAAGAAATATGTGGTGCAGTTAGTCATTCCCATCGAACCTGGAGTCTATCCCCTATGCCGTCAAACGCTCGCTCTAAGAGGTCAGTTCCTGTGAGTACAGATAGGTCTGATACGGCTGATCGGTCGGTTCGTGCCGATTGGAGTGCTTATGCAAAGGCCTATGATCTGCTGTCCGAGCATAACCCTGAATATCAAGCCCTTTTGCGGGCTTTCGAGGATTTCCTAGCGACGATAGAGACACCGCAGTTGATTTATGACATCGGTGGCGGTACCGGGAACTACACTGGGATCGCAGCCCGTGCATGCCCCGGCAGCGAGATACGCTTCGTGGAACCCGACGCGAGCATGATCGGGTTGGCGCAGTCCAAATTGGCAGCCCACGAAAATATCAAATATGATACCCTCGCACTTGAAGATATCGACGCCCCAGGCACGGCTGATCTAATCATCTGCGTCCATGCACTTTACGCGATGCCCGCGCAAGAGCAGCGGCTGGGCGACCTGCGTCGGTTGCTCCGTCCGGGTGGCTTGCTCTACCTCGTCGATCTCGGTCGTTACATGAACGTGGCCGACTGGCGCAGCTACCTGTTCTCAAGCCTGAAAAAAGAACACGGGCTGTCCGGTGCGCTCCGGATATTTTGGCAGGGTCGAGAAATCGCCAAGCAGAACAAGACGATTCTCATGGCGCAGAAGAAGGGCGTCTACTGGACGCATACCGAGGCAGAGATCGCATCGACGGCCACCGCAGCCGGTTTCAATATCCTCAGGCAGGAAGCCGTTTATCGTGGCTACAGCGACCTACTTGTATGTCAAGCAAAGCCGTAGTCGCGCAGTGTGCAAGGAACGATCATGAACGAAGAAGTCATCGAAGCATTGAAGCGCGTTCGCTACAAGATAGTGACCGACGGCAAGGATCTCGAAAAAGTATATCGCCTTCGCTACAAATGCTATCGCGCCGGACGGTCAATCGCTGAAAACGAGCGGAACATCATGACCGACGCATTCGACGAGACTGCGAACTGCGTCCACGTCGCGGTTGAAATGGATGGGAAAATTTTGGCGTCCGTGCGTCTGCACCTTATGTCCAAGCTCTCGCTAACATCACCGACGCTGGAGGTATTTCCAGAGATTTTGGAGAATATCAAACGCGGTCAGACGGTCCTCGATTCGACCCGTTTTGTGATCGATCCTGCGGCCCGCAAACAGCGTATTCCACTGCATTTCTTGGTCCTGCGCATCCCGTTTCTCGCTACAATGTTCTACGACATCGACGTGGCCCTCGCTCCGGTGCGAGCCGAGCATACCGCGTTCTACTGCCGCTACCTCGGCTATGAGCTCGAGATGGAACCACGCAGCTACCCGGGGTTGCGAAAACCCATCCAGCTTCTGACCGCGAAAGTTCGCGAACAGCGCGACGCGGTTCTGACACGTACACCGGTTTTCGGTCCGGTGAATGAAATTCCATGTTCCAACATTGCATTTCCGGACCTTTCGGGGATCTATATCGCTTCAAAGGACGGTCGATCCGACGCAGCCTGACACGATTCACATCGTGAGCATTCGCACACCTCGGAGCGCCGACGGCTTTCAACTCAGATTGCGGCGAGGACCTAGACGGGCCAGATTGTTTTCTAAAAATTTACCTCAAACTGTGACGGAAATAAGCCCCTGCCGCCTTACGAACGGCCTAATTCCAACAAATTTTAGCTGTAGGGATTAACAATCGTACACCAGAAGAGGTAACCATGAAGGACCTAAATACAATTTGGGCGGCTCGGAAGGACTGGTTCAGTTCCGACGGTCGCGAACAACGTATCAAGGACTACATAATTCTTGCCAACCAGCTTGTCTGGAAGCGGCAGGCGAGCTTTTTAGCCGCTGCCATACTGGCGGCGCTCTACTTCGACCCTACCTCAATCTTCGCGTACTATGCGGTCGTAGTCCTTACTGAAATGCTCGACGTGCACCTTGGATTCCATGCCAAAGCCTGGGATGGCCAAGACCCGGTCGTGGGTCGGCAGATACTCAAACGCATTGCCCTCAACACGGCCATAAGCGGGATGGCAATCGCCGCTTTCATCATTAACATGGCGGTTCAGCAGACAACGGCCGGGCATTTCACGCCACTCTTCTTTCTATTTTCTGGGTCCGTTTTCGCAGCGATGTACAATAGTCAAATGATTGGGATCCTGCTCTTGCGTCTCGCGATCTACGGATTTGCGTTTCTATTCATCGCGTTTCTCGACGTGTTTCGTTATCTCCCACCGCTCAGTTCTCAAATCTGGCTGGAATTTTTCACGATCATTTTCGTGCTCTACTTTATTGGCGACATATCAGTGAAGTTTTATTTCGGTTACCAGGAGCACCTCGAACAGATGAAATTGATCAAGGAAGAAAACGAGCGCACTAAGGCTGCCTTAGAAGTAAAGTCGCAGTTCCTGTCCACGGTCAGCCACGAGTTGCGCACGCCGCTGACATCGATCATCGGATCGCTCGAACTCATCAAGGCCGACAAACGTGGCTTGCTGCCCGATACCCTCAAACCCCTCATCGGGATCGCGGCTAGGAACGGGCAACGCCTCTCCGCCCTGATCGAAGACCTACTTGATGTGCAAAAGATCGAGGCTGGCGAAATGGAATTCTATTTCAAACCCGTTGATGCGAACGACCTCGTGTTCGAAGCGGTGGAATCCACCGCAGGTTATGCCAGCAAGCTTGGCATCAATGTCACGACCGCTCCCTGCGGAGAGGATTGTCAAATCACAGGTGACCGCAACCGCCTTATTCAGGTAATGAGCAACCTGCTGTCCAACGCCCTGAAGTTCTCGGATGAAGGCGGCGCGGTGAAGGTGGGTGTGGAAACGGTCGACAACCGCATCCGTATTTCTGTCCATGACGAAGGGGTGGGCATTCCGAATGACGCCAAGGACTGCGTATTCGGCAAGTTCAGCCAGGTGGATTCCTCCGATGTTCGTAAGTTTGGCGGCACGGGCCTTGGCCTCAACATTACCAAACAGATCATCGAGCGCCATAATGGCACCATCGATTACGTCAGCGAACTGGGCGTCGGTTCAACCTTTTATATAGAATTCGACCGGCTGACAGACGGTAGTGGCCTGAGCGCGGTCCACGAACAGCCAAGTTTGTCTGCTGTCGCGGTCTGCTAAGTGTAGCGGTAATCTGAAGTGTTCCTGCTTTTTCGGACAGGTTTGCGGCTCAGCTATGATGGAAACTGGTTAGTTTTTGCCGCCTTTCGGGGTCGCTTTTGGTCGAAAAATGCGTCGTCAGGTAATTGTTTGTTGAGTGCCGCGTAAGGCCGTTCAGAGTTAAAATACCCCATCCAGTCATTGTTCGGTCGCGTGCATTGGAAACTTCTTTGCACGCGGTCCAGTTTTGCCCGCCCTCCTCATAAATAGTCCGTAATCCTCATGTACGCAGCACTTGATAAACTACAAAAAAAGCATAATCAGCGAATCATGACTTTTTTGACTCGTTTTGTTCTTGCCACTGTTCTTGCCGTATTCGCGGCAAGTTCGTTTGTGCACACCACGGGTTCGGGTGCCATGGCCGCTAACATGATTGCCACTGGTGCGACTATCACGGTTATGCCCGATTGCGATGCTTGCGGCGACACCGATATGGACGGAGTTGGCTTCGCCTGCGACTTCGTCTGTAACGCGAGCAATTTAACAGCAGCGCTCGTACCGCAGATGCAGGATGCCTATAAGGGTGTTTCCGAAGAACCTACGAAGTCGGCGACGCACGACTTTCGGGGCCTAACCAGCCCTCCGGCCAAGCATCCCCCTCGAATCTTTATCTGATCAGACGCCCAGCGCAGCATTGCGCTTGGGGTGTCTCTCCATTCCTCGTGATGCTTGCTCACAGGGACGGAGTTCTATCGCCGCTGGTGTCTCCAAGGCATAGGCGAACGATCAATGGATCAGTGAGAATTTGCCCATGCCCTGTTTACCCAAGCCGCCTATTTCGCACCGTACGAATCCAGGGACGCCACTCTCCAGTGCAGCGCTTGCATCTGTGCAGCTTGCCCTCGTGCCAATGCGTCAAGTTGCTGTCTGGTGTGACAACGGCGAACTGCCGAGACCGGAAATTCGACTGAAGCAGGGCAAACGCCTGCGCGTTGCGGTCGAGAACGGGCTGGCCACGGGTACGACAGTGTCCCAGCGTAGGATGCGCATGCCGAATACCACGGACGGCGCGCGCTCACTGTTCTGAGAAAAAACGTGCCAAAGAAGATTGGCGGTCTGCGGACCAGCCCGCCACCCGGAAACTGAGTGATCCGGCGAGCAATCACGCAGGGCGAACACGTCTCTGTGATTTTTTTCAGGCGCCGAAGACTACAAGGGTCTTTTTGTAGGGGACCGCGCCGCCTCACCAAAGGAGAAGCTACAATGATAATTACAATTACCCGCCCAAACCGCCGGTCCATCTTGGCGATGTCGGGAGGTATAGTGCTTTCCGCGCTTTTGCCGGGGCTCGGCTTGCACGCGGCGAGCAGGGCGCAAATTACTGCACTTTGCTTCGACGGCAACAGGCTGCTTGCTGCGGGTCGCGAGATATTGGCAAGTGATGACGAAGGCCAATCGTGGAGCAAACTACACGGCCTCGAAGAGGTCTGGGGGCATTCGTTGTAGACCAAACCGTCAACTATGGTGAGTGATTTCATTAGATACACCACCGACAGGTCAGGCTCGTATTGGCTAATTGATGTCGCGTTCCAAATGGTAGCCGGCGCATTTGGAGCTGCCAAGTTTTGTCGGCAACTGGGGCAATCTTGTGGTAGGCTAGAGTGTAGTAGGAGGTGAATAGATGAGCTTTGTTACAATTACCACATGGCAAATGACAACTGAGGTTGAGACCCTGCAGCACGTAAAAGAGTTGATGTCGCGCAAATATTTTCCGGGGCTATTGGCACTTGGCGCAAAGCATTCAATGCTTGTGGATGCCGACCTCGACCGATTTGCAGTCGTGACCATTTATCCAAGCCGACAGGTGCGAGATGATGCGGTCGCACACATCTCGGCTCTTCGGGGCGAGGGGGCAGAAGAATTTGGGGCGGAGTTAATGGACGCTTACTCGGGAGACTTGTTGGCCTCCTCCGACGATTAGAATGAATATGCTTGGCGGATAGGTCCGCGCGACTAATTCTTTAGGTTGCCCGCATGATATTCAATAGCGCTTGCTAGGCCCTTCAGCGCCCGCTTTTCTTCTTCAGTTAATTCCCCAAGGGCGGCCTCAGTATCTTCAAATAAGACCTCCATCTCCCGCATTTTGTCTTTCAAGTGGCTAAGCTTCTCGCTTCGCGTTGTTGGACCATCCATATCTACCTCCCCAATTGGTTGCGATTAGTGCTCACCGATGTTTGTAGCACACAATTGGACATTTGAGATTTAACCTGTGCGTTAATTTATAGGATAAACTCTGGTTGCATGAGCCTTGCAACAAGCCACTATTGCTTGAGTGTCGAATGACTGCGTTTAGGAACCGTTTTCACACGTAATCAAATGCCGACTAGAAGTCGTTTTTGTCGAACGGCCTAAACGCTTAGATTTCTATAGTTTCCGCAATTGCCAGCGCTTCTTCAAGTTTGACACCCAACTATTTGACCGCGCTGTCCTTCTTAGAATGTTGACCCAGACATATTATTGCTGCCCCATACACGGCTCAGCGCACGGGTAGTATCACCTGGCTTGTGCCCACAAGGTAAGCGCAAAGGCTGACGGGATCGCCACCTTTATCGTTCGTGTCAAAGTCTGCCCGGCGTCAAATGCCGATGTTTCTCGGGAACGATCCAATACGGCGATCTGACCGCGTGGGCTTTAAAGCCAAAAATTCCTGACCAACTTGTCGCTCATCCGGAAGCTACGTCGCCAAGTGGTTTGGGAGACAGCCAATGCAAGCGAGTGTGACCGACAAAAAGAACAGGCCGCGCGGCTGTGTTAGGATACCCATAGCGCCGTCACCAAATGGGACTGCGAGGTCTCAAAAGTTTCGACATCGGCTGATCGGTAGCGCGCCAACCGACCAATCTTAACATTATAAATGCTTGGTCAGAAAATGATGGGTGGCTGATCGTTGAGTTCGTTGAGAAATGACTGCCGTCCAAGGGGGTATGACTTTGGGCACTGAAGGCTTCCATGCCAATCTAGCATGGTTCAATATTGGAGGAGAACTGAAACCATTGTGCCCGTCGCAAAGACATGTTGATGACAACCACTTCGCCTTCTGAAATTCAGTTAAATGGAAAAAATTCTCGACCAGATAGAGGCCAATTGTTGTAACTTGCTTGGCTCCTCTCTTAGGCAGGTACGACACTTGTAGATAGTGCATTGCAACGCCATTCGAGCAGGAGCTATCTACCCCGCCGGCTCGGCGAGCTCAGAAGCGTTAAGGCAAGAAATATTGGCCTGTTGTTCCCATTTAACGCTGTGCGTGCAAATGGACGCTCGCTAGCCTAGGCAGAGAATTCTACATTTTGTAATAGTGCCAATGATGTCTCAGCAGAGGAACTGTACTAACCATTACGGTTCCCCCCCTGCCAAAGTCTAAATAAAGTAAGGTGTTTTGAAATCCGCGGCATCGCTTATGTCGCTTGCGATCCGAGTGAACAGCGCTTCGTGTGGCGACGGGTTATAGACAGCGCAATACCTCATTATTGGCAGATGTGGATCGGTTCGAATTTCCGCGACGCGTCCGCTTTCAATCAGTTTTAAAAGATAGTCCTTAGGGGCAATGCATACGCCGCGACCTGCAACAGCAAGCCCAACCATCGCATGTAGGCTATCAACGCTTACGCTGCTTCGGGTGTTCACCCCGTAGTTCGAGAACCACTCACGGATGCTTTTTGAATACCCCGAAGCTTTCCCCTGCGTGATGAATTCAAACTCCTGCAATTTAGAGATTTCAATCCTGCCCGCCGAAGGCACCAACCCCGGCCTCGCAATCAAAGCAATTTCGATGTCCCCGATATGTTGAACTTGCGCACCTGATTGAAACGGCATTTCCGGCACCACGATCAGGTCCAACTCACCGTCCTCCAAGCTGCTCAATAGGTTTCGGCTCATGTCGATCGTCAGTTGGAATTGGGTTCTGGGGTCGGAAGAAAAGGAGGTTTCAAGGAATTTTGGGAGCCAAGTAAGGCTAGATATTTCGGTAACGCCTAGCCTGACGACTGTCGGGCTGATTTGCGATCCGGTATTGAAGGACGTTAAACGCTCAAAGCTCGCGACTGTATCACGGGAGAGGTTAACAAACTGCTCTCCCTGCAATGTCAGTATCGCCTGCCGCTTGGACCGATCAAACACCGAAAAGCCTAGTGAGTATTCGAGCTCCTGTATTCTTTTCGTGATCGTTGATTGCGTCAGATTTAGCTTGCCCGCAGCGCGCGCGAATGTTCCGCAATCGACTACAGCAAGCACTGCTACGAGTTGGTTGTGTGTGATGCCCATGTATTCTATTAGTTGATGATTAATGATGATAATTGATCACTATAAGTACTCTCAAATTTAAGGCAACCTGACTTCGAATCCGAAGCAGGAGATTAAGCATAGCAATATGCCTCTTGCCAAAGGCGATACAAAAACCTTCAGCACGGGGCAGCCAAATGATACAAGACAGACCCGCTCTCCAAGAGGCCATTCGGGACCGTTTTGCACATGTCGACCACTGCCCATTTGAAGGGCCACGCGTCTATTTCGAAAATGGGGGCGGCGCGCTGACACTTAAATCAGTGGCCGAAACCTCGGCAAAGTATGCGGCCTTTCCAGACAACCATGGCCGCGACAACCCTGCATCCAAAGCGCTGGTACAAACGATTGATAGGGCCAAGGCCGACTTGTCGCTGTTGATGAATCCGCCATCTGGACAGTTCATAATGGGCGAAACCGGGACCGAGTTGTTGTTTCGGATGATCCGCGCGGCCTGTCTTAATGCGCCAAAGGGATCAAAAGTAATCGGCAGTTCGATTGAGCATCCTTCCAGCAGGAGCGCAGCACGTCACTGGGCCGAAATGAGCGGCATGGACTATGTCGATGTGCCGCATGATATCACGAGTGGCCAAGTCACAGCAGCGAATTATACCGCCCTTATGACACCGAAGGTCGCGGTGGCGACGATTTTGCATGCCTCACCAGTGACGGGCATCGGAATGGACGTTGCCGCGATTTCCAAAGCGATCCGCGCAGTCGCCCCCAACTGCCTGATCATTGTCGACGGCATCCAGCACGCGGCCCACGGCCAGATGGATCTGAGCGCCTACGATGTCGATGGCTATGCGATTTCACCCTACAAGGTGTTCTCGCGCCATGGCTATGGGATTGCATGGATATCGGACAGGCTGACCGCACTGACCCACGAGAGCCTGAAAGGCGGACCGCCCCAAAACTGGGAATTAGGCACGCGCGATACCGGGGCATATGCGGCAACGTCGGATGTCGTTGCCTATTTCGACTGGCTTGGCGGTGAGGTCTCGGGTGAAACCGACCCTCGAAATCGGATATTGGCCGCTGGCCGCGCCATTCACAGCTATGAAACCAGCCTTACCAACGCGTTGATCAACGGCACCGGAAATCTTGCCGGTCTTCGTGATATGAAAAATGTCACCATACTGTCGGGTGCGGACAATCCTCACCGCGAAGGTACAGTGTCTTTTGTGGTGGGTGGGGTAGGCTCATTCGAAGTTGTAAGGCGACTTAACGACGAAGGCATCCGTACCCATGCGCGCAAAGCGGATCACTATAGCGGCAATATACTGGATCCCCTAAAGCTACGCGACTGCGTGCGTATCACGCTGTGCCATTATAATACACTTCAAGAAGTGGCGCTGACGCTGGGAGTAATAAAAGGTATCACTGTTTAGAAGGGTTCAAGCGAGGGAAATCGCCCGCACTACATCTAACGAAGCGAATTGAAAATGCGGATGTTCCACAATTGGAGGCATCCGCGCGAAGACATGAAGGGCGGTAACACCTTTCATTAAAATGGCCTCAAAGAGAAAAAGGGCCGCAACAACTAGGAGGATCTTATGATCAAATCAATCAAAACCGCTGCGATCAGTGCAGTCATGGCTCTGGGTCTGGCAGGGTCTGCTGCTGCTCAAGAGCTGAAATTCTTTACCATCGGGACAGGCGGCACAGCTTATACTTATTACCCGATCGGTGGCGTTATCGCGAACGCGATTTCCAAACCACCCGGCTCTCGCGAATGTGGCGAAGGCGGCTCATGCGGTGTTGAAGGCCTGATCGCTTCTGCGGTTTCGTCGCGCGGTTCTGTTGACAACGTGAATGCTATCGTCTCTGGCCTGCGCAACTCTGGCTTTGCTCAGTCGGACGTCGCATATTGGGCCTATACAGGCACCGGCACGATGGAAGGCACGCCGCCTGCAACCGACCTGCGCACGATTGCAGCGCTGTTTGAAGAGCATATCCACCTCGTAGCTTTGGCAGATAGCGGCATCAATTCCGTCGCTGATCTGGCCGGCAAACGCGTATCACTAGATGAGCCGGGTTCGGGTACATATGTAGACGCACTCCTGATTATGGAAGCCAACGGCCTGTCCGTAGACGACCTGACCGCAGAGGCCCTTAAAGGGAACGCCGCATCAGAAGCACTGCGTAACGGCAAGATCGACGCGTTCTTTGTGGTCACTGGCTACCCTACGGGCGCTTTGGTGGAGCTTGCCTCCGCTGCCGATATCAAGCTGGTTCCGATTGATGGTGCTGGTGCAGCTGCCCTGACGGACAAATACGGCTTCTTCTCAGCGTCCAACATCCCTGACGGCGTGTACGAAGGTGTCGAAGGCGTAGAAACTGTCGCTGTTGGCGCACAGTGGTTCACCTCTGCAAAAGAGGACGACGAGCTGATCTACAACATCACAAAAGCATTGTGGAACGATGAGACCCGCATTCTTCTGGATGTAGGCCACGCAAAAGGCTCGACGATCACGGTCGAAACGGCGTTGGCAGGTGTTGGTGTTCCGCTCCATGCAGGGGCCGAGCGTTTCTACAAAGAAGTAGGTTTGCTTAAGTAAGTTCTCCTCTCTCGACGATGGCCCCGGGCGCGCGCGTGTCCGGGGCTTTATTAGATCATTCCGGGATTTTAGCCATGAACGCTGACACGACACCTGAACTGACGCCCGAACATCTGGCCGAGATCGAACGGAAATATGATCCCGAGATGGCCTTCAGACCAACAGGCAAGAAGTTGGGTCTCTTCATCGCATCCGTTCTGGTGGCAATGTCGGTGTACCACTTTTATGCATCAGGCTTTGGCCTGATCCGCGAACTTTTGCACCGTGGTATTTACCTTTCCTTTGTCCTTGGGCTTGTTTTTATTCTCTTTGGTATTCGCAAGACCGATCCCGTTATGCCACCCCGCGCTTGGTACCGCTTTGATGGCATTCCGCTGGTCGATCTGCTGCTTGCTGTTCTGGCTGTTGTTGCTGCCATGTATTTGCCGCTGCTTCCGCCCGCCGCCTTGGCACAGCGCGTCGGCAACCCGTCCCCGACGGATATATTCATGGGCTCCGCGCTCCTTATCCTGACGTTGGAGGCCACACGCCGCAGTGTTGGTCCGACCTTGCCGGTCATCAGCTTGATCTTCATCGCTTTTGCCTATTTTGGCCCATGGATGCCGGGCGCACTCAAACACGGCGGCTCTTCGTGGGTGGGCATCATCAACCACCTCTATATGACCAATCAGGGCATTTACGGCGTCGCGATCGGTGTGATGGCGCAATATGTCTTCCTGTTCATTCTCTTTGGTGTCTTGGCCACACGCATCGGGTTGGGGCAACTGTTTATTGATTTCGCCATGGTCATTGCAGGCCGCTATTCTGGTGGCCCTGCAAAGGTAGCAATTTTCTCATCTGCCTTCATGGGCACCATTTCGGGCTCCTCAATTGCAAATACTGTAACGACGGGTTCTCTCACCATTCCTGCGATGAAAAAAGTGGGCTACCCCGCACATTTCGCCGGCGCAGTAGAAGCTACGGCATCGACGGGCGGCCAGATCACGCCCCCGATCATGGGTGCAGCGGCGTTCATCATGGTCGAATATCTGGAAATCCCGCTCCGCGATATTCTCGCCGCAGCGCTGTTCCCTGCACTTCTGCACTATTTCGGCATCTTCATCATGGTTCACCTCGAGGCTAAAAAACTCGGCTTGCGCGGCTTGCGTGCGGAAGAGCTGCCCAAAATGGGCGTTGTGCTAAAGGACCATTGGATGAGCTTGATACCGCTTGTGATTCTTGTGTATTTAATCCTCACAGGTAAGACGCCTGACTTTGCAGCGGTTTACGGTATCATCGCCTGTGTTGTTGTGGGCTTCCTCAATCCGACAAACCGTCTGACAATACCAGACCTTTGGGACAGCCTCGCGGCTGGTGCCAAGAACACGCTCGCTGTAGGTGCCGCCGCAGCAGCTGTTGGTGTTGTGGTCGGGGTCGTGACCCTGACCGGTGTCGGGTTCCGTTTGGGCTATGTCGTGATCCAGACAGCCACGGACATCGGCACCACGCTTAGCTCACTGCCCATTCTTGGCTACTTTACGGTGACGCAATGGGCCTTGTTCACATCGCTCATTCTTATCGCAATTTCTTGCATCATTATGGGTGCCGGCATCCCGACAACGGCGACATATATCATCCTTGTTGCAGTGGCCGCTCCGGCGCTCGCCCAGTTACAGGTTGAGCCGCTTGTGGCGCACTTCTTCGTTTTCTACTACGGGGTACTCGCCGATATTACGCCTCCGGTTGCACTTGCCGCTTATGCCGCGGCGGGAATTGCAGGGTCTAACCCATTCAAGACAGGCAATACCGCCTTCCGGCTTGGGATCGCCAAGGCGCTTGTGCCGTTTGTGTTTGTCTATTCCCCAGCCCTTTTGCTGATCGCGGACGGGTTCACCTGGTGGGCGTTTACGGTGACTTTGATTGGCGCCATGTTGGGCATCGCATCTCTTGGCGTCGCCTTCTCCGGTTACCTCTTTACGACGCTGAAAACCTGGGAGAGATGGTGGGTTGCACTTGCATCATTTCTGTTTATCGCGCCCGGTTTGGTGACGATGGGAATAGGTGTCGTGCTGATGCTGCCTATCTTGGTTCTTCAGGGGAAACGGCGGAAATTGGTGAGTGCGTCGCCATGAGAGTGGAGACCTCGTGGAACATATCCAACTTCAATCTTTGTAAGAGCCGCGCTTGAATTGCTCTGCCATTGCAACATCAACACGATATCCATAGATGCAAAATCGGCCATGCTTCTTCCTCTCATTCTTATGCTACGGGGT
>TARA_R110002051_G_scaffold194581_2_pt1 | contig 14439 bp, 18 predicted proteins | sample TARA_R110002051 | Tara Oceans TARA_R110002051 (sample SAMEA4397023) | marine metagenome | biome: Polar Biome; feature: [MES] marine water layer (ENVO:01000295) within the mesopelagic zone...; material: water (ENVO:00002006), including particulate matter (ENVO:01000060) such...
TCATTTATGACTACTCCGTCCTTCGTATAAGAACTAGAAAAAACATTACCATCCCAAGAGCCATTAATTCTTGTAGTTTCAGTTGCCGGGACTAATTCCCCATCAACTGGAAACTCTGAAGAGCCATCCCACTCCACAATATTTGTGACTAGGGAGTTCTTAATTATCGCGTATTCCATTATTTGTACTCCCATACTATTACGATGCCGTCTGACCCTGCGCCTGATAATGGAGATGCACTACTAGAAATTCTCCCACCACCACCACCACCGTAACCTTTTCCATCCATAAAAGACGTTGCAGGTTGGTATGAAGTGTTCCCCGAAGTTCCATAACCGCAAGTTCCCAACACAGAGTCACCCCATGAACCCGCATCTGTGTACGCACTGAAACTCTGACCACCGGAAATATTTATATCCCCCCCAGTAGAGGTTCCCCCCTCTTTACCTCTGAATCCTGTGTCATGCCGACTTGCGGAAGAAGCGGGGCTACCACCTCCGGTAATCGTATTTGTGCCATCTGCCCATGATGAATCTCCACCCGCAGTAGGGGTTCCGGCTGACGCTATTCCCGCGCCGGCTGCCCCCACAGTAATCGTGGAAGTAGAAATACTGGAAACATCAAGGAATTTTTTTGCATACCCGCCTCCACCACCATTACGAACCCATTTTTGGTCGTAATCATGGGTTCCACCCGCGCCGGCACCTTGTACTTCCATAATCACTTTCGTGATGCCGCTTGGTCGAGTCCATGTACCACTGGAAGTAAAGGTTTGTACTGAGTTAAGACCGCTACTTGGAGCCGCTGCCCAAGCACTATCTCCGTAAAGTATTGTGCTAGACGATGCAGTACCACTCCCCAACCGTGCAGTAGGCACAGTTCCAGATGCTAGGTTAGATGCGTTGCTTGGGTCTGTCGCTAACTTGGATAAGGCTATAGCCGCTGATGCGTTGACATCTGCGTTGACTATATCAAGGGATGCGAGTTTGGTTTTGGCTATTGCGGCGGATGCGTTAACGTGTTCGTCTAGGATTACGCCAGTGCCAGGTACGATGGTCTGGCCGATATCTACAATGCCAATAATTTCGAGTTTGTCGCTCGAGACCAGTGCGGAAGTTAACGTAACAACATTAGTCGCAACAGAATAAGAATCTTCGTGTTGTTTAACTCCGTTGATTGTTACGATCAGAGATTGTTCGTTTGGTGGGGTCCAGGTAAGAGTATGCGTCGCAGAAGTCGAGCTGGTAGCGTTGTACCTTCTTATGTCCGACGCTTTGAGCTGCGTCTTACCTAAGTAGCTCATGTAATCTCCAGGACCGAGAGGAATGCCTCGAGATCACTTGCAGCTGACGCAGTGATCGTCACCTTGTCGCTCGCCTCGAGATTAAGGGGCTTGTCCAGGATTAATGTCGAATCGGCCGGTACGGGTATGGTCTTTCCAACGTGAAAGTAAGTAGTCGCCGAGTTGTCGTAGACCTCGATGGTTGCGTTTACACTTGCAGCTCCATCAACGTTTGAAAGGAAGACCGCATGAATAACTGCGGTCGTTGCAGCTGGACATGTGTAAACGTCGGTACGACTAGTGCCAATAGCGGCAGCTGCATTTTTGAAAGAGTTAGCCATTTATCCTCCGAGAGCGAGCGCCATCGCGGCTGCGGTGCCAACGTCCTCATAAGCCGAGTGGGTGTGGCTGCTCGCAGCCTTACTGTCGATCTGCGTTTGAATCGCAGACGTGACACCGTCAACGTAATTAAGTTCGGTGTGTGTTGGAGTCACAGAATCGCTGACATTGGCAAAGGTTGCCGTTACCGCAGCTTTAATCCCGCGTAGATGCGCATCTCCGTCACTCTTACCGTCCGAGCCCAAAGGCCAGGACGTGTTTAAGTTACTGATGTTTGCGTAGCTTGCTTCAACGCCCATGATTAAGCACTCGCTGATGTTAAGGTGACTGTCACCTCGAGCGTGTCGCCAGAGATCACAGCACGAGAGCTCCCAAAATCAACAACACCATAAAGAGTCCCTGATGTTCCAGACTTGGTGTTGTCGGTAGACAGGAAGGCGCCGGCAACCGTAGCAGTAGCGTTAACTGAAAAGGTGCCTTTCGATGCGCTGTTGTCAACGCTCTGTGATGCTACCGTGCCAAGACTTAGTGCCGGCCTGGTGGACTGCGTGTAACCGGCCAGCTCGCTCCAGGAGCTGTGCGATGCCATCGTGTCAGCGGCGACCGCTGTACCAACGGCCTTTATGCCGATGTACCAGGCTGCGGTGTAGCTACTGCCCTTTAGGTACTTGTCCAGGATGTCGTTCAGGCCAGCATTAGTGACCAGGTTATCGTTCACCTCGCGCCACTTTTCTCGGCCTTTGGCATCCTTGCAGATAACCGTCCAGGTATTCTCGAGTTTTAGTTTCAAAACTTTTTCCTCTTGCATGTTGATTCCGCCCGTGGCTACGAGGGATATTTGATGGTCCATGTTGTTGATGATTCCGTTTGGTCGGTCCAGGTGTCGCTAGACTCGGTCTGATCCGTCCAGGTGTCGCTAGATTCCGAGTCAACTGTCCAAAGAAACTCTGGCGCCGAGCTCGAAGCTAGTGAGACCGGCACAGAAATCGATTCGGGATACTTCGTGTTGTTCACGTATCCCTGGCTAATGCCAAAGGTGGTGGTGCCTTGAGCGGTTAGAACACTCCCTAAAGTTTGCGTAAAACTTCCCGCGATAGTTCCAGCCAGACTGATCGTAAAACCACCAACCATTGTGCTGGACGCATTAAGCGCAATCGTCGCGCTCGGAGACATCGTTATATTGTTAGAAAGCGTCTTACCCAGCTGTGACGCTATCGTGCCGACTACAGGGAAAGTACCGGCGCCTGAGTTTGTTAAGCCACCAGAGATAGCGAGAGCAGCTGCGCCGGCTATTGCCGCCGCGTCCCAGGTCGTACCGTCAGAGTCCCAGGACAGGGAATCCCCGTCCCAATTCAAGCTCACGGGTTACCGCTCGTTGTCATTATGCGAAGAACTGAACCTGAGTACCGGTCACGATCATCAGCAAGCTGGAGACGCTGAACCGCTTCCTGGTAGAACGCTTGCCATACTTGTAAGTTCTCAGTGTCCTGAAGATAGGGAGCAGCTTCCAGCAACGATCCATACAAGTACACGTCGGGTGCGTTTGTTAGTAGCCAATTAGTAGTAGTGCTACTTGAGAGAGCGTCGAATTTCTTGTAGTACGCCATCTCTATGGTCATTACCGAATCCGGTGCCGGCCCCAGGAACAGCTCATCGCCTATCAGGGTGTAAGTCTTCGGTCTACCCGTTGTGCTTCCGCCCCAAAGTCGATCCATCATTTCTGGTGACAAATACTCGAGAGAGGTTATCGGATCAGTGTTCAGCTGAATGTTGCGCATCTCCAGGTAGCCGGTCGGCAACCCAAGAGTACGATCGCTCGCAGTAGTCGAAGCCGTTGATCTGGTTTCCATAGCGCGTATCTTCAGATCACGCGAAATCCTAGCCTCTGCAAGTTTGATAAAACTTGGTATTTGTGCCGTGAGGTCAGAGCGATCCAGCCAATTGGCTAGATCGGTCTTAAGCTCACTGAAGGTCGATAAAGCCACTATCTGGTGAGCTCCGTAACGTAGAGATAACCGGTGCCGCTTGCCACTATGCCGGCAACCTTCTCACCGTTATTGATTTTGAGAAAGATTGGATTCACGTTAGCCGGCACATACATGCTGGCTGTCGCGGTTGCAGTCGGAGCTGTCGCGAGATCGATAAAGCAGTTTGAGTCCGCTGTTACCAGGATGCCCCAAACGGAACCGGTGTCAGAACCCCCGACCGCGTCACTCATCGCAGCACTGGTCGTGCTCAAAGAGACCCGATGTGTTTTTACTGGTCGATACATGATTAGATGTCCATTGGTGATGTTCGGAAATATTTAAACTCAGGAGAGTTCAGATACTTCGCTAAAAGTTTTTTATCCTTCTTAATGTCGCCGCCTGTTTCGAGTACCCATCGATCCCAGACGTTCTCTGGAACTGATGCCGCCAGGTGCCACTCACCCATCTTGCCAGTGGTGCGCTTGTCACCGTATGCGTTGTACAGACGCTTGTTCGCCTCGAGTACAGGCTCAACGTCCTGGACAGTGTTAATCGTAACGCCACCGTCAGGTTCGTCGTGCCAGTAGGTTGTGGTTGATGGTGTCTTGTCAAAAAGACGAGTTTTTGCCATGAAATTTTTCCAAAGAAAAGGCGCCCCCGAAGGGGCGCCTCTGTGGTTACAACGTGGTTACGAGGACGAGAGGTCAGCTAAGAAGCCGCTGGCCTTTTCGTTCTTGCATTTTACGCCCCACTCGACAACGATGTGACGTTTCTCGCTGTCACCCGTCTTGGCAAGAGTCTCTTGCTTGAACGGACGAAGGTAAGCGATCGACCACATGTCGAAGTCCATAAACCAGGCGTCGCGAGCTCGGGAGAACCGATTCGCAATCACGCGCACGCTGCCAAAATCGGAAACGTAGACGTCCACCGCTGCGGTAACCGTTGCTGGTTTACCAGCAGCGTCACCACGTAACGGCGCTACGCTCTGCGTAAGAGCGGAGATTGCCTGTTTGTTGAAAGGACCAACCACCATAGTGTCGGGAGTACCACCACTGTCAAAGCACTCACGCATGACCTGTTTGATACCGGCCTCAGTGATTGCGTTTGCGGTAGTGGCGTTGGTTGCTACGTCAGAACCGTTGCCGGTACTGGCTGCGCCAGCCGTGCCACCCGTACCCAACGTGTGGTAGTTGGTTGCGACCCATGCAGGGAGACCAGCGGAGACGCGAGCAGTACCGGCAGCACCGGCGTTGTACGCGACGTTATCGCAGATCATCTTCTCCATGTCTCGCTTGAGCTCTTGAGCCCGACGTGACATATGGTATGCAAGCTCACCCTTATTGGATTTGCCGGCAAAATCCATCGCGCTTGAAGTTCCTGACACCTGTACCACCTTCTTGGCGATGCTGGTGTAGTTGTTCAGACGTGTGGTTTCAACGACTGCCGCTGCTGTCGAGTCGTCTCCCTCAAGATTGGTGTTAGTCGCGGCTGCACTTAACGAATCGATTTGCCACTCGAATTTAGTGTGGTCGCAACTTTCTTTTCCCATGCCGGTTAGCATGGGCGTGTCGGTTGGTGAGATGTCGTAGATGACCCCTGAAAGGTCTTCACGAATCCCTATCGCGCTATGAGTTAAGCGCGTATTACTTGGAACTGCCATGAGATGTGTTTCCTATGTTTAGAGTAAATCCTCTAGCGCACGAGCTGCGTCTCTGACGTGACCCGTTTGCTTGAGACGGTTTCTGGTTTGTTGCACACGTTCTCTTTGACCCTTGGCCTTGGTCGTTCCTTTCCCACCACGAATTACGCGAGGCTTGTTCTGCAACTTCTTCCCTTTTGGGTCTGCCTTTTGTATGCGGTCGTACATCATTGCCTTGTGGGCAACGATGAAGGATCGGTGATCGATTAAACCGTCGATTTCTTCTGGTACATAACCCTGGTCCGATAAGTAGGACCGCAAGTCGCCGGCGAGCTTGCTTTGCTTCTCGGGCTCTCCCCAATCGGGAAGTTTCTCGACAAGCTGCGTATGCTCGTAGCTCATTTGCGTTTGCAATTGTTCCTGTTGTGCCTGTTGCTGACGAGCTGCGGCCTGTTGCTGCTGTTGCTGCAACTGCTGCACCTTGTCTTTGGCGTCAGCGAACTCTTGCTTTTTGGTTATGTACTCCAGAGGGTCTTCGGCTTTTAAACGCTCCCAATCAACATTAAATTTGTCTAGGTTGGCGTTCTCAATGACCTGACTCAGAGAGTCCATGTACTGCTGTCGCTCTTGCTGAATCTGTTGGATTTCGGCCTGATGCTGTTGCGTCAGGGTATCGATCTCCTTCTGGTTCTCAGATAGAGCTTGGGTTTTGCGGGTGTAATCTTTCTGCCGAGAGTAAGACTTGAGAAGCTCATCGAGATTTACCTCGAGCTCTTCTCCGTCCACCTTTACAGCGTAAAGGGGGTCATCTTCTTCTTCGTCACCCTGTGACTCTTCCTCGAGCTCGTCGTCGTCGGTGTCCTCTTCAGGATCGTCTTCGACTAACTCTTCGGTTTCGTCTTCAGAATCCGCCTGGGAATCTTCGTCTGGAATCTCATCCGTGGACTGTAATTCTTCGGTCGGTTCGGCTTCAGTAGGTTCTGGTTGGTCTTGCGAGTCCAGAAGACCCATGAATGCCTGTTCAGCCTGTCGTAACGAACCAGGCGCTTCATCAACTGCCTGGACGGGTGCTTCTTGCGTGTCCGCCATTGTTAAACTCCTTGAAAAACGCCGCCCGAGGGCGACGTCCCACATCCTTGTGGGCTAGTTTCGATTTAAGCTCAGTTGAACCGAGCTTCCCTTTTTTCCGACTTCGCAAATTCTCCGGTGGTCACAATGGACTCAAAGTAGATGCGAAGTCGTGAAAGAAGTTTCAACGATATGTAAGCGGTCTCCCTGGCGCTTAGATCGTCTGTTTCTGAGTGTTCCCATGCTGAAAGAATCTCTTCGCGGATAGACTCAAACGCTTCGTCGATCATGTAGTCTTCGAGAAGGGTCTTCGCGTGCTCTCCGCGTTGTTCTTCAGTTGTCATTTTTCTGGGGGCGCCGGTAAGCGGATCGATCGCGCCAGGTGGGTTTGTTTGACGGCCACCGTCGCTTGCGCTCTTCCTCATCGACTATAGCTCCGCCCAACCCTCTCGGACTCCCATACCAGCCAGTGTTTCGAGGGCTCGGACCCCCAAACATACGATTGGTGCCTTTTTTCTTGATCGTCTTGTGTGCCATTAGGTGTCTCCGATTGCTACGGGCCGCTTTTGTTCAGCTTCGAGTTTCAGCTCTGCGGCCTTTAGCTTTAACTCTTGTTCGTTCTGTACCGCTTCCATCTGCAGCTTCTGCTGTTTGATTTGCGTCTCGGCAATCTTGATCTCGAGCTCACCCTGCTTGAGCATCATCTCTTGCTGCGCCATCTGCTCTTGGGTGTCTGGTCCTTCTTGCTGCTGCTGTTGTTTACTCGGGTCCGTCAGGAACGACTCAACGTCCTTGAAGCCCATGTTCTTAACAAGCTCGGCGCCCAGGTTGTACAGGTTCTGCTCGTTGACGATCGACAGACCACCGGACATCGCTTGCGATGCGAACTGCATCAGCTGCGACAGGTGCATCATCTGCTGATCTCGATTTCCGTGTCCTAGCCCTACCGCTACGACACAGTCCATTTTGTCCTTCCACATCGCGGGATGTACGGGGATAAATTTATTCCTTAATTGAATAATGCGCTCCTTGTCCTGGTGCTTCTGCACCAGCTCGTAGATTGCGTTCATTAAGTCCTTAACACCGGTCTCAGCAAACTGACGAGCTATAAGCTCGACACGCTGCGCAGCTGCGGTCATTACTTGTGAGACCTGTGCCGCGCTGGTGTGAGACGTCAATGCCTTCTCATCAAGACCTTGTGACATGCGAGCGATACCGCTGCGCTCTTCACGTATCTGATCCATGTACTGAAGCATGTCGAACACGTAAGGCTGCAACGGTGGTGTCGGTAATGGCGTAACCGCACCAGGCGCTCGAGTGCGCACTATGCCGCCTGGGCGTGCTGTGACGAGGTCGTCCAAATTCACTTGGCCCTCGACCGCCATCATGCGACCGCTATTTTGTAAATAGGCGGAGTCAAGTAAATTTCGCATCAGGGTTGTTTTAACGAGTTGAATATCGCCCACCTGGTCGGCGACAGACATCCCAAACAACCGATGCGGAATCTTGATCGGCGTGATCGTACAGAACGGGAAACGGTCTATTGGCTCGTTCTCTAAAATCTGATCGCCGACACTAAGTACGCGACGTTTTTCGGCAATGCCGTCGCCGTCGTAATCGGTACGTAAGTAAGATTCGTAAAGCCAGAATTCTTTTAGAGCATCCTCGGAGCTTCCATCAAATCCGTAAGGGCTGGACTGATCAAACTCATAACGACTGTTTCGTTCAGCACTAAAGGCGCCAATATCACTGGTGCCATTACCCAGGCGCTCGATGTCCACGTCGTAGCCCTGTTCGCGCATGTCGGTGACGGTCCGTCGGACTCGATGACAAACGAACCTGGCGTCGTCGATGGTCTTGGCGTCACGGTCGATAAGGAACTCGTCGGGTGGTACGTTCTCAATTTTAACCCTGCCCTTTTTGGTATGTCTGGTTATCGCTAGATCATGGGTCAGCTCCGGTAGCTGCTGCATACCCATCTCATCCATGATCGGCTCACCTTCCTTTTCGGTGTGCTCGAGGACTTCAACCTCTTCGTCTGCCAGGAGCGCCTCGAATTCCAATTCATTAAGGTCGTGGTACTCCTCGCGATCTTGCGGGTCACTTTCATCCCACCAGACTTTGACTATGCCCAGCTTCTGCAACAGAGCGTCGGTGATCCAGGTGGTGAAGATGTCGAACCAGTTATTGTCTCGAGTGAGGATGAAATTCACGTAAGACGTCGCCTGTTCGGCGTAGGGAATATCGTTTTCTTCTTCGGGGTGAAACTTAACGATCTCGTTCGTACTGGCAAAAATCCGAACCAGCGAAGGTTTGATCCACTCGATGACGTCCTGGGTGTCAGTGGTGCAGACCTGGCTGCGCCCGTCGATCTCGTTGCCGTATGGCAGACCCCAGTAGCGGTCCATCGCCTCGCGACGTTGGTCGGACAGCTCGTCGTCGTTACCCAGGGCGACAGTAACCTCTTGTCCTATTCTCGCTAGTAGTTCTTCGTCAGTAGGTTTTGCCATATTTTTTCCATAAAAAAAGCCGCCATAAAAGGCGGCTTCAGTGTGTCTTTTTTATTAGGTTATGAAAGAAGGCCCGACCGGTTCTTCTGTAACTCCTCTGGCAGCATTGCGTCTTGTTCAGGATCGAGGTTATCGATATCAACGTCCGTGCCGGCATACGCAAACTCAAGATAGTTTCTTCTATTTACCGGCATAGAATGCTTTTTCAGAAGTTCTATAATGGGGTCCATTTTCAGTCCATCCATTCTGGTGGGTTTATGCCGCCAGCGTGTTCAACAATGCGCTGTCTAGCCTCATCCAGGCTAATCTTATTTGCCTTAAATTGCATCCATATTTTATCAATAAACTCCTTATTTGTCTTCTGTCCCTTGTATCCTGGTGTGTACAAACCCCTAACTGCCTCCCAGGTAATTGACTGCATTTGTCGGGGCTGAACAAACCTTTCCCCAGCTGCTCGCCGGTATGCATCGGCATACAAGCCATATAATCCTTGAACACCACTAATAGACGAGTTTTTAGGGCCGCGCTCCCCGACCTTGCCGCTACCAAACATATGCGCCACTTCGCGATCCTTACCAGCAAGCGGTCGCAAAAGAGCGGCTGCAACGGCATGGGTATCTACGGTTATGTAACCGTTCGGAGAATTTGGATTGCGAATATTATTATAAAAATTGCGCACCTTGTGATACTGCCCAAGTGCATCGCTAATGACACTTAGATCACCACCAGAATCAAGCATTCGGATAGCGTTCGCTACTTCGCCGTTTGAATTCCAAGCAACTTTTGCTGGAACACCTTTATTTGTCATCTTAGGGCTGATCAGCTCGCCTTCTGGTGAAACAATATTATAAGAAGGCGAATTATTTAACTGATCAAAGCTGCGAACAAAAATAGCTTTCTCAGCTGGCAAATCCAAATCACCTAATCTTTTCCCGCGTAAACTTAATATGATCTGACCGTACCGCTGTTCATCAAAAAGCTCCAACGCTTTTTGGAGAATAGGGCCGTCAAAGACGGTATCGACTTGCGTTGACCAAGTGTCAATAACACGACGACCAAGATCAGCATTCATAAACCAATCTTTTTGGGGAGAAAGTGCGGCCATCACACCAGACGCAGCCTCTGGAGATACGCGATACTGTCCAGCTAGAGAGGAAGTTAAACGGTTGGCTCCATCGTACCATTTTTGACTTCGGTCGCGAATCTCAGGCGGCACGCTATCGAACAAAAACAGAAGGTTGTTTTTTGCGTGTTCAATAAATTCTTCAGCTTGAGCCTCTGTACCTCTCGCGCCAGTGCGCGGCATATTTGGATACGATCGCGTTATCTGAACATTATGCTTAAACAGTTCTGGCTCACGTCTGAATTCGTCAATTCCAATAACTAAGTTATGAGACAGCGGGTCTTCTTCGCGTTTAACCGCAGTTGGATACCTGGTCGATACCGCGCCAGGTTCTGGTGTGAAAGTCGGAGCTTTTAGTAATCCTGGTTCTGCGTCAATTTCCCTGAAATCACTCAAGGGCGGTTTATTCACCAGAGCTAGTGGACCACCAATATCCTGTCCCTTACTCTCACCAGACTTAACCCGTCTTAGCTGAGAGAGCTTCGACGCCTTTGTACCCATCCCGAAGGGGATTAGGCCGGTAGCGGCGAGTGCTGCCAGGTCTGCATTACCCTCGCTCATGTTAGCGTCGAGCTGTAGCTGGTCAGAGATCGGCTCTTCAACCAACGCGGCTAGTGGTCCAGCTATTGCGGATGTTCCGACGCCGAGCAGACCGGCTATGTTCCGTCCGATAGTACGCGCAGCGTCGTAAAAGGGTGGTTCTTTAACCCCCCTCTCAGACATCACTGAGCGTTCTGGAGCAGCTCCTAGAAGCCCAGAACTCGACTCGATACTCTCTAGCGTCCTCGGACCAACGTTCTTAAAACGCTGGAGTAGGTCTTCCCAAGGAGACTTGGCCGGTGCGAGATAAGTTTGCCCCACTACACCACCCCTAAGTACGGGTACTTGATCTCACCCTTCCAGGGGGAGTCGCCTTCGGGTACTGCGTAACGGATCGACTGCACTGCATAGCGACATGCGCTGAGTAAGTCGTCACGTATAGGCTGAACCTTTCCCTCTTTCCTGTGATACATGCGTAGCTCTTCAAAAAAATCCGGTAGTGTTGCGAAGACCTTAAAGCGGTCCGACTGCATTCGTTGCAGCATCTCCATCAGTCCGACCTCGATGCTGTTGCCGCCCTTCTTCTCCCCCGTCGCCGGTGGGTTCGTGAAGTGCTCTGGTAAAAGGTTGACACCATGCACTCGGTACTGCTCCGCGAGTCCAGGGTTACCCATCGAGTCGCGCCGGTTTCCGTCATGCGGCCAAGCGCACGGCACCCAGTGGGGTCGCGTGTTGATCGCGAGAGCGTGATCCTCGGGTGTCTTCTGTGACTGCCTGTAGGTGTCGTAGACGTAGATGATGTCGTCCTCTTCGTCCCAGGCGATCGCGCAGTAGGCTGTCGGATGCTGCCACCCGAAGTCGAGGCCGGCTATGCGTAGGTAGTGCTCCGGTATGATGAACGGATCACAGATCAGCTTCTCCTCGGGTACGGGGAAGACTAGTCCCGAGCCCAGGCTCGGTCTCCCGTACTTGCGCATCTCCCGCTCCATTGGCGGGTACGCCTCGAGTATCTGCGCCATCGTTGTCTCGGTCAGGTGACCTGGCGTCTTCTTCTGTGTTGTCTTGATCTTCTCGCTGGCGTCGTCCCAGCTGCCGTGACACAGCGCCTGACCTGGGCGCAGATTCGTGAAGAACTGGGCTGTTGTCTCTGACATACCCGATTCGGGCGTATATGTCATGAAGACCATTCCCTTTCGGTCGAGGGTTCTTGTGATCGACTGAGTGAATATTTCTCTTGGTGGTTCTTCGTCTAGCCAGATCAGGTCGCACGAGCGACCCATCCAGATTTCGTTACCGGTGAGGTACGCCTTAAAGTATACGTAGCTGGTGCCTCCAGATACGTGACGGATAATCGCCATTGCGACCGCATTCGGTACTCCTGGTTTGCGTTGTGTTTCAACGATGCAGTTCTTCGGGATCATGCCCGTGCCGAGCGCACTTGCATCACCAGGTGTACCAAGCAGCTCTGCCTGGACGATGTCTCTTACAGTCTCTGTCGATATGCCGCCACACCAGACCGTGACCGGACCGTCGTAGCGTCGTCCTGAATACCACTTTGGGTATAGGCCGGTCGCTGCACAAGCAGCAATATATGCGCCCGTTCTAGTCTTCCCGACGCGGTTGCCGGCACAGAGTATTGCCTGTGACGCCTCGTTAGTGGCATCGATGAAACGCTTCTGAAACGGGTACGGGTCGAAGAGCTCGATCGCGTTGAACTTCTCGCGATCCGCGATCGCATGTCTGAGTTCGAGCTCGTGGGCAATGTCCTCGGCGGACATGTCCGCAGCAACGAGTGCCATTAGTTTTTAAGCTTCCGCTTTAAATCCCCAACCGCCATGTACTGCTGTTTTGAGAATGGGAACTTTTTTAGAAACCCACCCCACCCTTGCTTTTTGTGTGCTGGGTGCTCGGACAGTAGTCCGCCTCGAATCATTGCGTCGTGGCCGGAATACTTCAGCCAATCATTGAATGGACGAGAATCACCAATACGCTCATAACGAGAACGCATTGCGGCGCGGTATTTTTCATCAGCACCACTGGTAAATCTTCGATACAACTCTGGGAATATCTCGGGCGCCTGGTGCATGGCATCCCCAAGAATTACTTCGTCAAGAACTTCAGAATTATTTCCGACACGATCTTTGTTTATTAAGAGTGTGTTACGACCGCGATACGGATTGGGCTTGTCGGGTGGACCAGACTCTCTTCGATCGTAATACTCTGCCCAATTTCCCTGAGTGTCTTCAGGCGCTGCCCATTTGACATCTAGGTTTTTAAATAATGGCGCCGCACCAGGGTTCTTTTTTATGATTCGGCGGATCGCCTTCTCGATCTCGGTCATTAGTTCAGCGTGGTGGGGATATCCTCTTTCTCAGGTTCTCCCATTTCAGCAGCTCGCAGCTGCTCGAGTTCTGCGCGAAGCTCGTCGGTTGATTTCTCGATGTTGATGGTCTCGACTTTTTCCGTTGGCTTAAGACCGGCGCGATCAAGTATGTCCCTGGTCGCCTGAAACCTCACCTGTTCCGACTCGCTTTGCAAAGCAAGGCTTTTGAGCTGTCGCAAGGCTTCAGGGACCAGAGACTTTATCTCCGCCCGAGTGCGCTTGTCGATCTCTGCCTGGTAGCGATTCTTTAAAGCGTAACCCTGGCGACCGGCACCCTTCTCTGAGTAGCCAGCGGCGAGTGCGGACTGCGTCGCATTACCGGACGCAACAAAACACTCGATGAATTTTTCTTGCTGTGGAGTTAGAACTTGTATCATTTTTTTCCTATTAAGGTCGCAGTAAGGAATTACTTATAAACCAAATTTCCCCCCCTAATTTGCAGAGACTATATCGTTTACGTTTTCAAAAAAATAAAAGGGGGTGGGGGGGTCGCCCTCAGATCGGCCATTTTTCAGGCCAAAGTGGGACTTCTGCCCATCTGGGTCGGGTCGGGTCCGATAGTCGGACACGAATCAGCGCTAAGTCATTGATTTCGCTACGAAGATGTAGGGAATGTACACCAGTTGCAGGGGAAATGTACACCAGGCGCTCGATTTGTGGGATTTCTGCCCTAATCTCGGACCCTCACGTCGTGTGTGTGTGGGTGCTGATTACATTGTTCTTGAGCATAAGCTCTGCTGATGGTAACGTTATACAGGCAACTCTTCGGGGCTGTCAAACACTCTCAGCTCTTTCGTTCCAACGATTCACAGCACTACGAATCTCGTAATCGTACTGATCAATCGTCAATTGAGCTCTTCTGAATTTGTCCTCGTGGTATCTCTTCCACCAGGCAACGCCGGTGATGAATGCCTTCTGCCCTTGAGTCAGCGGATGGTCTGCCTTCGCTACACGCAGCGCCAGCTCGGCAATCTGAATGTCAATGTCTCGAACGACACCGACCTTGATGTCTTCCTTAGTGCGTGCCGTGTATGCAATCTGACGCACCAGCTGCCCCCACACTTCACGTTGCAACCCGTACATGTACCTGGCGTACAGTGACACTGCGTGATCAACCTCGGACAGTACATCAGCCACCTCGTGGAATGTGATCTCGGGCGTGCCACCAGTCCCGCGATGCAAGCTCGCTGGCTTGGCACTCAATAGCTTGAAGTGTTCAAGACTCAGCATCGAGCTCTCTTCGCACCAGGGCGCACCAGGTAGATAACTTGAGGATCACCTGGTCGTGGCCCAGGTCAGGCCGCAGCTCCTGGATCGAGATCATCGCTTGCCACTCGCCACGATCGAGGCGCCAGATCAGTACAGGTTTGTTGCCGGCCTTAACCGATTGCGTCACAGCTTGCTGCCACCATTCCTTGAGCCTGGGCGCCTTAGCTCGCTTACACTCGACGGACCAGCCAGGCACCCCTACTAGGTCAGCATGTCCAGCTTCGGCGCTCTGAGCCATCCAGTTGCGCCTAATGTCCAGCTTGAGCTCATCCTTGAGGATGTGAGCCAGCTCGAGCTCGCCGCCCTTACCCTTCGTTCT
>TARA_R110002051_G_scaffold34256_4_pt1 | contig 14432 bp, 11 predicted proteins | sample TARA_R110002051 | Tara Oceans TARA_R110002051 (sample SAMEA4397023) | marine metagenome | biome: Polar Biome; feature: [MES] marine water layer (ENVO:01000295) within the mesopelagic zone...; material: water (ENVO:00002006), including particulate matter (ENVO:01000060) such as......
TGTAGAAAATTTACAATCTATGGAAGAAGAAGGCGGCGAAATATATGAATCTATCGAAGAGATTTGGCCTGACTACCCTACGGAAGAAGACTACCTCTGGAACGAGGACGAATATTAATATTCGATAACATAATAACTAATAAAAAGTCTCTTCGGAGGCTTTTTTTTTATGTAATTTTGACAGGTTATTAGGTAAAACAGCTTAAAAAACAAGACTGGAATACCTTTTGCTCTTGTACAGCGTCGTTCATATTTGTCGACTCTAAAATATTTTGAAAATTATAGGACCCAATATTGGTATTATATTTTCAATTCTAATAGTATAAAATATATGAGTTTCATTAATTCCATCCTAAAGGCATTCGTTGGTGATAAATCGCAAAAAGATGTAAAAGAATTACAGCCTTTAGTAGACCAGATAAAGTCATTTGAATCTAAACTTGAAAGCCTAAACCACGACGAACTTAGGCAAAAGACCATAGAATTTAAGAAGATAATTCAAGACTCTTATAAAGAGAAAACTGAAGAAATTAATAAATTAGAGGAAGAGGTTAAAAACTCTACCGATATTGATAAAAACGAAGATATTTACACGGAAATTGACAAGCTAAAAGAAGAGGTTTATACAATTTCTGAAGAAACGCTAAATAAATTACTTCCAGAAGCCTTCGCGGTTGTTAAAGAAACTGCCAAACGATTTGCCAAAAACGAAACCTTAAAAGTAGCAGCATCAGAATATGACAGAACATTGTCAGCTACTAACGATTATGTTACACTTGAAGGCGAAAGCGCAGTATGGAAAAACTCTTGGAATGCTGCCGGCAAAGAAGTTACCTGGGATATGGTACATTATGATGTACAGCTAATTGGCGGTATTGCCATGCACCAAGGTAAGATAGCAGAAATGCAAACTGGAGAAGGTAAAACCTTAGTAGCAACCTTACCCCTATATTTAAATGCATTAAGTGGAAATGGCGCTCACTTGGTAACCGTAAATGATTACTTGGCAAAAAGAGATAGTGCATGGATGGCACCAATATTTCAATTCCATGGTCTTTCTGTAGATTGTATTGACCACCACAGACCAAATTCTGATGGAAGACGAGCAGCCTACAATGCCGATATTACTTATGGAACCAATAACGAATTCGGCTTTGATTACTTAAGGGATAATATGGCACATACGCCAAAAGACTTAGTACAACGCCCACATAATTACGCAATGGTGGATGAGGTAGATTCTGTACTTGTTGATGATGCTCGTACACCATTAATTATTTCAGGACCAGTACCAGAAGGTGACCGTCACGAATTCAATGAACTAAAACCTAAGGTTAGTGAAATAGTTCAAAAACAACGTCAGCATTTAACAGGTGTATTGGCAGAAGCTAAAAAACTAATTTCAGAAGGAGACACCAAAGAAGGTGGTTTTTTACTTCTTAGAGTATATCGTGGGCTTCCAAAAAACAAGGCTTTAATTAAGTTTTTAAGTGAAGAAGGAGTAAAACAATTACTTCAAAAGACTGAAAACTTTTACATGCAAGATAACAATAGAGAAATGCCTGTAGTAGATGAAGATCTATTGTTTGTTATTGATGAAAAAAACAACCAAATAGAATTAACCGATAAAGGAGTTGATTACATTTCTGGCGAGCAAAACAGGGATTTCTTTGTAATGCCAGATATTGGTGGCGAAATTGCTAAGATTGAAAACCAAAATCTTGAAATTGAAAAAGAAGCCGAACTTAAAGAAGAGCTTTTTAAAGATTTCACCGTTAAAAGTGAGCGTATACATACCATGAGCCAATTATTAAAGGCTTATACTCTATTCGAAAAAGATACGGAATATGTGGTAATGGATAATAAGGTAATGATTGTTGATGAGCAAACTGGCCGTATTATGGATGGCCGTAGATACTCAGACGGACTTCACCAAGCTATTGAAGCAAAAGAGAATGTAAAAATTGAAGCATTAACACAAACTTTTGCAACGGTAACTTTACAGAATTACTTTAGAATGTATAGCAAACTTGCAGGTATGACAGGTACTGCTGTTACTGAAGCTGGTGAATTCTGGGAAATCTATAAGTTAGATGTAATGGAAATTCCTACAAACAGGCCCATTGCAAGAGATGACAGAAACGATTTAATCTATAAGACAAAAAGAGAAAAATATAATGCCATTATTGAAGAAGTAACCAAAATAAGTCAGGCAGGAAGACCTGTACTAATAGGTACTACTTCGGTAGAAATATCAGAATTACTATCAAAACTATTGAGTGTACGTAAAGTACCTCATAATGTACTAAACGCTAAACTTCATAAGAAAGAAGCAGATGTAGTTGCTGAAGCAGGTAACGCTGGTATAGTCACTATTGCAACAAACATGGCTGGTCGTGGTACCGATATTAAATTATCTGATGCGGTTAAGAAAGCTGGTGGATTAGCAATTATAGGTACTGAAAGACATGACTCACGTCGTGTAGATAGACAGTTACGTGGTCGTTCTGGTCGTCAAGGAGATCCGGGAAGCTCTCAATTTTATGTTTCTTTAGAAGATAACCTAATGCGTTTATTTGGTTCTGACAGAGTCGCTAAGATGATGGATAAAATGGGCTTGGAAGATGGTGAAGTTATACAGCATAGTATGATGACCAAATCTATTGAACGTGCCCAGAAAAAAGTAGAGGAAAATAACTTTGGTGTTCGTAAGCGTTTATTAGAATATGATGATGTAATGAATGCCCAACGAGAAGTTGTTTACAAAAGAAGACGCCACGCATTACAAGGAGAGCGTTTAAAGCTAGATATTGCGAACATGGTCTATGACACATGTGAAGTAATCGTAGAAAGCAATAAAGCAGCAAGTGATTATAAGAATTTTGAATTTGAGTTAATTAAATATTTTTCAATCACAGCACCTATAGAGGAAGCTGATTTTGGAAAAATGTCCACTCAAGAAATCACTGGTAAAATTTACAAAGCAGCGTACAGCCATTACAATGACAAAATGGAGCGCAATGCGGCAGCAGCGTTCCCTGTAATAAAAAAGGTACATGAAGATAATGCCAATAATTTTGAGCGTATTGTAGTTCCTTTTACTGATGGTATTAAAAGCTTAAATGTTGTTACCAACCTTCAGGAGGCTTACGATACAAATGGAAAGCAATTAATTACTGATTTTGAAAAAAATATTTCTTTAGCAATTATTGATGATTCTTGGAAAACACATCTACGTAAAATGGATGAGTTGAAGCAATCAGTTCAATTAGCGGTTCACGAACAAAAAGACCCTTTATTAATTTATAAGTTCGAAGCATTTGAACTTTTTAAATCAATGATTGAAAAAGTGAATAAAGATGTTGTTTCTTTCTTATTTAAAGGAGAATTACCTTCAGAAAACACAAATGCCATTCAAGAAGAAAGAAACGTACAACGTAAAGAAAATTTAAAAACGTCTAAAGAGGAAATTCCCAATAGTGATGAATTGGCGGCCCGTAGTAGAGCAGTTGGCCAAAACCAAGGACAACGGCCAGCGGTTACGGAAACTATTACAAGGGAGCAGCCAAAAATAGGTCGTAATGAACGTGTTACTATAAAAAATGTAATGAGTGGGGAAAGTAAAACGGTTAAATTTAAACAAGCCGAACCATTATTACAAAACGGCACTTGGGTTTTAACTCAAGATTAATAGCAAAACATATTTGTATAAAAAAGCATCTCTACCGAGATGCTTTTTTATTGCAACCAACATTTTATTTATTTAAAAGCTAAACTGAAATAAACAAGCAACTCCAAATCATTGTTCATAAATACAATATTAAAAACCATTAACACAATTATTTATCCTTCTTAAAAACGAGCAATAGACAGTAATTACAAAAATGTTTAATCTTATAGTATAGTTATACAAAAAAATACTAGTATAATGATAAAAACATAATTAGATTTACATTACCAAATAAGTATGATTTTTAGTACGTAAATAATTTCTATGCCCGGATTTACCATTGACCAAGAGCGTCTTCAGGATAAAATCAAACTTTTTTTAAGGGTAAATTATACCATCAGCATTATCTCCATTCTGTTCGGTGCATTATGTAATTTTGCATTAGGGATTACCGAAATTATTCCGTTTGCACTTTTTAGTTTTGGAATTTTAAATCTACTTAACCTTCAATACTTTAAAGTCCATAAAAAGATTTTACCAGCGTATAATTTTTCATCTATATTAGGCTTAATTTCATCATTTACTATAACACTATATAGTGGTGGCATTCATAGTTCTTTTATTTTTATGATTCCTTTAATTGCTTTTGGTGGATTCATTAACAGTAATAGATACGGCAAAATATATCTTAATATTATTGTAGTACTTATACTGCTCCTTTTTTCACAAACAATTCCAGAATTTACTGTTACAGAAAATAAAATACCGGAGCATTCAAACTCTATTTTTAGTTTAATTTCTATTTTATTTTCAGTGTTAATCTTAGGGAACACCTTTGGAAAAAGCTTATTAAATACCTATAATGCTCTTTACTCTTCAAAGAAAAACATGGCCATTCAAGTACATGAAAAAGAGAACTTATTAAAAGAAGTTCACCATAGGGTAAAAAACAATTTGCAGACAGTATCTAGTTTATTAAGTCTACAGTCCAGAAATATAGAAAACGGTCCTATGAAAGGACTCTTAAAAGGAACACAGAATAGGGTTATTGCAATGGCCATGGTTCACGAAATGCTATATATGCGAAAAGATATTAGCCATATAGAATATAAATCTTATGTAAAAGAATTAAGTGAATATCTAATTCGTTCCATAAAAGGGATTGACAACCATGTTACATTAATAATCGACATCCCAGATATTAAATTAGGTATAGATACTGCAATACCGCTAGGCTTGTTAATTAACGAAGCCTTGACTAATGCACTAAAATATGGTATAGAAGGAGACAATGCTGGTAAAATTAATATTAAATTACAAAAAGACGCAGAGAAAAAAGATGGCTATGTTTTAGAAATAGGAGATGACGGTAAGGGTTTTCCCGAAACTATAAATTATAAGAACACAAAATCTTTAGGCTTAAAACTAATCTTTAATCTTACCCGACAGTTACAAGGTACAATTGAAAGAGATACTTCTAAAAAAGGGACTAACTACATTATTAAATTTCAAGAAATTAGGCAACAATTATCTCGTAATGCTGAATAAACCTAATTCATAAATACAATTATCATTATTAAATATTAAAGTAAGTAAATAACCGATGTCATTTATATTGCTTTTTCTATATTTATAGGAACTAACTCAAACTACCACCCTATGTTCCATAAACTCTTGCTTTTTACGGCAATTGCCTTAACAGGTTTATTCACAATCAATGCCCAATCTTTAGAAGGTGATGGGCCACATTCACAACTTATTATTAGAGGCGTCATGTTAATTAATGGCAATGGTGCACCTCCGCAAGGTCCTATAGACATAGTTGTTGAAAACAATATTATTAAAGATGTCCAAGTAGTTGGGTATCCTGGTGTTGCAATTGATAACAATAAAAGACCACAATTAAAAGCAGGTGGTAAGGAACTGGACTGTACAGGCATGTATTTAATGCCTGGTTTTATTGATATGCACACACATATTGGTGGTGATGCGCAAGGTGCCGACCCAGATTATGTTTTTAAACTATGGATGGCCCATGGAGTAACCACTGTACGTGAGGTTGCCGGTAGAGGTATTGATTTTACCCTAGATTTAAAACGTAAAAGCGAGAAGAATGAAATAATTGCTCCACGTATTGTTTCTTATACGGCATTTGGGCAAACTAGTAAATCGTTTAATCCATTAAACGATATTCCTATTTCTACCCCAGAACAAGCGCGAGAATGGGTCCGGGCAAATGCAAAAAAAGGAGCAGACGGAATTAAATTCTTTGGTGCTGAACCAGCAATTATGGCAGCTGCCTTAGATGAAAATAAAAAATTAGGTCTCGGTTCTGCCTGTCATCATGCTCAAATGAGTGTAGCAAGGTGGAATGTTCTACATTCAGCAAGAGCAGGATTAACTTCTATGGAACATTGGTACGGACTGCCTGAAGCATTATTTGATGACCGTACAGTGCAGGACTTTCCGCTAGATTATAACTACCAAAATGAGCAACATAGATTTGAAAATGCAGGTAAATTATGGGCACAAGCAGCAGAACCCTTTTCTGAACATTGGAATAATGTAATGAATGAGTTGTTGGCATTAGATTTTACAATGGATCCAACTTTCAACATTTACGAAGCAAGTAGAGACCTACAACGTGCAAGACGGGCTGAATGGCATGAAGACTATACGTTACCATCTTTATGGGAGTTTTATCAACCTAGTAAGGTTTCTCATGGCTCATATTGGCATGACTGGGGTACTGAACAAGAAGTACAATGGAGAAAAAATTACCAACTTTGGATGACTTTTATAAATGAATATAAAAATAGAGGTGGTCGTGTAACTACAGGTTCCGATTCTGGGTTTATATTTCAACTATATGGTTTTGCATATATAAGAGAATTAGAATTAATGCGAGAGGCAGGTTTTCACCCCTTAGAAATTATACAATCCGCTACATTAAATGGAGCAGAAGCTTTAGGAATGGATGATAAATTAGGGTCTGTAACTATAGGCAAACTTGCAGACTTTGTAATTGTTGAAGAAAATCCGCTTCAAAATTTTAAAGTATTATATGGAACTGGAGCAGTTAAGCTTACAGAAGAAAATGAGGTGGTTCGTATTGGTGGTGTAAAATATACCGTTAAAGACGGCATCGTGTATGATTCCAAAGCATTATTGGCCGACGTAAAACGCCAAGTTGATGAGGCTAAGAAAAAAAGTAATTATACTATTAAACAACCTGGTGTAAAGAATTAAAATTTTCTTTTATCAACTGGTACTTTAATGGTACGTACTTTCTTTTTGTTTTTAGAAGTAAAAACAACGGTTGCAATAACTATAAGCGTCGATACTAATATTGTAAATAACATCATAATTTTAATTTTTAAAGGTGCTTCATTGCACCTTTTTTAATAGGCAAAGATTATGCCAACTTACCATAGTTCTTACCAGTAATAAAAGCTAATTCTTTGTTAACTCTTGAATTCTTATATCTATATAAACGTACTATCGTCGTTTCAACAGATATTGAAATCTCTTTCTTGTCTCTAATATCGTTAAGGCTATCAACCATAACAATACCCATTTCAATAGTGTTAATTTTATCATCAGATTTTGGGTTTTGTGCAATTGCTAATGCTCCTGCGAAAATTATAACTAATAAGGTAAATATTGCTTTCATAACTAAATGTTGAACAATATAAAGATACCTTCAGCCCAATAATGAAAGGCTTTTACCTCGCTTAAGTGCTATAATTTTCGGTTTGTGTAAAATTCTAAGATGTATAATCAAAAAACATCGATAAACGGTTTTTAAACTAAAAACACTATACCGATTAGGTATGTATTTCGTCGATGTTTTTAATTTGGGGTAGTAGTATACATACCTTAAAAATTGGTAATAATTCCGCTTTCTATTTTTAATAAAATAGGATTTAAATAAAAGAAATACGTGTTCTTATGATTTATTTCTTCCTCGTTTACCGTAGTTCTTATCGCCACGGGTTTTTGGTTTAGAATATTTCTTTTTTATGATGCGCTTGTAGGAACCGCCTTGGTTTTCTTTCTTATTTTTATCAGATTTTTCATGAAAACTGGCTCCGCGTTCATCCTCATCTATATTTAAAGGATTTTCTCGCTCTATGTGCCTTGGTTGCTCATCAAAAGTAAGCTGGGTTGCAATACTTACACCATTAGGCAATGGTAGCTCATTGACTTTGTAAGACATTAAACCCTCAATGGCATTTTTCGCCTCTTTTTCTTGCGGTGTAAACAATAAAATAGAAGTACCCTCCTTCTCTGCCCTACCCGTTCTACCAATACGATGCATATAGTTTTCTGGGTAAATAGGTGTGTCAAAATTGATAACATGGGATATCTCTTGTAAATCTAGCCCACGTGCCATAACATCGGTAGTTACAAGAATACGGTTCTTACCCTCATCGAATTGATTGATAGAACGCAATCTATAATTTTGTGTTTTATTAGAATGTATAATGCAAATTTCTTCACTAAAAAACTCTGCCAATTCTTTAAATAACAAATCGGCACTGCGCTTACTGGAAACAAACACTAACACTTTATGAAATTCTTGCTCCTTTTGTAACAGATTTACCAACAAGTTAACTTTCGTATAAAAGTTAGGTGTTGCATAAGATAATTGGGTAATATTTTCTAGGGGAGTACCGCTTACTGCAATAGAGATTTTTTGAACTCCAGTAAAGAAATCAGTAATGAACAATTCAATATCATCTGTCATGGTGGCAGAAAACATAATGTTTTGTCTTCTTTGTGGTAATAATTCAAAAATATTTACCAACTGAAAACGGAAACCCAAATCCAACATCACATCAACCTCATCAATAACAAGTTTTTTAACTTGTTTTAATTGCACGGCCTTTGTTAAAATTAAATCATATAATCGAGCAGGAGTAGCTACTAAAACATCTGTACCTAATGCCAATGCATCTTTTTGACGCAACATGCTTTTACCACCGAATACCCCCAGAATACGACTTCCAGTATACTTAGCCAGTTTTTCTGCCTCTTCTACCACTTGTACTACCAATTCTCTTGTAGGTACCAGAATAATTACTTTGGGATGAATATCTTTAGAGAAATTCAATGTATTTAAAATAGGAAGCAAATAAGCAAATGTTTTACCTGTACCCGTTTGTGCTATACCTACAACATCACTTCCGCTCATTACAATAGGAAAAGCTTTTTCTTGAATGGGCGTGGTATTTTCAAAACCTAAATCATCAAGTGCTTTTTCTAAGTTTCTGGATATTTTTAAATCGGTAAACAACGGCATAACAATCACTTTTGTATTTCAACTGCAAAGCTATGCTGATTAGTTGACAAATCAAGTAAAGAGAGGTAATTATCCATTTTAAAAGAAAATTAATTCTTATTCAAACTATACAAAATAGGATATAACAACACTAAGAGTTAAAAAACTTAGCATATGCCCTAACTGGGAAGGTTCCTACTCCTTTAAACTTTGGAGGAACGGCACTAAAAGTAAAACCATAATTAGGTAGAAAATTCATATTACATAGGTGCTCAACAATTAATATTTCTTCTGCAAGCAAAAGGGTATGCACAGGTCTATCATTCCCTCTAGTATCATCAATATTGTGTGAATCTATACCTACCAAAGTAACACCAGATTTTTTTAAATACTCAGCTGCACCTTTGGTTATGTACGGATTATTTTTAAAATAGTCATCGGTTTTCCAATGTACATCCCAGCCAGTATGAATAAGTACAGCCTTATTCTTCAACTCTTTCCCCATAAAAAAAGCTTCGGTAATTTCAATAGTCTCTGTAAAAGGAACTCGTATAACTACGGCATCTAAATCTACAAACCGTTCTAATGCTACTTCCGATAAATCTTTTCCATCTTCATATCTATGAAATGGACAATCGATATAAGTGCCTGTATTCGTCACCATTTCTATTTTGCCTATTTGAAACTGTGTGCCTTCAGCATAATTTTGTTTAGAATCTTCCCTACTCAAATAATCACAAATTATAGGTGCAGGCAATCCTTTGTAGGTAATTAATCCATTATCTATGGTATGGCTTAAATCAATTAACTTTTGTTTTTTGCTGCTCATTATTTCATTTAGTTACAATTGTAGAATTGAATACTACAATTAAAAAACAATTTTACTTAGCTACCTTCTTTACGTAGTACTTGTAATGGCGGACTATTTAATACTCCCCTACTGTTAAATAAACCTATTAAAAGAACTAAAATGGCAATACCCGGAAAAACGACTAAAAATGGTATCCAAGAAGGAATAAAAGGTGTATCAAAAACAAAATAGGCCAATAAAAAACTACTTACTAATGAAAGTAGTACGCCTACACCACTTCCCAAAACTCCTAAAAACAGGTATTCTAAAGAATTAATCTTTAAAATTTGTTTACTCTGCGCACCAAGTGTTCTTAATAAGACACTTTCTCGAATTCGCTGGTATTTGCTATTGCGAACAGAGCCAATTAAAACTATTACACCAGTAAGAATACTGAAAAACGCCATAAATGTGATAACCCATGAAATTTTATCTAAGATATTCTCAACTAGCGTAACAACTTGTCTTAAATCAATAATGGATACATTAGGAAATTTTTTAACCAATTCTCGCTGTAAGAGTGCAGAAGCTTTTTTGTCAGGTGCGTTAGTGGACAATACGTGAAATTGAGGTGCATTTTCTAATATTCCCTTTGGAAAAACAATTGAAAAATTAAGTTGCATACGCGCCCAATCTACTTGTCTTATATTACCAACTACGGTAGTCATTAATTTACCTTGCACATTAAACAATATAGTATCTCCCAGGGTTACAAGTGCATCGTTAGCCACATTATCTGCTAAAGAAATTGGAATAACCTTGGCATTTGGTTCTATAGTGGGTATCCATTTTCCTTCAACTATTTTTTCTGAAGCAATCATAGAATCCCTATAGGTAGTTCTAAACTCATGATTTAAAATCCATTTATTTACTTGACTGGTACTATCTAACCGTAAATCATTTACATTTTGGTTTTTAATCCTCACCATTCGCATGGTTACAATTGGAATATTGTCAATAACAGGTAACCCTTTAGGTTTAATTGTATTAGCCACATCATTTCGTTGTTCCGTTTGAACATCAAACAATATTAAATTTGGACTTTCGCTATTAGATTCGAAGGCAGTTTTAGCCAGTAAAAAATCTTTTGTGAAGTATAAAGTGCTAATTAAAAAAGTTCCAATACCTATTGCTAAAATTAGCACCACTGTTTGATTGTTTGGCCTATATAAATTTAACAAGCTTTGTCTTGCTGAAAAACTCCAGGAGTTTGGGAAATTTTGTTTTATAAACCTCATAAATATCATAGAAACACCTGCCAATATGGAAAATGTCGTAATAATACCAACTACAAAACTTGCTGCATAGGTCCATCGGCCTAATAACCAATATGCAAAAAGCAATACGAAAAGTACAATAGCTAAAATAACCCATATTTGATATGGTCGGGATTTATTACTTGTATTCTCTTGAACCCTTAGCACTTGTAAAGGAGAAACAAACCATGTATTGACTAATGGAGATAAGGCAAACAAAACAGACATAAAAACACCCAATAATAAGCCTATAAAAATGGACTGGAAAGATGTTGAGATTTCAACCTCAAAAGGCAGAAATTCTTGTAAAATAAGAGGAAAAGTTTGCTGTAAAAGTAACCCAATAACGGTTCCAATTAACCCACCTAACAAACCCATTCCAGCAATTTGAATTAAGTATATTAAAAAAGTTTGTTTACGCGTTGCTCCTAAACATTTAAGAACCGCAACGGATTTCAATTTCTCCTTAATATAAATATGAACAGAGCTTGCTATACCCACACACCCTAGTAGAAGAGCAATAAAAGCTACAAGATTTAAAAACCTAGCTACATTACTATAACGCCTTCCTAAGCGTTCGCTAGTGTCTATATGGCTATCTAAATCGGCATTCTCGGCATCAAGTAAGGGGTCTATCTTTGTATTTAGTGCTTTTAAATCTATTCCTGGGTTTTTAAAATAATAATTATAACCCAATCGACTTCCTCTTTGTAAAAGGCCACTTTGTTCCATAAAACGAAATGGCACTATGATAGGTGGTGCTGCAGTTGCACCAATTCCTGTACTACCAGGTGCAGTAATTAATGCCCCAATAATTGAAAAAGTTGTTGTACCTAATTTTACACTATCGCCCGGCTTTAAATTATATTGTAACATAGCAGTGGCATCTACCAAAGCACCACCTTTTTCCTGATATTCTTGAGCAGCACTAATAGGGTCTGTTTCTAATTCTCCATAAAAAGGAAAACCTCCTTCTATTCCACGTACTTGAACCAATTTAGTTGCCCCACTTTTTGTAAAAGCAGCCATTGAAGCAAAATTCACCTCTTTGGCATCAGCACCACCTATAGAATCCATTAATTCTACCACCCGCTCATTTGCAGGTTGGTTACTATCTATTAAAAAATCTGCGCCCATTAAGGCCTTGGATTGTAGCCCAATATTATCTGTAAGATTATCGCTAAATGATTGAATAGAAACAACTGCCGCAATTCCTAAAATAATTGAGGCCATAAACAACAGCAAGCGTTTTCCACTAGCTTTGCCATCGCGCCAAGCCATTTTTAATAACCACTTATAATCTTCTTTTGATGATCGCTGTAAGTTGCTCAAGATAGTATGGTAGTTTCATTAATTACTATTTTACCACCTTTAAGACGAAGTATGTGTTGATTAAGTTTAGCCAATTCCAAATCATGAGTTACTATCACCAAAGTTGTGCCCATTTCTGCATTGAGGTCAAATAACAATTTAATAACCTTTTCACCAGTTTCTTCATCTAAATTACCCGTTGGCTCATCTGCAAATAAGATTGAAGGTTTATTTGAAAATGCTCTAGCCAATGCTACGCGTTGTTGTTCCCCTCCAGACAATTGAGAAGGATAATGATTATGACGTTCAGCAAGTCCTACTTTTGTCAACAATTTCATTGCCTCTTTGGTAGCATTTGGATCACCTTGTAATTCTAAAGGGACACTTACATTTTCTAATGCTGTTAAAGTTGGTAGTAATTGAAAATCTTGAAAAATAAATCCTACTTTCTCATTTCTAAGTAATGCACGCTGGTCTTCGTTCAGCGTACTTAAATCTTCCCCGCATAGTTCTATGATGCCTTCATTAATTTCATCTAATCCGGCACATAGTCCTAACAATGTCGTTTTTCCGCTACCTGAAGGCCCTACTATTGCAAAAGTGTCACCTTCCTCAATAGAAAAAGAAATATCATCAATAACAGTTAAATTCTTAGATCCACTAGTATACGTCTTCCTAAGATTTCGTACGTTTAATATCTTTGTCATAAATCATTTTGCTACAAGCTAACAAAATAACTAAATGATTTTGAATCTAATAAGCAAAGACTATGTTGAAAGTATTAAAGTTTCGTTATTTTTTATTAGCCCTTGTGCTAATTGGTTGTGGAGAAAACCCTGAATCAAAGAAAAAAGAAGACTCTAATTATGAGGAAAGTGCAGCTAAAAATGAAGTTACAGACACTAATAAGAAAGTAATTTTATTTTATGGCAATAGCCTTACCGCCGCATATGGCTTAGATACCAAAGAAGGTTTCCCATACAGAATTCAACAAAGGCTAGATTCATTAGAATTAGCGTATAATGTGATTAATTCTGGATTAAGTGGAGAAACTACCTCTGGAGGATTAAATAGATTAGACTGGGTTCTAAATCAACCAGTTGATATTTTCGTTTTAGAATTAGGTGCTAACGATGGGTTAAGAGGCATACCCATTTCAGAAACAATGAACAATCTTCAAGGTATGATAGATTTAGTCAAGAAAAAAAATCCTGAAACACTTATTATTTTAGCAGGAATGCAAATACCCCCTAATATGGGTAACGATTATACTACACAATTTAAAAAAATGTATCCCGCTTTAGCTGAATCTAACAATATACTCTTAATCCCATTTTTACTGGAAGGTGTTGCAGGTATACCAAGTTTAAATTTAGAAGATGGTATTCACCCTACTGCCGAGGGACAAAAAATAGTAGCAAATAATGTTTGGGCAATTTTAAAAACGATTGTATTTCCAGAATTAGGAATTGAGGCAACTACTGATACTGCATTAGAGAAGGTAAATTAAACAAAAAATAATGCACCTACTCTAGGTTTAAAAAGTAGCGCTTGTTTAACCCTTGCATTCTTTACTTTAAAAAACCTTGCAGCTGTTTGGAAACCCTGAGAGTTAAAGTTAGAATTTACTGTTATTGGGACAATAGGCATAACAATAGTCTGAACTTTTTTTACTGGTAATTGCTGTTGAGCTTGGGACTGGGTTCCCAAACAGATAACAAGGAATAAAAAAATAATAGTACGCATAATAAGTAGGTAAATTTGGTTTATAGATAACCTACTACTACTTAGTAAACGTATTTCCAATTCGATAAGAGGTATGATTTTTACGTTGAAAAGTTAGCTTTTCGATGTATTACCAAATTTTGTAGTCCATTTTCCTACAAAATTTACATGATTAATTTGCAGAAAATATGTATTTCATCGATTTATTAGGTTTTTTCCTACAAATGTTTCTTTTTAATAAGTAAACTTCATGGAAATTATATTTTGGTCTGATAACGAACGACTGTAAGCTAGTTGTTAGTTGTTAGTTGTTAGTTGTTAGTTGTTAGTTGTTAG
>TARA_R110002051_G_scaffold43769_1_pt1 | contig 14426 bp, 11 predicted proteins | sample TARA_R110002051 | Tara Oceans TARA_R110002051 (sample SAMEA4397023) | marine metagenome | biome: Polar Biome; feature: [MES] marine water layer (ENVO:01000295) within the mesopelagic zone...; material: water (ENVO:00002006), including particulate matter (ENVO:01000060) such as......
GATTGTTCACGGCCGTTGCAACTTGGGCATCCGTTAGTTGCGTATCATCATCGCCATCGTCAAGACCTGCTGGTCTGTTGGCAAGGCTGGTCCATTCTCCGTCAAAATCATCAGCAGCATTTTGGTCAAATCCTGATAAATCAACAGTCGTTGCATTTGGATCATTAGATAAGGAAATTACTCCTGAAGTATAATCTAAAGTCTGAATTTCATTCTGGGCATCCGCATCTGCATCCTCTACATTAATCGCAATAGCGTTACCGTTATCAATACTTATATTCCCAGGTGTATTGTCGGTCTGTAAATTTTGATTGTCTGTTACTTCAATTGAAATAATCGTTTCTATTCCGTTTTCGTTGGTATATGTGTATGTGCCATCACCATTATCTGCAAGTGTAGATATGGTTTGTGCTGCCCCATTAAATGTAACATCATTACCATTTCCATCAGAAAGTGTAATGGTGCCATCACCATTATCATTGAATGAAAATGAACTGCTACTATTACCTTCGCAAAGGTTAGACCATATTAATCCGTTATAATAATGAATACATTGTGTATCAATATTGTAAATAACAGCGCCATTTAGAGGAACAATAGCTTGCATTTGTGCAGTAGTAAGTCTGGTAAGTACAAGAGCTTTGTCTGTGCTTTCTAGTTCTACAATAGATGCTGAATTAATGCTATTTGGATTCTGACCAATTTTTACTTGCGCATGTACACCAATTGATACTAATGAAAATAATAGAAAAATTTTAATTTTAGAAAACATATAGATTTTTAGGTATATGTGTATATCTATAAAATTACTTAGCGAGAGGGAGGAATTAAATAAATTGTTGTGTAGACAAGGTAAACTGTTGGGAATTGACCTTCACTACAAGAATTATCGAAGATATCTGCACTTTACCGATGAGCGTAGATTGGCAATTTAAAGAAGCTAAACGTCCGAAAAAAAATGATTCCCTTATCTTGCCAAGTATAAAAATCCTTGAAAATTTAAATCTTCCTCGGGTATGTTTATGATATAGAAATATACCCCTGCAGGTAAACCTTCTTCTTTATTCAATGGTATATTATTCAAATTTGAGAACCCTATAAATTGGTTGGTGTAGTTTTCCATTTCAAATACTTTTAGTCCAAAGCGGTCATATATTTGAACAAAATTAGTCGTGTATTCTTCCAATTCAGGAATAAAAAAGGAATCATTTATACCGTCATCATTAGCGGAAACAATATAATTATCCAGTGTTAAAACCTCTTTTGATAAAGGTTCATAAGGTGCTTTCGATGCACCAAGGGTAATAATTTCATAATCATCTGGCACGAAAGAAATAGTACTTACAAAGCCTTCGTTTAAAGTGCCTACGGGAGCTCCGTTGGCAAGGCTAGTCCATCGTTGGGAATTTTTATTCCAACCAACAGGAATAATGGTAGATACATCTTCAGTTACATTTGCCATGGCACTGCGTTGATTCCAGCTAAGGGTAACGTTTGATGCTATATTGCCTTCTAGTCTCCAAAATTCCTTTACGTTAATGGTTTCAATATCGAAAGACTTTTCGGTAGTATCAAAATTAGTATTGAACGAAATGGGATTATTTGCATTTTCAAAGAAATAAGCACATTTGGCAAAAAGGTTGGGGCTTTGAGATTTAAGTATTAACGGTCGCACAAACTCGCTATCACCTATTGGGAAAGCAAAATCTTGCTGATTGGTTATAGCTGCATAACCTTCAATTTTAGAAAAATCATTTTCGCCAGTGTAGAAAGCATTACTTAAAAAATTATAAAAAATGTCAGGTTGGGTTAGGGGTGTGCTTATATTTCCTAGTATAAAATTGGTGTTATTGCTATTGTCAATTCCTAGTAATAATTGTAGATTGTTATCTGCAGCAATTTCTAAATCATAAAATTGAGGTACACGAGTTCCTGAAACAGTTAATGGTATGGAACCATAAAAACCTGCTAAACCAAGGTTATTGTCTAAGGGAGATTCGTTAATGAGGTTGGTGTGAAAACCAATGGCGCCATTTTCATGAATGCGTAAGTTACCACTGTTGTAAAGCGCAGATTGCGCGGAAACGAATGCCACGAATAAAAAGAAAAATAAAAATGAATAGTGCTTCATTAGTTATTCGATTTTTCTAGTAACATGGTTTTGATTTCTTCCATTTGGGTTTTTAAAGCCTCTAATTCTGAACTCATGCTGGTATTGGCTTTTTGTAGCTCTTTAATTTTCTTTTCTTGTTCAATAGTGTGAAGGAATAATTCTTCTATTTTTTCAAGGTTGACTAATGCACCTTCTGTAAGGTTCCAATAACCATTGTTTTTGGCTACTTCTTCAGCTGATTTTACGCCTGGTAAATGATGGTTATTTTTTAAATAAGTCTCGATATTTTCTAATGATGAAAATTCATAATCAGTTTTTAAGTTAGACTTTCCTAAAAAGTATTTTTGAAAGACGTAATCAGGGTAATTTTGAGTATTGGAGGTAAAGCTAAATGCAGTGACAGTGCCATTAAATGTTGGGTTGGCTTCAATTAAACTTGCTGGGATGCTTCCAGAGGCTAAGCTAGTTGGGTCAAGACTTATAACCTCATTGGTAATATCTATACCATCGCCTGCTGTATACACTGTATCATCATCGCCGTCTGCAATATCTATTGGTATACCCGTTAGGTTGGACCAATCTGCCACTATTGTTCCTGCGTTCAGTGAGAACTCGTTTGCAGCAGATAGGACCAATCCTGTTCCTGCAGTATATTGTGTGTCATCATCGCCGTTGGCAATGTCTGTCGGTATATTTGTGAGGTTGGACCAATCGGCTACGGCAGTAGTTTCATCTATACTTATGACTTCATTAGTAATATCAATCCCTGAACCTGCGGTATAAGTTGTTCCCGAACCTGGAGCATTAATCCATTCTACACCTGCTCCTGTGGATGATAGTATTTGGTTAGCAGTACCAGCGGTGTTATTGATATCTGTTAAGACTCCGTCTAGTTCTAAATCATCATTTACTATAACAACTGTGTTACCAGTAGTTGGTTCGTCAATTCTTAAAGCTTCATATCCACCAACCGAAAAACCAATTTCATCAGCAGCAGGTCTATACATTCCAGTATCATTATTGGTGTCACCAGAAAATGTATATGCCGGGCTTCCAGCTGTACCGTCTGCTGAATTAACTCCTTCGACCCTTATTTCTCCGGCAACATGAAATTTTTGCTGAGGAGGATTTGCTCCATTTCCAATGCCAACATTTCCCAATCCAGTAAAAACTAAAGATTCGCCATTTTCAATTTCATAAGTTCTAATAGTTTCTGTTTGTTCTAGATTAGTATTTGCTAAGTTATCTCCTGCAGTAACTCCATCAATTTCTGTTTGTAACTCTGTAATGGCAGCTTGAACATCGGTGCTGGTAGTATTTCCTGTGGGTGTAAATGGCACAGCTGCTGCATTTTGGTTATCCGTATTTATGGTATGCGTTAGGTTCGAGATTTGACTTTCTGTAATGGTTAAGTTAGTATCATCAATATCAACAAGAATTTCATTGTTAACTGCATCTTCTAATATAGTTACTTTATTAGAACCAGCATTTACACTTCTAAATTCAAGGTCAACACCATTTTTTTGAATAAAAGTTGCCACACCTGCGGTACCTTGGTTTGAGGCTGTATTGACTTCACCAGTAATTGTAATTCCGTCAATTTCTGTTTGTAATTCTGTAATGGCAGCTTGCACATCGGTGCTAGTTGTGTTACCTGCAGGTGTAAAAGGTACATCGGCTGCATTTTGGTCATCTGTATCAATAGTGTGTGTTAAATCGGAGATTTGACTTTCTGTAATGGTTAAGTTAATATCATCAATATCAACAAGAATTTCATTGTTTACTGCATCTTCTGAAATAGTTACTTTATTAGAACCAGCATTTACACTTCTAAATTCAAGGTCAACACCATTTTTTTGAATGAAAGTTGCCACACCTGCGGTACCTTGGTTTGAAGCGGTGTTGACTTCACCAGTAATTGTAATTCCATCAATTTCTGTTTGTAGCTCTGTAATAGCAGCTTGCACATCGGTGCTAATAGTGTTACCGGCTGGTGTAAAGGGTACTTCTGATGCATTTTGATTAGCTGGATTATTAATTGGCGCCCAAATAACATCACCATTAATATCAGTAGTTAAAACCTCACCAGTTGCTCCTTGTTGAATTTTATCTGGGGTAATATTATTGTCTGCAATATCGTCCACTGTAATAGTGCCGTCCAAAATTTGTAACGATGTAATTCCTCCTGTTGGTACTTGAAGGGCCGTTGCTAATCCATCACCAATAATTGTTGTTCCATCTGGAGTTACGGTACCAGCCGTACCTGTAGGCAAATTGTCCCAAACAACATTTCCGGTAGCATCAGTTCTTAGATATTGTCCGTTAATAGTACTTGGTTCTATTTTAAAGCGATCCAAAGTTGTTCCATCACCAGTAATGGTAATCCCATCGGCAAGTTCTGTAGAGCCACCTGTACCAGTTGGTTCGGCTACCCAAGTTACAGCCCCAGCAACTGTACTCAGAAATTGTCCGTCAAGTCCGGGTTCAATTTTAATAGGGGTAACTGCCGCGTTTTCAATGGTCACTTCACCAAGGTTATTCATGGTGGCATCCCCGCTAACCGACACTTCTGCAGGCGCATTTGCTCCATTTCCTACCAGTATAAATCCATTGTTTAATGTTGTAATACCTGCTAATCCACTTAAATTTGCTTGGTTGTTGGGGGTGCCAGGGGTTGTAAGTGTTAAAATGCCTGTAGAATTGTTAAAAGCCAAATCTTGTAATTCATTTTGGCTGTTACGATCCCCATCATTATAATATGCGCCGCCATCATTAGCGCTTGTTATAATTGCGTTATTGGGATCTGCACTTACAATAGTTTGGGCTGAGCCCCCTACCACATTATCCACATAAACTTTAACGGCGTTTTGGGTTGGGTATAATACGGTAGAATTTCCTAAAGTAACATTGTTGGATTTGTTGGCTAGGTTTTCTTTTAACGCTAACCCTGTTGATAAAGCTGCGTCGGTAGCAAAAGCACTTAAATTTGCAGTTGTGGGGTTTCCATTTTCAATATCAATAGTGAGTTGTTCATTTGCTAATGTAGCAGTTCCTAAATTTTGATTGTCGGACCCAGAATTAGCATAAATACTTAAATCAATAGGAGCGCCACCTTCTTCTAAGCTAAGAATATTACCGGTTAAGGTCAATTCTTGGTCATCTGAACCAACTAGTGCACTTAAATCTACTGAAGCGCCAACTGGCGTAGAAGATTTACTGATACTTAGCGTATTTGTTAGCTTGGTAAAGGTTAAATCTACTAGCTCATTAGTGTCATCAGTATCTTCGTCCGCAATAATGTGCCCTGTAATTAAAGAGTTGTTATTGGAAATATTTTGTTGCACTCCTTCGCTTATTTGTAACGGGCTTGCTGGTGTACCGTTACCAGATATAGTAAATTCATCCCCTAGTGCACCCTGCAGATTTCCGGCAGCTTCCCATTGTACAATACCATTTTCATCAGTAGTTAAAACCTGTCCGGGTATAAAATTAGCTATATCTGCTGGGGCAATACTGCCATCTCTAATTTCATCGGAACCTACTGCATTTGACCTAATTTCACTAGAACCTACAGATTCAGCAGCTAATTTATTTTGCCCTATGGAGTTGTCTTGAATGTCATCTGGGCCAATACCGCCATCAACTATATTATCGCCTAGAATACCATTTTTGGCAATTTCTAAATTATAGCCTTCTGCAGTTTGCGTAATTTCTATAGTTACTCTATTATTAACGATAGGGTCATTGGTAATATTGAAGTCTACGGCGTCACAAAGATTTATCCATTGCGTACCGTCATAATAATTTATACACTCGGTATCCATATTGTAAACCATACCACCACGTTGGGGAGTAATGGCTTCCATTTCAAGAGAAGTAACACGAGTAATGACAAAAACTTTAGAACTGCTTTCTAGCTCTAAAATAGAGGAAGAATCAATATTTTGTGGATTGTCACCTATTTTAATTTGCCCAAAAACCGATGAAATGGTGAGCATGGCAAACAGAATAAATAAAATTATAGCTTTCATACTAAGCGATTTAACACCATGTAAAATGATGGAAAACAAAAATAGTATTATCTTCTAATCTAGCTTTATTTATAAGTTGAAATAGTAGGGTATTAGGTTAAAGAACATTAAACTTCGCTGAAAGGTTGTATTATTGAGTCAAAACAGGATTTATGGAGAATGTATTTTGTCTTAAGAAATTAACAAAAGTTTATTGACACGTTTTTTTTTATCGATTAAACATATCTTTACTTTATATCCTGATTACTCTATTGCTAGGGTTTTCATAATTCAAAACAAAATAAATGACCAAAATAGTATTTTACCTAATAGTCCTTTTTACTGTTTTTGCAGGGGTTTCTCAAGATGATGATAGAAGACCATTAATGGGGTCTGTTATTTACATGAATGTTGCCGTGCCTAACGAGAATGTTATTAATTCTACTTCTGAAAGGGCAACTATTACAAATAATCAAGGGCAGTTTAAGATTAATGTTAAAGTGGGGGATCAATTAGTATTTACCGCAGTTAATTATAATATAAAAGTGGTAACCATAACCGAAGAAATTTTGGCAAATAACCGTTTAGTAGTGGAGGTTAAGGAAAAAGTAACCGAGTTAGATGAAGTGGTTATAACACCAGAACAGCAAGAGCGCTTTTTAAAATTGAAAAACGAAGAATTTAAGACATACGAGTACGAGATTGACCGTGGTACAGAGGTGGAAAACATTGCATTGTCCCAATCGGAAAGAGGTATGCAAGATGGGTTAAACTTTGTAAATATATTTAGGGCAATATTCAAATCTCAAGACGAAGCAGAGGAGCCCGGTCCTAGGTTAAAAGTAAGTGATGTTTTAAGACAAGTATACGATGATTCGTTTTTTGTTGTTGATCTTAATATTCCACAAGATAGGATAGACGAGTTTTTAATTTATTGTGATACAAGGATGCCTACACAATCTTTGTTAAAAAAAGAAAATGAATTTCAACTCATTGATGCGCTAGTTAATAACAGTAAAACATTTCTTAAGGGGGTAGATGAGGAGTAGTTTCCTAATTATTTTCTTATTACTAAGTGCTGCTTCCGTAGCTCAAATTGGTGAATCTAAAAATTTAGAAGGTAAGGTGTATAGTGATGATGGCGATGTTGCTGCAACTCATGTCCTTAATTTAACAACCAAAAGAGCGACAATTACCGACGTTAATGGCTTTTTTACAATTTCGGTTAATATGTTGGATACCTTGGAGTTTTCCGCAATACAGTACAAGAAAAAAATTGTAGTAGTGTCAACAGCTATTTTAGAAAGTAAATTCATTTCTGTTGGTTTAGAAGATGCTTTAACAGAATTAGATGAGGTAACTGTAACGCCTTATAATCTTAGCGGCAATTTATTAAAAGATTTACCTACTTTAGAATTAGACCCAATTGTTACTGCATCTACCTTAGGTTTGCCAAACGCTTATGTAAAAATACCTACAAAGGCAGAGAGGGAACTTAGAGCTGCCACTGCTAATCCCATAATGAGTTTTGATCCCTTACTAAATGCAATATCGGGTAGAACTAAAATGCTAAAAAAACGTGTAGAAAGAAATAAACTATACGATAGAACAGAGCGAGTACGTGATTTTTATGCAGATAGTATTTTTCAAAAACAATTAAAAATTCCAATTGAGAAAATAGATGATTTTCTTTATTTCTGTGAGGTAGACGCTAAGTTTCAGCGTATTGTTGATACCCATGATCAAATTGAAATTTGGGAATATATGAGACAAAGGAGTTTACTTTATAGAGAAAACAATTCTTTAGATTAGTATTTTATGTCTTTGGCATATGGATTGTAATGAAGTATTTAAAAGTAGTAAAATGAAATATTCTAGAATAGTGTTGTTGTTACTGATATTGCCACTTTTTGCCTTTGCGGGGGCTCATAAATTCTATATTAGTGTTACCAATGTTAATTATTCAGAAAAGGATCGGTCAGTTCAAATTATTACTCGTGTTTTTATTGATGATTTAAATACGGTGCTAAAAGAGCGATATGGAATACCTGCTAAACTTGGAACCGATAGGGAATCTTCTGTAGATCGGGAATATTTGGAAAAATATTTACGAACAAAGTTTTTGGTTGAAATAAATGGTGAAACAGTGAAGTATAATTTTATTGGAAAAAAGTACGATTCTGATATGGTTATTTGTTATCTAGAAGTAGAAAATATTCCTTTAAACACCTTAAAACAAGTAGGTATACAAAATGAAATACTAACTGATATTTATGATGATCAACAAAATGTGGTTCATTTTAAAATAAACGGAAAGAAAAAGAGCCATGTTTTAGTGAAATCAGATACTAAAGGAATGTTAAATTTGTAACATATATTAAGAAATAGCCATAAAAACTTTAATTTTCGCACACAAAATAACTAAATAATGATAAGAATAAAGTACGCATTAGCCTCTATTTTATTCCTTTTTGTAACTGTTGCCTTTGCACAAGACGAAGTGACAAAAGAAAAGGAACCTGGGCATTTAAACCAAAGTAAGTTTAAGCAATTATATGAGGAATTTGCAACTCCTAATACTTACAGATCAGCATCTGGTGCTCCAGGTCCAGATTATTACCAACAACAGGCAGATTATGTTATGGACATTCGTCTTGATGATAAAGAAGCCAAAATTTTTGGAGAAGAAACCATTACGTATACCAATAATTCTCCAGATGATCTAGAGTATTTATGGGTGCAATTAGATCAGAATATTAGAACAAAAGATTCCAAAGCAAAATTAAAAGATGGTAGCGGCGTTCCTGTAGCGGATCAGCCCAGTGCGTTTGTAAGCACGTATATGACCGAGTCTTTTGATGGTGGTTTTAATATAGATTATGTTAAAGATGATTCAGGTAAAGCATTGCCGTATACGATTAACTTTACAATGATGCGTGTAGATTTGCCTACGCCATTAAAAAGTGGTGATAAATATTCCTTTGATATTAAATGGAATTATAATATACCTGATCATACCGTAAATAGAGCTAGATCTGGTTATGAGTATTTTAAGGAAGATGGTAATAGAGCGTATGTAATAGCTCAGTTCTTCCCAAGAATGGCAGTATATAACGATGTAGAAGGATGGCAGAATCATCAATTTTGGGGTAATGGCGAGTTTGCACTTCCTTTTGGAAACTATGAAGTAAATATTACGGTACCAGCAGATCATATTTTGGATGGTACAGGTGTGCTTCAAAACAGAAAAGAAGTTTATACTTCAGAAATGTTGCGTCGTTATGAGTTAGCGAAGAAATCATACGACAAACCAGTTATCATTGTAACCCAGGCAGAAGCTGAAGCAGCTGAAAAAGGGTTTTCAGATAAAACAAAAACATGGAAGCTAAAAGCTGAGAATGTTCGTGATTTTGGATTTGCAACTTCAAGAAAGTTTATTTGGGATATGCAAGCGGTAAAATTGGGCGGCAAGGATATTATGGCTGTCTCCATGTACCCAAAAGAAGGTAACCCACTATGGGAAGAGTATTCTACAAAAGCAGTAGCACATACACTTAAATCATATTCGTCACATACGTTCGATTACCCTTATCCAAAAGCAATTTCAGTACATGCCAAGAATCAAGGTATGGAATACCCTATGATCTGTTGGAACTATGGAAGACCAAACGAAGATGGTAGCTATTCCGATAGAACAAAATATGGTATGATCAGTGTAATTATACACGAAGTAGGTCATAACTTTTTTCCAATGATTGTAAACTCTGATGAACGTCAATGGGGATGGATGGATGAAGGTTTGGATACTTTTATGCAGTTTATGGCAGAACAAGAATTTGGTGAAGCCTATCCTGCGGCAATTGCTCCAAATGATAAATATCCTTCAAGAAGAGGTGATCCTGCTAAAATTGTACCTTATATGAGTGGGGATCAAAGTACAATTTCTCCAATTATGTCTAATCCTGAGAATGTTTTTCAGTTAGGACCAAATGCATATGGTAAGCCGGCTACTGCATTAAATATTTTGAGAGAAACGGTTATGGGGCGCGAGTTGTTTGATCACGCTTTTAAAACCTATTCTCACCGCTGGAAATTTAAGCACCCAACACCAGAAGATTTTTTTAGAACAATAGAAGATGCATCTGCTGTAGATTTAGATTGGTATTGGAGAGGCTGGTTCTATACTACCGATTATGTGGATATGGGTGTAAAGGACATTAAAAAGTATTATGTAAGTGATAAGCCTAACAAAAAAATGCAGGCTTATTTATCTGAAAGAAATATGACGGAAGCAGATTTAATGCCGTTAGTTTACCTAGAGGAGTACGGAGATACTGATAGTATGGCCCCAGAACTTAAAGATAAATTACCGTCAGAATCTTCAAAAACTTTAAAAGAGTTTATGATGGATAATATGACAGAAGCTGAAAGAGCAGCTGTAAAAGAACCAAAGTATTTTTATGAGGTAACTTTTAATAGTCCAGGTGGTTTGCCTATGCCATTAATTGTAGAGTACACCTATGCAGACGGTTCAGTTAAAAATGTAACCTACCCACCAGAAATTTGGAGAAAGAACAGTAAAGAAGTAAGTATGGTACTTTCATCTGCTGCTGAACTTACTGGGATAAACATTGACCCTAAAATGGAAACGGCTGATATTGATACCACAAACAATAGCTGGCCTAAGAAAGAACAATCGAGTGAATTCGATAAAATGAAAGAAGAAATAAAAGGAAAATAATTTTAAAAAAATATTTCTTAAAAAGCCTCGTAGATATACGGGGCTTTTTTAATTTAGATACTAAACTTGTTTATATTTGTGGTATGATTGCTATGTATTCATTATTTATTAGTGGCGCAGAAATTTTCTTCATTATGTTTGTCGTAGTGATGGTCTTTGGTGCCGACAAAATTCCTGGTATTGCCAAGGGGTTGGGTAAAGGTATGCGTCAATTAAAAGATGCTACCGAGGATATTAAACAAGAAATTCAGAAGAGTGCCGACAAGCAAGGTATTGATACCAGTTTTGTAAAAGATATCAAGAAAGATATCGACGATATGAAAAAGGATATTAGTTCTGGCTTGGGAAATGACGTTAAGAAGCAAATTAATGACGTCAGCAAAAATATCAATGAAGTAACTGGTAGTATAAAAAGAAAGTAATTTTTATGCTAGATAAGATTTTACAATGGGATCGAGATGCCTTTGTTTATCTTAATAGTCTTGGTATTGAGCAATATGATGTTTTTTGGTCTACCGTAACCAAGTTCCCACCTTGGATTCCGCTATTTGCTTTAATTATTATCCTTTTATTTGTTAAATTCTCCAAGCGTGAAGTTATTACCATGTTATTGATAATATTGGTTATGGCAGCCTTTGTAGCGACTTTAACGGATTTAACAAAGAACGTAGTTGAAAGGTTAAGGCCTAATAATGATGAAGAATTAAACACCATAATTAGAATATTAAGAAGTCCGTCTGGGTTTAGTTTCTTTTCCGGTCATGCTTCATCATCATTCTCAATAATTACTTTGACCGTCCTCTTTTTAAGAAAGAAATTTAAATGGGTGTACCTATTTTATATATGGCCTATTTTATTTGCCTTGAGTAGAGTGTATGTTGGCGTACATTTTCCTATTGATATTATAGTAGGGTCTTTGGTAGGAATATTTTCCGCTTGGTTGTTTTACCGGTTGTACGGCATGCTTATTTCACCCTACTTAAAGTCAAGCCATCCCGTATAGGTAATAAAACAGTTTCCAAAAGCGGATGCTCACTGAGTTTCTTATTATAGTCTAACAATGTTTTTGTAGTAACATCTTTAGGGTCTAAAGGTTCAACCACCTTACCAGACCACAATACATTATCTGAAAGTATAACAGAACCAGATTTAGTTTTTGGTAATACTACTTCCAAATAATTATTGTACTGTTTTTTTTCCGCATCTATAAAAATGAGGTCAAAAGTCATGTCCATTTTTGGGATAATATCCAGTGCATTTCCCACATGTTGCACAATTTGAGAGCCATAGTCGCTTCGGTCAAAAAAGGTACGTTGTATTTGTTCTAGTTCTGCATTAACATCAATGGTGTGTAATTGTCCGTTTTTCTGTAAACCTTCAGCTAGGCATAAGGCAGAATACCCTGTGTAGGTGCCAATTTCAAGTATATTGGCAGGATTCATCAATTTAGAAAGTAAGCTTAAAACACGACCCTGAAAATGCCCGGTAAGCATCCGCGGTTGTATAACTTTTAAATGAGTTTCACGCGTAAGCTCCTGTAATAACTTAGGTTCTGCTTGTGAATTATCAGCTAAATAGTTTTCTAAAAGCGGGGATAGAAAATGCATGCGTTTCTTTTTGCAAAAATAGGGTTTTAAGCCTTAATTTAAGGGCTATCAAAATAGCGAATAAATGAATTACCAAATTACTATTAGGGAGGCAGTAAAAAGTGATTTACCTGTATTGTTGAAATTTGAACAAGAAGTGGTTAAGGCAGAACGTCCATTTGATCCTACAATTAGGGAAAGTGATGTAAATTATTATGATTTAAATGCATTAATGAATAATCCAAGAGCTACGGTATTGGTAGCATGTGAAGGTGATAAAATTGTATCATCTGGTTATGGCCTAGAAAAACCTGCAAGACCTTATTTAGATCATGAGACTTTTGCTTATTTAGGATTTATGTTTACAGATCACGCATATAGAGGCAAGGGAATAAACGGACTAATTGTAAGTAGTCTAAAAGACTGGGCGTCAAAGATGGGTTTAATAGAAATAAGGTTACATGTGTACACAGAAAATGAGCCTGCAATAAGAGCCTATGAAAAAGTCGGATTTAAAAAGCATATGATAGAAATGCGTTTAAGAACAGAATAACAATAAGGGATTATTAAATAGCACTTATTAAATTATAGGCTTATGATTACTTTTATACAAAATTAGCTATGGAATTTAAAAATACGTTGGAGTTTGCTCAATCTTTAGATGCAGAGGACAACTTAAAAGCATATAGAAGTGAGTTTATTTTTCCAAAGATCAACGGGAAAGAAGTCATTTATTTCACTGGTAATTCTTTAGGGCTTCAACCAAAAAGAACCAAAGCTTTCGTTGATGAGGTAATGAAAGATTGGGGAGAATTAGCAGTAGAAGGACATTTTTATGCTGAAAAACCCTGGTGGGATTATCATGAGCGACTTGCCAAACCTTTAGCAAAAGTAGTAGGTGCATTGCCAGAAGAAGTATCTGTGATGAATACTTTAACGGTTAATCTTCATTTATTAATGGTTTCTTTCTACAACCCTACCAAAACACGATTTAAAATTTTGTGTGAAGAAAAAGCATTTCCTAGCGATCAATATATGTTTCAAAGTCAAGTTAGGTTTCATGGTTTAGATCCAGACGATGCTATTATTGAGCTTAAAAAACGCGAAGGAGAAAATCATTGGCGAACTGAAGACATTCTTGAAACCATAGAGGAATTAGGAGATGAATTGGCATTAGTATTAATTGGGGGTGTAAATTATTATAACGGCCAAGTAATGGATATGAAAGCTATTACAAAGGCAGGTAAAGCTGTAGGTGCTAATGTAGGTTGGGATTTAGCCCATGCTGTGGGTAATGTGGAGTTAAAATTACATGACTGGAATGCCGATTTTGCATCATGGTGTAGTTACAAGTATATGAACAGTGGACCAGGAAATGCATCGGGTATATTTGTAAATAAAAGGCATTTAAATAAAAAGGATATTCAACGGTTTGAAGGTTGGTGGGGAACAAAAAAAGAAACCCGTTTTTTAATGAAGCCAGAGTTTGAGCCTATGGAAAATGCCGATGCTTGGCAAATTAGTAATGTGCCTGTATTATCGGTAGCACCATATTTAGCATCGTTAACCATGTTTGAAGAAGTAGGAATGGCAAAATTGATTGAAAAAAGAAATTTAATCGTATCCTATTTAGAATTTATATTGCATGAAATAGATAAAGAAGTAGATAGTTCTTTTGAAATTATAACCCCCAAAGATAGAGGCTGCCAGCTGTCAGTATTCTTGCATGGCCAAGGAAAATCTTTGTTTAATTATTTAATGGAAAATGGTGTGGTGACCGATTGGCGTGAACCAAATGTAATTCGTTTGGCACCTGCTCCTTTCTATTGCTCCTATGAAGATATGTACCATTTTGGTCAGATTCTAAAAGCAGGAGTATTAGCAAATTAGATTTAACTAGAATATAGGAAAGAGAGAATGGTATTTTTTTATTTCTAACAACTAACAACTAACAACTAACAACTAACAACTAACAA
>TARA_R110002051_G_scaffold44763_4_pt1 | contig 14412 bp, 7 predicted proteins | sample TARA_R110002051 | Tara Oceans TARA_R110002051 (sample SAMEA4397023) | marine metagenome | biome: Polar Biome; feature: [MES] marine water layer (ENVO:01000295) within the mesopelagic zone...; material: water (ENVO:00002006), including particulate matter (ENVO:01000060) such as......
ACCAAGTTCCATTACCTGGTGCCACTGTTGTGGTTAAGGGTACTACAAACGGTGTTGCTACCGATTTCGATGGAAAATTCAAAATTGAACTAAATAGTTCAAGTGACATTTTGGTAGTATCCTATATAGGGTATATTAAAAAGGAATTCGATGTCACTGGAAAAAATTCGGGTACGATAGCATTAGAGCCAGACTCGCAACAGCTAGATGAGGTTGTAGTGACCGCATTAGGTATTGAGCGCGAGAAGAAATCGTTGGGGTATGCCTCGCAAGAACTGGACAACGAAGAGGTTGTTCAAGCAAGGGAGCCTAATCTTTTAAATAGCATGTCTGGTAAGGTAGCCGGACTACAGATTACGAATAGCCCAACGGGGTTAGGGGGTTCTGCAAGGGTCTCCATTCGGGGCGATGCGTCATTAAATATTAATGGGAATTCTCCTTTATTTATTGTTGATGGTACACCTATTAGTAATGAAATTGTGGGTTCTAACGGCTCAGGAACACAAGATGTGGATTATGGTAATGGTGCAGCAGAGATTAATCCACAAGATATCGAATCGATAAATGTATTAAAAGGACCAGCAGCTGCGGCACTATACGGTTCAAGAGCAGCAAACGGAGCAATAATTATAACAACTAAAAAAGGAAAATCGCAAAGTAGTAAACTAGGGGTATCCTTTAATACAGGTATTACTGTCGAGAATGTATTGATGTTGCCAGATTGGCAAAATGAATACGGACAAGGGAACAACCAACAGTTTTCCTTCGTAGATGGTAGTGGTTCTGGTATTGCCGATGGGGTTGATGAAAGCTGGGGTCCACGCTTAGATACTGGACTCATGATTCCTCAATTCGATTCTCCAAGAGCAGATGGTACACGTGGTGGTGATACATTTGTGAGTGATTCACCTATTACACCAACTCCATGGGTATCTCAACCCGATAATACTAAAGATTTTTTCGAAACAGGTATTACCAAAACAAACAGTATTGCAATTTCAAAATCGGGTGAAATGGGTAATATGAGGCTGTCTTTTCAAAACCTTGACCAAGAAGGGACCTTGCCGAATACCGAATTAAAAAGAAATACCTTGAGTTTAACAGGAACCATGAATGTTTCTGAAAAAGTAAAGGTGAATGCTAATATCAATTATGTGAAAACGGATAGTGATAATAGACCGGCCGTAGGTTATGGTACAGAAAGTATTATGTATCTATTTATATGGTATGGTCGTCAGTTAAACACTAATAATTTAAGAGATTATTGGCAGCCAGGTTTAGAAGGTAGCCAACAGTTTAATTATAATTATAACTACCATGACAATCCTTACTTTACCATGTATGAAAATACGAATGCACAAGATAAGGACCGTATGTTCGGTAATGTAAGCCTTACATATGATATCAGTGAAAACTGGAAATTATTATTGCGTAGTGGTCGTGATTTTTATAGGGATTTTAGGGTTCGTAAAAGAGCTTTTAGTACACAACGTTTCCCATTTGGCACCTACCAAGAAGATAATGTGTTTTTTGAAGAGAGCAATTCTGATTTCTTGTTGAGCTATGATAAAACATTCGGTGAAAAGTTCAATTTGAATGTATCTGTAGGTGGTAACCAATTACGGCAAAAGCAAGATTTTACGAAAAGTGTAGCTCCACAATTGATAAACCCAGGTGTTTATTCTTTTAATAATAGTAGACAAGCGGTTCAGGTGAGTTCTAACAACAGCGAAAAGCGTATTAACAGTTTATACGGTTACGCACGATTTGCGTATGACAATGTGTTGTTCATGGATGTTACCGGCAGAAATGATTGGTCTAGTACATTACCGGAAGGGAATAACTCGTACTTCTACCCTTCAGTGACCCTAAGTGCCATTGCTAGCGATATATTTAATATGCCAGAATGGGTTTCTTTTGCGAAAGTAAGAGCCGCTTATGCTGAGGTGGGTAATGATACCGATGCTTATAGATTAAGAAGCTTTTATCAAAATGAGACTCCGTTCGATGGTTCTACACCAATTTTGACCGAATCATCATTGATACCAAATGCCAACTTGAAACCAGAAATTACAGGTTCTTACGAGTTTGGTTTGGACCTACGATTTTTTCAAAGCAGGGTAAACTTAGACCTTACCTATTACGATAGTGCTACCAAAAACCAGATCATAAATATCAGTACAGATATTGCAAGTGGCTACAGTAGCCAATTGATTAATGCTGGTGAAGTTCGTAACTACGGTTTTGAAGCTATCGCCAACTTTGTACCGGTTCTTACAGATAATTTTAAATGGAGTTCAACCTTCAATTTTGCGACCAACCAGAGTGAAGTGACCGATTTAGGTGATGACATTCAATTTACCTTAACCGAAAGAAACGGTGCTTTTATACAAGCTCGTGAAGGTGGTTCTATCAGTGCAATTTACGGCAGGGGTTTTCAACGTGTAACTGATGAAAACAGTGAATTCTTCGGGCAGAAAATCATCAATAATCAAGGTATTCCTGTTCGTACCGATGATTTGGTTTATCAAGGTGATTATGCACCAGATTTTACATTGGGTATTCAGAACACATTTAAGTATAAGAATGTTGATTTTGGTTTCTTGATAGACACTAGACAAGGTGGTATTGTTGTTTCTCGTACCAAAACAATAGGTAGTACTTCTGGTCAATTAAAAGAAACATTGGAAGGTAGAGAAACAGGAATTGTTGCCGATGGTGTTGTGAACACAGGTTCTGATGCTAGTCCTGTTTATGTTCCTAATACTGTAAATGTTGATGCGAGAACGTACAACAATAGATACTATGAAAGGGATAATGTTGAAGCTGCCAAGTACGATGCGTCATATACAAAGTTGCGTGAAGTTTCTTTAGGGTATTCTTTTCCAAAGCGAATCATAGACCAATTACCTATTTCAAATGCACGTTTTTCTGTAACAGGAAGAAACTTAATCTTATGGACCGATAATCCGCATTTTGATCCAGAAACTGTGGGTGTATCCGGTGGTACTTTGCAACCAGGTATTGAGAACATGTCTTACCCAAGTTCACGTTCGTTCACCTTCAACCTTCAGGTTAATTTCTAAAAGAAGAAGAAACTATAAAATAAAGAAATCATGAAAAAAACATTAGTTATACTATTATCCTTGGTACTAGCGGTTAGCTGTACCGAGGATTTTGAAACCATTAATATAAATCCCAATTTTCCTGCCTCTGCACAGCCAGAATTATTATTACCAGGTATACAAAGAGAAATGGCTTACAATTGGGGCGGTCAAGGTTGGGAAGAAGGGTTTACCGTAGTACAATACGGAGCTAGACTTCAGTTTACCAGCGGTGATACCTATAACTGGTCGCCATCTGGGGATCCATATGATAACGCCTATGCTTCTCTACGAGATGTAGAAAATATTATTCGCGATACTAAAGATAATCCTGAAGCACAGAACTACTATGGTGTTGCTTTGGTAATGAAATCATGGATCTATTCTTATGTAACCGATGCCTATGGCGATGTGCCTTATTCTGAAGCTACTAAAGGAATTGAAGAGGGTAACGCAACTCCTGCTTTTGATGCACAAAGTGCAATTTATGATGGGATGTTACTAGATCTTGAAACAGCCAATACTGTTTTAACAGGTGCTTCAAATATTTCTGGAGATATTTTTTATAGCGGTGATATTGCAAAGTGGAGAAAATTTGCGAATTCACTAAGATTGCGTTTGTTGATGCGTATTAGTGATGTTGACAATGCAACAGCGGTAGCTGGTATGGCTCAAATAACCGGAAATCCTTCTGCGTATCCAATTTTTGAAAGTAATGAGGATATGACCGTTGTACGATGGAACTCTGATAATCCACAACCAAAATATAATACGCGTAGTGGTAGTTTTGATGAGGTTCGTTTAAGTCAAACTTTAGAAACACGGCTGAAGGAGTTAAACGATAATCGTTTATATGTATATGCTCAACCAACTAGTAATTCTGGAAAAGGAATTTTTTCTGAAGATTTTGATGATTATGTAGGTATGCCGAACGGATTGGATGATGAGGCCGCTTTAGGATACAGCCCATCTGGAAATCCTGATGAATCTGGATCTAACTTTATTTCAAGATTAGGGATCTTATTAGGTTGTAGAGCATGTAACCCAGAACAGGCTTCGGCAACTGCATCTCAAACTATCATAATGAGCTATTCTGAACTTCAGTTTATTTTGGCCGAAGCAGCTGAGAGAGGATTCATTTCTTCTGGTGATTCGGCTACCTTTTATGAAAATGGAATTAGAGCTTCTTTTGAATATTATACCGAACGAGTTGCTGCTGGAGGATGGGCCGATATTGCCAATGCCATGCAATCAACAGACTTAGATAGTTACGTAGCTCAAACTACTGTTGCGTATGCAGGTTCTTCAGATGAAAAACTGGCTAAAATAGCTCTTCAGAAATGGATTTCTCTTTTCTACACCGGTTTTGAAGGGTGGTCAGATTGGAGAAGAACAGGAATGCCAGAAGTAATTCCTGGTCCTGATGCTGTTAATGATGGTCAGGTTCCTGTTCGTTTTCAATATCCTAATTCCGTGAAATCTACAAATAGCGAAAATTATAATGCCGCTGTTCAAAACATGGGTGCAGATAATATCAATACCAAACTTTGGTGGGATGTTGATTAAGGAAATAAATAAGCAAACCAAATTATCCATTATTTCAAGTGTATTACTGACCATAGGGATTTTCTCCCTATGGTCTTGTAATTATAAGGATTTGGATACAATGGACGAACAGAAAGCAGAACACGTCATCGTTATCGGTTTTGATGGTTTAAGCCCAGACGGATTAAAGAAAGCAAATACACCTACTTTTGACCGATTGATCAAAGAAGGTGCTTCAACCATTCATGCACGTTCGGTTTTGCCAAGTAGTTCTAGCCCAAACTGGGCATCCATGATTATGGGAGCTGGACCAGAACAGCACGGTATTACATCGAATGCTTGGAATCGTGATAATCTGACCTTACCAGCGGTTACCCAAAGCGAGCAATTTATTTTCCCTACCATTTTTCAATTGGTTGCTGATCAAAGAGATTCGTCTGAAATAGGGGCGATTTATCATTGGGGCGGGTTTGGAAGGTTGTTCGAGAAGGATGCCGTTAATTATGACATCAACCCAATGACGGAAGATGAAACCTCCGTTATTGCATCCGAATATATAAAAGAGAAAAATCCTGATTTAACCTTTATTCATTTTGACCACATAGATCATGCAGGTCATGAATATGGACATGGAACCCCAGCATATTATGCATCCGTCGAGAAAGCTGATTCGTTATTAGCTGAGTTGATCGAATCACTAAGAGCATCTGGAATGGCCGAAAATACCTTGGTGATTATTAGTGCAGATCACGGGGGCGTTGGAAAAGGCCATGGGGGTGAGTCGTTACAGGAAGTGGAAATTCCATTTATACTTTGGGGTAAAGGCATAAAGAAAAATTACAATATTAAGTATCCTGTATATCAATATGATAATGCGGCTACAGTTGCCTTTGCCATGGATATTAGAACACCACATGCATGGATTGGTAAACCGGTAAAAGAGGCATTTGAGGGCAATACTGTCGAAGATTCCTATCCAACTTTAGTGCAATTGAATAAACCTACTTTTGTTCCTTCTTCAAAAGGTTATGTGGCACAAGGCGGATTATTTAATGATAAAGCGAACCTAATTTTGAAGAACCCCAATAATGAAGGAATATTGAAATATACCTTGGATGGCACTTTGCCTACAAATGAATCCAAAACCTTTGAAGCTGAAATCCCAATTACTGAAAATACAGTGGTGAATAGTGCCATTTTTATCGATGGAAAAATGAGTAGTGAAGTTGTCGAAGGCTTTTTTAGAATCAAATCAAGAGTGTTTGAAGAGCCGGTTACTGTTGAGGTCTTTTATAGAGATGATTTATCGTTTCTACCATCATTGGGCATTAAAAAACCAGATATTGAGCGTAATACCTTTGAAATCAATTCTGAAGAAGTTAAGGAATTGATAAAGTCGAATACGGTATTCCGTTTTAAAAGCGGGTTGGAAATCGAAGAAGCCGGCAGTTATCAATTTTCAACTCGATCCGATGATGGTAGCCAGTTGTTCATAAATGGGGAGCTGGTCGTAGATAATGATGGTGACCATGGCGTACGGGAAAAAAGCAGCGCTAAAGAACTGTCTAAAGGAAAACATAATATTGAGGTGCTTTGGTTTAATGGAGGTGGTGACGGTTGGTTAGATGTGTATGTGCAAAGTGAAAAAATGCCCAAACAGATACTTTCCACGAACCTATTAAGAAGATAGTACCATGAAGCCAATCAGCAACGTGATTTTAATTTTGTTCCTAGGTATGATGACTGCTTGTCTTTCGCAAACTACGGATAAGCAATTGCCGCCCTGGGAACCGGGTATGTTGGACATTCATCATATCAACACCGGTAGGGGCGATGCCTCTTTTTCCATTTTACCGGATGGAACAACGTTATTGGTAGATGCTGGTGATATTTCAGATATCCATTCTAGGACCTTATCCGCTAGAAATGCAAAGCGAATACCTAACAATAGTAAATCTGCATCGGGTTGGATCGTGGATTATATCGAACAATTTCTTCCGAAGGAAAATAATAGGGAATTAAACTATGCCTTGATTACGCATTATCACGATGATCATTTTGGGGAGATGGATAGCCTTAGACTAAAAGCAATGGAAGGAAATTATTATCTGACAGGTATTACGGAAGTAGGTCATTTTCTTCCGATTAAAAAAATGATTGATCGTGGCTTTTCATATCCAATAGACCTTACAAGTGAAACTATTCAAAACCAAGACCGATTTAAAAGAGATGCTTACGGCATGATTCCTACCCTAAAAAATTATTGGAGCTTTTTGGATTTTCAACATAAAAAAAATGGATTAGTTTATGAAAAGTTTATTTCCGGCCAAAAAAATCAAATCAGATTGGAACATGATTTTCGGACATATCCAGATTTTTCTGTACAGAATATAGCCGTAAATGGCACTATTTGGACTGGAGTTATGTCCGATACTTTAGCGCTGTTAAAGCAGGGGGAATATCCTGGAGAAAACACATTAAGCATTTGCTTGAAAATCAGTTATGGTAAGTTCGATTATTTTACGGGTGGTGATATTAGTGGTATAGATGAATATGGAGGTACGGATATTAATTCGGTAGAATCCCAAATTGCTCCTGTTGTAGGTCCGATGGATGTTGCTACTTTGAATCATCATGGAAATCGGGATTCTCAAAATTTGGATTATGTACGGACAATTCGCCCACGGGTATGGATTCAACAAAATTGGTCGTCCGATCATCCCGGGGAAGAAGTACTTAGAAGAATAACCTCTGAAAAACTGCATCCTGGAGAACGGGATATTTTTTCTACCGTAATGCTACAACCACTGAAGGATGTAATTGGTGGTCGCTTAAATCAATATAAAAGTCAGAACGGTCATATTGTTTTACGTGTGCATCAAAAGGGAGACTCGTATGAGATTTATATATTGAATGATGCAACCGTGAAACGGGAAATAGTAGCCAAATATGGACCATATGAATCAAGATAAGGAAGTGAACAAGCTACAGGGTCAGAACAAACGTACAGAAGGCGATATCAATGGTACCGTTGCCAGACAGGAATGGGCAGCGGGTATTACCGATATAAAAACGAAAAAATTGCTCAAAAAAGATGCGCGTTATTTCTTCCATCAAGCGTTATCCACACCTTGTTTAGATGTGTTGGGAGATTGCAAAGGGGCTTATATCGAGAATATATCTGGCAAGAAATATTTGGATTTTCATGGTAACAATGTACATCAATTGGGGTTTTCACATCCAAAATTGGTGCAGCGCTTAACAGAACAATTGCAAGGTTTGACCTTTAGTACCCGGAGATATACCAATGAAACCGCCATCAATTTTGCCGAGAAATTGACATCGATTCTACCTTCAGATTTGAATAGGGTTTTAATGACGCCCAATGGAAGCTCGGCAATAGGTATCGCATTAAAATTAGCACGCGCCATTACAGGTAAATTTAAGGTAGTATCATTTTGGGATTCTTTTCATGGTGCCTCATTAGATGCTATAAGTGTGGGTGGCGAAGCGGTATTTCGTGAATATATGGGGCCTATGATGCCAGGTATAGAAAGAATTCCGCCACCAGTATCTTATCGCGGAATTTTTGAAGGTGATCAAAACAAGTGTTTAGAGCATTTAGAATATGTGTTTGCCAAAGAAGGCGATATCGGTGCCTTTATAGCAGAAACTGTCCGTAATACAGATGTGCAACTACCTTCAGTTGAATTTTGGAAAGATGCACGAGCATTATGTGATAAGTATGGCGTAATTCTTATTTTAGATGAAATACCGATTGCATTGGGTAGAACCGGTAAAATGTTCGCATTCGAGCATTATGATATTGAACCAGATATTCTATGTTTAGGAAAGGGATTAGGTGGAGGAATTTTTCCACAAGCGGCAATTGTAACCCGTGACCGATATAACCAGTTCCCAGATATATCTTTGGGGCATTACACCCATGAAAAGAGTCCACTCGGTGCTATGGCTGCATTAACAACTTTGGAGATTATTGAGGAAGAGAAGATACTTCATAAGGTTGCTGGTGACTCATTGACCATGTTTACGGCCATTAACATTTTAAAAGATAAATATGGATTGATCGGTGATGTTCGTGGTCGTGGATTATTGTGGGGTGTAGAATTAGTGAAAGATAGAAATACCAAAGAAAAAGCAGTGCATCAAGCGGAACAGGTAATGTATGAATGCCTTAAAAACGGATTAAGTTTTAAGGTGTCTGCGGGCAATGTGCTACAATTGGCACCGGCACTGACCATTTCTCGAAAAGAATTAAAAAATGCGATACAAATATTAGATAATGCGCTAGCTAGCGTCAGTAATTAATGACTTATGAAAATATATAAATTTATTTGGGCAGCTACCTTGTTAATGGGAGTTGTTACCTATGCGCAAAAAAAACCGACTTTTGTGGTAGAGCCCTATTTGCAAAATGTAAATCCTAGTGAAATAACCATCATGTGGGAGACTTCTGAGGGAGAGGAAAGTGCTGTAGAATATGGTACTTCGCCTAAATTGGGCAAAAAAGCTACGGGAGTTGCTATTGATATTAATTTCACCGAATCTCGTATTCATGAAGTGAAAATTACAGGATTAAAACGCTTTACCGAGTATTATTATCGTGTACGGACAGGAAAGTTGGTATCGGATATATATCAATTTAAAACTCCGCCATTTGCCAGCGATCATGAATCATTTAATCTTTTGGCGATGAGTGATATGCAAATAGACCACCAGAATCCTGATAAGTTCAATGAAATAGTCAACAAGGGAATTTTACCATTTTTAAAATTGGAATATGGTAATGAGGTGCCAGATGATTTAGCAATGGTTTTAATAGCTGGTGATTTGGTTGAAAATGGAGCTAATTATGAGCAATGGCAAAATAATTTCTTTAAACCGGCTAAGAACTTGTTTTCAGAAGTGCCCGTTTACCCGGTACTGGGTAATCATGAGCGAAATTCTAACTTTTATTTCAAATATTTCAGTCTTCCCAAAAACGGAACTCCGGCATATGCAGAGCATTGGTGGTATAAAGATTATGGCAATACCAGAATAATAGGACTGAATTCAAATGAAGGGTATCGAGATAATGGAGAGCAATTTACATGGCTAAAATCTTTGTTGGAAGAAACAGCGAAGAACGGGGACATCGATTTTGTATTCGCGCAATTACATCATCCGCACAAATCAGAATTATGGATTCCCGGTGAAGAGGAAACTTCAGGTAAAGTGGTGAAAATGTTGGAGGAGTTTACTACTGAAACAGGGAAGCCAAGTCTGCACTTTTTTGGACATACACATGGCTATTCTCGTGGGCAATCTAAAGACCATAAACACTTATGGATCAATGTTGCTACAGCTGGTGGTGCTATTGATAACTGGGGCGAGTTTGAAGGTAGGGATTATGATGAGTTCAGTGTTACCCAAGATGAATACGGCTTTGTTATGGTTGAAGTAGATGACAATAAAACGAATCCGAAATTTACCATTAAAAGAATTAGCCGTGGTAACGAAAATGTATTTCGAGAAAACGAACAGACCGATGAAATTACGATTTATGCGAACGAGCATAAACCAAATATTCCTATAACCGTATCACCTAAAGGAGCTATAGAATTTACGGGAGATATGCTAAAGGCACAGCCTTTTAAAAGTACTTTTGAGAATGCCTATCATGCAGCTTCGCAATGGCAAATTTCAACTTCTGATGATTTTATCAATTTGGTGTTGGATAGCTGGAAACAGTCCGAAAATTGGTATTATTTGGAAGACCGCCAAAAGGGTGATGATTTAACCGATGAGCCTACTAGAAGATTACAACCAAATACCGCTTACTTTTGGCGTGTACGTTATAGGGATCAATATTTAAATTGGAGCGACTGGTCTACAACACAATCATTTACTACTAAAAACTAAATCACTTATGAAAGCATTATTGAAAATGACCGTTGTTATGGTTTTGTTGACTACAATGACAATAGAAGCGCAACAAGACAAGAATCCGAATGTGTTTTTAATTACATTAGACGGGGTGCGTTGGCAAGATGTATTTACAGGTATTGATACCAATTTATTAAAAAGCGATTATACCCAAGACAAAGATTTATTGACCAAAAAGTTTGTTGGTAGTTCAGAAGCAGAAAGCAGAGAAATGTTAATGCCTTTCTTCTGGAATACTATTGCCAAAGAAGGTCAACTGCATGGAAATAGGAATAAAGGAAGTAAAGTCGATCTTACCAATAAAATGCTGTTTTCGTACCCTGGTTATAATGAAATTTTAACGGGTAGGGCAGATGATGGGAATATTGACAGTAACGATAAAAATTATAATAAGAATGTGACCATTTTAGAAACAGCTAATAGCTCGGATATCTATAAGGGTAAGGTGGCTGCTTTTGGTAGCTGGGATGTATTTCCGTTCATCATTAACGACAAAAGAAGTGGTGTGCCTGTAAATGCCGGTTATATGGATGCAACGGGCGATTTGAACGAAAAAGAAAAATTCTTAAATGAAATGCAGCGGCAGGCACCAGTTATTTGGGAGAGCGTTCGTTTAGATGTTTTTACACATCATTTTGCAAAAGAATATGTACAAAAAAACAAGCCAAAATTGGTATACATCTCATACGGTGAAACCGATGATTTCGCACATGGTGGCTTGTTCGATTTTTACATGAAATCATTACAAAATACCGATGCATTGATTGCCGATTTATGGAATTATGTTCAAAATGATCCTTTTTATAAAGACAATACCTATTTTATAATTACTACGGATCACGGTAGGGGAAAGGGTGCTCAAGAAGATTCCAAATGGACCAGCCATGGAATCGATGTTAATGGTGCAGAACATACGTGGTTGGCTATTTTAGGTCCTAATGTAGAGGTTACAGGTGAAGCAAGTAATGAGCAATTATACACGAATCAAATTGCCCCAACGTTATTAAGGATCTTGAATATGAAAATAGATAGTAATAAGATGTTGGCATATCCAATCGATTTTAAGTAACCAGGATGTTTAGTTAAACTTAAAACAAATTAATGAGCACATCTTTGCAGCAAGTTTGAATTAGTTTGAGATAGTTGAATAACCGGTGCATTTCTCTTGATGTATTGGTTTTTTTTAAATTAATTTACGCGCTAATGTAGGCTATAGGCCAAAACAGATACTATCAGAATTGAAACCTATAATTGCATATCAATTTTATTAGTTCTAAAAAGTTGTGTTCTAAGAAAATTTCGAAATATTTAATCTTTCTTTGGCTTTAGCTTAAACCTATTGTTATTTTTAGATTTAAAATTTGCATATTATAAGTTTACACTTAGGTTTGAAAAATTTTGAACCTTTATAAATTACCTTTTTTACATCTTGTTATTATGAAATCTAAACTTCGTCTTTCGGTTTACTTGTTTGTTTTAGTAATGAGTATTGGTGCCGCTCAAGATTATAAGGTACATTCCCATAACGACTATAGGCAGAATATTCCTTTTTGGAAAGCTTTTGCTGCTGAGGTACAATCTATCGAGGTTGATGTGTTTCTGCACGATGGTAATTTGTTGGTGGCACATGAATTGAATGAAGTTGATAAGAATAGAACATTACAACGATTATATTTAGAGCCATTAAATGAGGCTTTGGCACTAGCGCAGTTCGATAATAAATCATTACAATTATTAATAGATATAAAGTCCGATGCTTATAAAACCCTTGATGTAATCGTTGGTGTTTTGGAAGAATACCCAATGATTATTGAAAATGAAAGTATCTCTATCTTAATTTCAGGTAATAGGCCAAACCCATTCGAATACGTAAATTACCCGCAGTTCATTTCTTTTGATTATCAAAGTTTAGAACCGGTAACGGATGTTGCCATTTTAGATAAAATGGGAATGGTGAGTTTAAGTTTTGCGAACTTTTCAGAGTGGAACGGCAAGGGGCGGTTAACGGCCGAAGATTACAAAACGGTAACCGATGTTATAGCTAAAGCGCATGAATTAAAAAAACCATTTCGATTTTGGGCAACACCAGATTCCAAATCTGCCTGGAAGGCATTTGCGGCTATGGATGTCGATTTTATTAATACTGATATGATCTATGAGTGCGTTTCTTATTTGAATACATTAAAAGAAAGAGTGGTTCAGAATACCGTTTTTTCTAAAGTGTATCAACCAACTTTCGAATCGGATAAGAAAAAACAGAAGCCAAAAAATGTTATTCTATTAATTGGAGATGGTAACGGACTTACCCAAATATCGTCTGCTACATTGGCAAATAATGGCGAGCTTTCTTTGACCCAATTAAAGAGTATTGGGTTCTTAAAAACACAGTCTGCAGATGATTTCACAACAGATTCAGCCGGTGCTGATACGGCGATATCTACCGGACAGAAAACAAATAATAGGGCTATCGGTACAGATAAAAATGGCGAAGCTATACCCAATATCACCGAAATTCTATCTAACAAAGGGTTTAACACGGGAGTGATTTCTACAGACGATATAACAGGTGCCACACCTTCTTCATTTTATGCGCATCGCACGGATCGGGGCATGGTCGAAGGTATTGCTGCAGATTTACATGAAAATCAGTTAAAGCTATTGATCGCTCAAAAAAACGACGAGGTTAAGGGGATAGAAGATGCTGGTTTTAAAATGATGACCAATATCGATGCAATCGGTAAAAGTACTAATAATAAGGTAGGTGCATGGTTGTATTATGGTGAAGAGGAATCAATAGAAACTCATGTTGAAAAATTGGCATCAGCTACAAAAAACGGTATAGCCTTTCTCAATAATAAGAAAAAGCCTTTTTTCTTAATGGCCGAGGGAGCTAAAATTGATAGTTATGGTCATTTGAATAATATAAGAGGTGTCATTTCTGAAAGTATATCATTTGATAAAGCAATAACCGAGGCATTAAAATTTGCCGATGCAGATAAAAATACCTTGGTCATTATTACAGCAGATCATGAAACGGGTGGGTTGACAATTCCGCAAGGTAATTTAAGCAAGCATGAGATTGAAGCCGATTTTACAACACAAGATCATACCGCTATGATGGTTCCAATCTTTGCTTATGGGCCAATGTCTCAAGAGTTTCAAGGGGTTTATGAAAACAACGAGATCTTTCATAAAATCATGAAGGTCATAGGTCTATAGTTTTTGTTGATTTACAACAGGCACCTCTAAAATTTCCAGTCTTTTAGAGGAAAAATAACACCTATTTATTAGTAATTTGTTTCTAATGAAACAAGCAGCAAGTGTTGATTTAACATCTTGATAATATTACCTGTATTGGAATATAATTTCCTAATGTAAGGGTGTTTTTAAGTTAATAGTAAACAGCATTTCGAAATCTACTTTTGCAACTTAAAATGAAACTTCGGTTTTAGGAAACATTTCAAACCAAGTTTTTTAACGAACACTTAAACCAATTTTTATTAAACCAAACTGTATGAAAAAACTAAAATTTTTAATGCATTTCTGTGATTTCAAAACCATTGTTAGGTCCTGGTCTTGCTGATTTACTTCAAAAGGTAACGACAAATGCTGTTGCTAATTAAATTATAAAATAAAGAAAAAGCAGTAACTAAAATGCAGAAAAACGGAAGGCAAACGCTAGAATCTCGCCAGTATAACGAAAAAAACCACCCTTAAGGTGGTTTTAGTAGTGGAACCGGAGGGATTCGAACCCTCGTCCAAACAAGTAATTAAAATGCTTTCTACATGCGTAGTATCTGATTAATTTTCGATAAGT
>TARA_R110002051_G_scaffold81910_3_pt1 | contig 14408 bp, 9 predicted proteins | sample TARA_R110002051 | Tara Oceans TARA_R110002051 (sample SAMEA4397023) | marine metagenome | biome: Polar Biome; feature: [MES] marine water layer (ENVO:01000295) within the mesopelagic zone...; material: water (ENVO:00002006), including particulate matter (ENVO:01000060) such as......
AATCCTTTAAAAACGTAAAAGCCTTACAGGACATTTCCTTTGAGGTAAAACCGGGCGAACTCTTCGGACTTATTGGACCTGATGGTGGGGGCAAAACAACACTTTTTAGGATTTTGACCACCTTATTGATTGCTGATGAAGGCACAGCAACAGTTGCTGGTTTTGATGTGCTTACAGATTATAAAAAGATTCGGAACAATGTTGGGTACATGCCTGGAAAATTCTCGCTCTATCAAGATTTAACGGTTGAGGAAAACCTAAACTTTTTCGCTACCATTTTTGGAACAACTATCGAAGAAAACTACGAATTAATAAAAGAAATATATATTCAAATCGAACCTTTTAAAAACCGTCCCGCAGGAAAATTGTCTGGTGGTATGAAACAAAAATTAGCGTTATGTTGCGCTTTAATTCATAAACCCAAAGTGCTGTTTTTAGACGAACCGACAACAGGAGTTGACCCAGTTTCCAGAAAGGAATTTTGGGAAATGCTAAAACGTTTGCAGCAAAAAGACATTACTATTTTGGTGTCCACACCATATATGGACGAGGCTGCTTTGTGTGATAGGATTGCACTCATTCAAGATGGGAAAATTCTAGAGATTGATACGCCTGAAGCTATCGTGAAGCACTATCCAAAACCAATTTACAACGTGCGTGCAAATAATATGTATCAGCTAATAAACAGTTTAAATGCGTATGAATTCAACCACAGCGTATATCCTTTTGGTGAATTTGTGCATTATACAGACAGCAGAACAGATTTTAATCCAAAGGAATTAAAGATGTATTTAGAATCGAAAAACCTATCTAATATAGAAATTGAAAAAACTAAAGCCACCATCGAAGACACCTTTATGGAGTTAGCAAAATAACCTGCAAGGTTTCAAAAACCTTGTAGGTTTAAAGAAATATGAAAAACATCAACAAAGTCATACAAGTAGAAGGGTTAACCAAAATGTTTGGAGATTTTACAGCGGTAAATGCTATTACTTTTGATGTTGAAAAAGGTGAAATATTTGGATTTTTGGGTGCCAATGGTGCAGGTAAAACCACAGCTATGAAAATGCTAATAGGCATTTCAAATCCAACTTCTGGTAAAGCCAGTGTTGCAGGGTTTGATGTGCTTACTAATGCAGAGAACATAAAGAAGAACATAGGGTATATGAGCCAAAAGTTTGCTTTATATGATGATTTAACGGTCATTGAGAATATAACATTCTTTGGTGGTATTTATGGGTTACCAAGAAAACGCATAAAAGAAAAATCGAAAATATTAATTAAGGATTTAGGCCTGCAAGACGTTGCCAATCAATTGGTAGGGTCTTTGCCTTTAGGTTGGAAACAAAAGATTTCCTTTTCGGTTGCCTTATTGCACGATCCAAAAATTGTTTTCTTGGACGAACCAACAGGAGGCGTTGACCCAATTACCAGACGTCAGTTTTGGGAAATGATTTATAAAGCAGCCAACGAAGGTATCACCATTTTTGTGACCACACATTATATGGATGAGGCAGAATATTGTGACCGCGTATCTATTATGGTTAATGGAAAAATTGAAGTCTTGGACACGCCAAAAAAATTAAAAGAGCAATTTAAAGCGGCTAATATGAACGATGTGTTTTTAAAATTGGCAAGAAGCCCATCCCCAACCCTTCCCAAAGGGAAGGGAGTAAGTACTGATATTAAATAAAAAATTAATCTCGCAGAAAAATAAATAAAAGTGTCTCGCAGATAGCACAGAATGACGCAGAAACAATAAAGATAAGAATCTGCGAGATCTGCGGAAAATAAAAAGAAAAATCCGCGGGAAGCAAATAGATAAAAAACTAAATAATGGAACAAAAAATCGAAAACGACATTTCATACCTAATTAGAGGTGCCATTTTTAAAGTGTATAATGAATTAGGGCCAGGATTATTGGAATCTGTTTATGAAACTGTGTTGCTCTTCGAGTTACAAAAGCAAGGTTTAGAGGTAAAAAGCCAAGTGCCCTTACCAGTATTTTATGAAGACAATAAAATGGAATTAGGGTTTAGATTGGATTTATTGGTAAATAATATAGTGCTAATTGAGATAAAATCGGTGGAAAATTTAGCAGAAGTACATCATAAGCAAGTATTAACCTATTTAAAACTTTCTAATTTGAAACTAGGCATTTTAGTCAATTTCAATGTAGATAACATATCAAAAGGCATTTTTAGAAAAGTGAATGGCTTGTATAAAATTAATCCTACAGATAGCGCAGATGTACGCAGACAATAAAAAGAAAATCTGCAAGAATTAGCGGAATCCGCGGGAACAAAAAACAGAAACTTCTGCGGGAAACAAAAGAGAAACATAAACAATTAAACAGATTCCTGCCTACGCAGGAATAAAGTATGAAACGTTTTATAGGCTTCATAAAAAAAGAGTTCTACCATATTTTTAGAGATAGACGCTCGTTGTTTATTCTCTTCGGAATGCCAATTGCCCAAATTTTACTGTTTGGTTTTGCTATTACCAATGAAATAAATAATGTAGATATTGCCATTTTAGATCATTCTAAAGATGCAAGTACAGAAGAAATTATCAATAAAATTTCAGCTTCAGAATATTTCAGTATCAATCGATTTATTGAGAAAGAATCAGATATTGAAACCATTTTTAAAAAAGGAAAAGTAAAAGCAGTTTTAAATTTCGAAAAGGATTTTAGTAAAAATCTAATTAAAGAAAACAAAGCAACCGTTCAAATTATTACGGATGCCACAGATCCAAATACCGCAAATACCATTACTAATTTTGTAGGATCTATTCTTCAGAAATATCAAAAATATTTAAACAAGGATATTACAATCGTCTATCAAATTGTACCACAAACACGCATGGTTTACAATCCAGAATTAAAAAGTGTCTATATGTTTGTTCCTGGAGTGATGACCATTATTTTGATGTTGGTTTCTGCCATGATGACTTCTATTTCTATTACACGAGAAAAGGAATTAGGTACCATGGAAATCCTCTTGGTGTCGCCACTAAAACCTATTCAAGTAATTGTGGGCAAAGTGTTTCCGTATATTTTTCTATCCATAATCAACGCCGTAGTGATAGTATTACTAAGTATTTTTATTTTTAAAATGCCTGTGCAAGGAAGCTTATTTTTATTAGCAATGGAAAGCATTTTATTTATCATTTCAGCATTGGCTTTAGGTATTTTAATCTCAACTATTTCGGCAACACAGCAATCAGCAATGATGATTTCTTTAATGGGACTCATGCTTCCAGTAATTCTATTATCTGGATTTATTTTCCCTATTTCAAGTATGCCTTTGCCTTTGCAAATTATCAGTCATGTCATTCCTGCCAAATGGTTTATCATCATTCTAAAAGGGATTATGCTAAAAGGTGTCGGTTTACAATTTTTATGGAAAGAAACCCTAATTTTATTAGGAATGACAGTATTTTTTATTGCATTGAGTGTGAAGAAATATAAGATTAGATTAGAATGAAAAAATAAGTTGTCTCGTCGAGCGCAGTCGAGACGTTTGTTATATAATATAAATGTAAAAAGAGATTCCCGCTTTCGTGGGAAGTGATATGAAAACAATTCTATACATCATACAAAAAGAGTTCAAGCAAATCTTTAGAAATAAAGGGATGCTTCCTATCATTTTTGTGTTGCCACTTATTCAACTGGTTATTCTAGCTAATGCCGCTACGTTTGAAGTTAAGAATATCAAATTCGGTTATATAGATAACGACCACACTTCAACATCCAGAGGGCTGATAGAGAAATTTAATGCGTCTACTTATTTCAATGTCTTAACTGATTATTCTTCGGAAAGCTTAGCAAGTTCCGAAATGCTTAAAGGCGAGGTTGATGTGGTATTAGAAATTCCGTACTATTTTGAACGCGATTTACAAAAAGAGAAACATAATAGTTTAGGAGTAACTATAAATGCTATTGATGGTGCAGCTGCTGGTGTAGAAAATGTTTATGTAACTCAAATAATTCAACGTTTTAATCAACAATTAAAAGTTGATTTGCTGCAAGTTTCAGACAAACAAGTAATGTCTGCCAACATCAATACCATCCCATTATTCTGGTATAACGAAACCTTAAACTATAAAACCTTTATGGTTCCTGGAATCTTGGTGTTGTTGGTTACTATGATTACGCTTTTCCTTTCAGGAATGAACATTGTTCGTGAAAAGGAAATAGGTACATTAGAGCAAATCAATGTCACGCCTATAAAGAAAAGTCAGTTCATTATTGGTAAACTTTTTCCGTTTTGGGTTATTGGTATGGGATTGTTAACCATAGGATTAATCATTGCAAAAATCATTTTTGATGTTCCAATGATTGGTAGCTTACCACTTATGTATTTATATACCTCAATTTACATTTTGGTGGTTTTAGGCATTGGTTTATTTATTTCAAATTTTACAGACACCCAACAACAAGCCATGTTTATCGCTTGGTTTTTTACTGTTATTTTTATTTTAATGAGTGGTTTGTTTACGCCCATTGAAAGTATGCCAAAATGGGCTCAAATCATTACTGAATTCAACCCAATAAAATACTTTGTTGAAGTAATGCGTATGGTAATGCTTAAAGGTTCTGGCTTTATGGATATTCTTCCGCAATTATCAAAAACATTCCTCTATGCTTTGATAATGAATGGATTAGCTGTTTGGAGTTATAAGAAGACTATATAAAAACTTTGTGTTATGGGGACTAATAAAAATATAAAGCTTTCTAAAGATGAATCTTTGCTTGTTAGAGGGCCCCCTTATCTCGATTTAAGGAATTAACCTTTGCATTTAAAGTGTTTTTCAATTTTATAAAAGCCTTTAGAAAAATGCACTTTATTGGCCCTTGTGTGACTGTTTTTGGTTCTGCGCGATTTACAAATAATTCCGACCATTATAAAAAGGCCGAAAAAATAGGTGCCGCTTTAGCAAAAACTGGATTTACAGTAATGACAGGTGGTGGTCCTGGCATTATGGAAGCTGCCAATAAAGGTGCTTTTGAAGCAGGTGGACACTCTGTTGGGTGCAATATCATTCTACCCTTTGAGCAAAAGCCGAATCAATATCTTCATAAATGGATTAATATTCCGTACTTCTTTTTAAGAAAAGTAATTCTCGTAAAATAATCGTATGCTTTTGTGGTTATGCCTGGAGGTATTGGCACTTTAGATGAATTATTTGAAGCATTGACGTTGATTCAAACCAAAGTAATCCAAGATTTTCCAGTAGTTATTTTTGATTCTGAATACCATAAAGAATTGTGTCAGCATATTCATTTAATGGCTAAAAATGAAAGCATCAGTCCTGAAGATATGAAATTACTATTTATAACCGATTCAGTGGAAGATTTAGTTAGGCATATTGAAACCCATTCCGTTAAAAAGTTTGGATTGGTAAAAAAAACAAGTCAAAGCAAAATGGTGGCTAGGTGAATTTCAAAACACAACTGTAGATGCCAAATGAAAAATGTAGTTTACATACTGATTCTATTTGTTGGTAGTTTTGTTTTTTCTCAAAGTTCCAAAGATGCGCTTCCACAACTAGATTTATATAAAATAACTTTAATTAATCAAAGTGATAGTTATATTAAGTTTCCAACAGATATTGGAAATATTGAACCTTTAATGTTCGAAGCTAATGTAAATCCGTCATTTGTTGTTAGGGAACGAAAAGATTCGAACTTCCACATCCTAAAACGGATACTGGCCCCTCAAGCCAGCGCGTCTACCAATTCCGCCACGTGCGCATTATAATGAAGTGTGTAAAAATAGAAAAAGTTAAGCAATAAAGCTTAACTTTTTTCTAGTGACCGGGCTGGGGTCTGAACTTATGTTTCAATCAATTGATATTCAAAAAGTTATAGTTAATGTAATTAGACCACGCACCGATTAACGCACCGAATTTTAACATTATTGTAAAATGAACTTAATTGAATGCAAATCTTTACAATTACATTCAATATGTAAAAATAGTATATTATCTATAAAAACCATTCATAAATAATTGTTTTGTATAAGGCTCATAACCGGAAGATCACTGGTTTGAGTCCAGTTCCTGCTACAAAGTAGAACCTTCAACCTTTTTGGTTGGAGGTTTTTTATTAGGTTATATTTAATGGTGAGAACTTCTCCAATTCTGATAGTATTTGGTTCGACATTCTTTCTGTTTGCTCTACTGAGTAGAACCTTCAATCTTTTATGTTGAAGGTTCTTTTAAAATATAGAATTAAATCTTTATAGAATCAAATTTTCTTAATTCTGTAATTAACAGGTTCGCATTTTTATTGTCTATTATAGAGTGATGTTTTTTTACGTTCAAATAATAATTGCCATCATTTATCATCTTTTGCTGATAAAAGTTAGGAATATCAGCTTTAAATCATGGTTTTTTGGTACGTATCCTTTTTTATTCTCAACCCAGCCCATTTCCATTACATTCCATAAAACTCCATTAGCTCATAATCATTCTAGTGGTAATTTAAAACCAAGTGAAGCATATAAAATATTGCATCTAAAAATTAAAACTTAATCTGGCATAAATAATATCATTTAATATATTCATTTATAATAGCTTATATTTAGTTGTACAAAACTACAAATGAAAGAGGTATTTTATATAATAGCATTTATTCTTACGTGTTTTAATGTTAGTTCACAAAACCTATCAGAAACAGGACTTCCTTATATACAGAATTATTCTCCCAATAATTATAAAGCTGATTCTCAAAATTGGGCAGTGGTTCAAAGTAAAGAAGGATTTGTGTATGTTGGTAATAATGAAGGAATATTAGAATATGATGGCGTATCATGGCGACTTATTCAATTGCCTAATTTTAGTATAGCATTATCGTTGGCAATAAACGCCGAAAATAGGATTTATGTTGGTGGAAAAAATGAATTAGGCTATTTAGAAGCGGATGCTTTAGGTAAATTACAATATGTTTCCTTAAAAAAATATTTACCCAAAACAAATCAAGAGTTTCAAGATATAAGAAGCATAAGTATTATGGAGAATACTATTTACTTTCAATCTAGGGATAAAATATTTCAATGGAATAATGAGGCGTTTAAAATTTTGAAGCCTAAAATTGGCTTCAATTTTTCAAAAGCAATTAATGGAGAAATTTATGTTGTTCAAAACAATACAATTATACGAAAATTAGTTGATGATAAATTTGAAGATGTAGTTAACGCTTCTAGCATAAAAGCTCAAGTCATTGTTGATTTGATACCTTACAAAGAAAATCAACTTCTCGTACTTACCTATAAAAAAGGCTTGTTCATTCTTAAAGAAGGAAATTTTACGCCTTTTAATATATCAAGCAAAAAATATCTTGCGGAAAATTTTGCAAGAAGAATTAAAAAATTAAGTAATGGTTGGTATATCATAGGGACATATAATGGAGGCGTTGCTTTATTAGATGCTAATGGAAATTTTATAAAAGGATTAGATAAAAAGGATGGACTTATAGATAATCATATTATCAATCTACTTGAAGATAAACAAAAAGGTGTATGGTTAGCGACAGACCATGGTATTTCGAGAATAGAACCACTCTCACCGTATTCTATTTTTGATAATCGACAAGGGTTAAATGGCTATGTAAATAGAATTTTTAGACATGAAGAAAAGCTTTATATAGCTAATTCTAATGGCGTGTTAAGTTTAGCTCCTATAGGGGATATAAAAAACAGTAATGTTTTTAAAACTCTAAGTGAATCCTCTTTTTCTAAATCTAAAAAACCCTCTGTACAGGCATTCTATTTTATTTCTATAAAGGATAGTTTATTCTCTGCATCCAGAGCAGGAATGCATATTATTGTTGACCATAAAATTGTACAAAAATTTAATTATGAAAGCTCTGCTCTATTGAGGTCAAAAATAGACCCCAATCGAATTTACATTGGGCTTGACGATGGTTTAGCAGCCATAAAGTATAATAATGGAAAATGGATAGATGATGGCAGAATTAATGGAGTTAAAGATGATATTAGAGAAATAGTAGAAGATAAAAATGGAAACTTATGGTTAGAATCACAAACGGATGGTGTTTGGAAAGTTGATTTTTCTAAAAGCTATCAAAATCCCGATGTAAAACATTTTAGAGCAAATAAAGAACTTCCTAAAGGCGTCCTCTTTTTGAAATTTGTTAATGGAGACGTTTTATTCACGATAAATAACCATGCATATAAATATATTGAAGAACAAGACAGTATTATAGCAAACCCCTCTTTTGGAAAAATATTTGGACTGTCTGGTGAAATAGCAATCAAAAAGGAAGATGAAAATGGTGATATATGGATGTTTGCACAATTAGAGAAAGAAGATGAAAAAAGATCTAGAATTAAAGCGACTAAACAACCCAATGGCTCTTATGTTATTAAAAAAATTGTAGATGAACGGATTTCTTTAGATGTCAATACAGCCCATTTTACAGATAAAAATAATGTTGTTTGGTATGGAGGAAGTGATGGAATCATAAGGCATGACCTGAATATTGAAAGCACGAGTGAATATAATTTCAATACACATATCAGAAAAGTTACAAATCAAACAGATTCCTTATTATTTGGTGGAATAAAAACAGGGATGGAAAGTATGGTCATTCCATATAAAAATAATTCATTCCGATTTGAATATGCAGCAACTAGTTATGATGACGAATCTAAAAATCAATACCAATATATGTTGCAAGGCTTTGATGAGACTTGGTCATCATGGTCTTTAGAAACCCAAAAAGATTACACGAATATTCCAGAAGGGGATTATCATTTTAAGGTACGTTCCAAAAATGTTTATGGCCACCTAGGCAAAGAGGACAGTTATTCCTTTTCTATTTTACCACCCTGGTACAGAACTTGGTGGATGTATCTTATATATGCTTTATCTGCTATTTGCTTCATTATACTAATATCACAGTGGAGATCTAAAGAGTTAAAGAGAAAAAACCTGGCACTAGAGGATGTGATTAACCAACGCACTCTCGAGATACATCACAAAAACGAGTTGCTTATGCAGCAAACAGAGAAGTTAGTGCAAATAGGTGATGCCAAAACAGAACTATACTCAAACATTACCCATGAGTTTAGAACACCACTTACCGTAATACTTGGTATGGCAGAGACATTGAAATCTAATGTTGAAAACAATCATTTTGAAGGTGTGGATAAATCTTTGGAAATGATTCGTCGAAACGGAAAAAACCTGTTGGGTCTGGTTAACGAAATGCTGGATTTGGCTAAATCTGAAAGCGGAAATATGCAGTTGCAATTGGTTCAAGCCGATATTGTCCCCCTAGTTAAATATTTAAGTGAGAGTTTTAGTTCCTTGGCAGAATACAACCAGATTAATTTAACGGTATATTCTGAGATTGATGCATTAACAATGGATTTCGATGCTAGTAAAATCACCTCTATTATTTCTAATGTACTAACTAACGCTATTAAATTCACACCAGCATTTGGCAAGATAATTGTTCATATTAATGAAGTCGTTAAGAAGGATAAAGCCTATTTGTTTATAAAAATAAAAGATAACGGTATAGGCATACCAAAAGAAGAGATTCCAAATATTTTTAATAGATTCTATCAATCAGAAGCCTCGTTGTCTAGAGAAGGTAAAGGCACTGGAATTGGTCTTGCATTAACAAAAGAACTGGTAGATTTATTGAAAGGAACCATAGAAGTAAAAAGCACATTAAATACAGGCAGTGAATTTACTATCATGATTCCGGTAACAAGAAATGCCCCTGTATCTAAAAACGTTCAAATAGGTAATAGCGCTCAAACTTCAATTTTAAGTGAACCAGTAATAAGTGAAGCGCTAATACTAGAAACAGATTCTGGTTTGCCATTAGTGCTCATTATTGAGGATAATATGGACGTGGCGTATTATTTAAAAACATGCCTTGCAGATAAATATGAAAATTTACACGCAGTAAATGGTATCGTAGGGATTGAAATGGCTTTAGAAAAAATACCGGACATTATTATTAGCGATGTTATGATGCCCGGAAAGGATGGTTTTGAAGTATGCCAAGCACTAAAAACTGATGAACGAACAGATCATATTCCAATTATCATTTTAACGGCGAAAGTAACTACTGAAGATCGAATGACAGGACTGGCGCATGGAGCAGATGCTTATCTGACAAAACCCTTTAACAAAAAGGAATTGTTCATTCGATTGGACCAATTGGTTTTAGTTCGAAAAAAACTAATCGACAAAATTAAAAAAGAGGGCTTTATTAAATTCCTTAACAATAGGGCTGAAAACCCTGAAACAAAATTTCTTCAAAAAGTCATAATCGTAGTTGATGAGGAAATCAGTAACTCGACTTTTGGTGCATCAGACCTTGCTAGCAAGTTAAATTTAAGCGAATCTCAAATCTATAAAAAACTAAAAGCCATTACCGATAAATCAACGGCGGTTTTTATAAGATCTATCCGACTACAAAAAGCAAAAGAACTCTTGCAAACTACTAATAAAACCATTTCCGAGATTGCTTATGAAGTTGGTTTTAACGATCCCTCTTGGTTTAGTCGTGCCTTTAAGGAAGAATTTGGCTTTGCACCAAGCGATTTTCTTAAATAACATATTTTAAACAGTTTAATACTATTGTCCGATTAAAAATAGTTCATTTAATGAAAACCATTGTGAACACAGGGTTTTCAAGGCTTATAAAAAAAGGGGTTGCTTTTTGCAATTACTGAAAATTTTTATTTTTTTAGAATGGTATGAATTTAAAAATCAATGTTTATCAATCAGTTACAATCAAGTCTTGATTCTTGGTTCTTACAGCGTAGCGGTCTTATGTCTTTAACTGGACACTATTGCTTTATTTAATTCAATCTTCCAATATTACATTAAAAACACAAATTTTATATGCAATGCACAAATACTGCTAGCCTTTGATTAAATAGTACATGATGCTTTTTGGTTTTTGATATAATATTGTAACAAGCTTATTTTGAGCTTTTTGAATAAATAATATAAAAACCATGAAAACACTTAAAAAACAGTTAGTAATCGCATCGGCCCTATGTTTAATGCTTATAGCAGCAAGCTGTAGCAGTAGTAGCGATGAAGCTCCCAACCAAGCACCAGAAGCTTTTACCTTAATAGCGGTAACAGATGGAGCTATTGGCGTAGATGTAAAACCTACATTTACTTGGAATGCAGCCGTAGATCCCGATGGAGACACCATAACCTACGAGCTGCTTATGGATGCAAACAGCAACCCAACAACCAGTATAGCGAGTAATATTAATAGTACAAGCTTTACACTTCTAGAAAGATTACCCTTGTTAGAGAATCTATTTTGGAGGGTTGTTGCAACAGACCAGGCAGGCAATACAAGTGCCAGTAACACCTTTAGCTTTACCACTAGAAACCTTAATATTCCTGCTGCACCGGTTACAGATGCAGCAGGGTTCTCGAAAAGAGTATTTCACACATCTGTAGTCTTCAACAATAAAACCTGGGTGATTGCTGGAAGTGAAGCTTCTTCCAATTATAAAAATGATGTATGGAGCAGTCCAGATGGTGTATTGTGGACACAAACAACCTTAGCACCTTTCTCAACTAGGGGTTTTCACACATCTGTAGTTTTCAATGATAAAATTTGGGTGATTGGTGGAAGACAAGTCGAATCTAATATTTCTATCCGTAAAAATGATGTATGGTCCAGTCCAGATGGCGTAACCTGGACAGAGGTTACTACCTCAGCGCCTTTCTTGGCGAGAAATAGTCACACATCTGTAGTCTTTAACGATAAAATTTGGGTAATTGCTGGGTGGAGTTCAGGTAATAATAGAGAAAATGATGTTTGGTCTAGTTCTGATGGCATGACATGGACCTCTGTTACAACAGATGCAGCCTTTTCCAAAAGAGGGGCACACACCTCGGTAGTTTTTGATAATAAGATCTGGGTTATTGGTGGAGAATTTCCTTTTAGTGATAGTGCAGACGATGTATGGAGTAGTGCAGACGGATTATCATGGTCTCAAGCTATAGCAGCGGCAGATTTCTTTAGAAGAACTTCTCATACGTCTGTTGTATCTGATGATAAAATATGGCTCATTGCTGGATTTGATGGGACTCATAAAAATGATGTATGGTTCATGGACTAATAAAACTTTTATTAAGAGTAGCATCGTTATTTTAAAATCTTATAATAACAAACGCGCTATAAATTACCAAAGAAGATAGGGAAGCCACTAAATAAGTTAAGTGGCTTTCCTTTTTTAACATAACGGGTCACTAATACAGCAAAGGGTTTAAAATAGTATTAAAAAAAACCGACTAAAGACCCTAAAATACAATTTCTTCAAAAAGTGGTCAAACTAATTCATAAAGACATAGAAAATACTAGATTTGGCTCTGGGGATCTTGCCAGTAAAAATCCTCGGGGCGAGCCCACGAGGCATTTAGGGGAAAATATTTTTTGCATCCCGAGGCAAACCTCGAAGTATTAAATTTGAGACCCCGCAAAAAAATGCGGGGTTCGTTCAACCATCGTATTTCAATTCGCCTGCGGCTTTTGAAATACGGGTTTCACGAATTAAACAGTTTCTGAAGTGGCATACGAGGTTGGTTTTAGCGTTCCCTCTTGGTTTAGTCGTGCCTTTAAGGAAGAATTTGGCTTTGCACCAAGCGATTTTCTTAAATAGCATATTTTAAATAGTTTAACACAAAAAACATCTCTTGTCTTGCAATAATACTGGCTCTTCTTTTATCAATTCATAAATACTGCTAGACTTTGACTAAATAGTACATGCCATTTTTAAGGCATATCCTTAATCTTGTATGTGACACTTAAAACATTTTGTAATTAATAATTTAAAATCATGAAAACTGTACAAAAATTAAAATTTAGCAAAACACTGATTGTCTGGGTAACAGGTATTCTTGTAACCATGTATGTAGCTCAAATCCAAGCACAAATAAACACACAAGTTTATACTGCTAATTTTAACGCTCAAACCACCTATAAGCCTATAAATCATTATTGGAGTAATACGCGGACAGATAATTTTTTGACAGCTTCTGAAAAAGGCAAGAACGCTGCATTGGCTGCAAAATATCGCTTTGTAAGAAAGGATGGTTACGTTTTAAGCCAATCATCTAATGAAGAGGGTCAAGCAGTTCCCCTTTATTTGTACTATAACAAAACACGTAAGGACTATTTTACAACGGCTTCACCTCAAGGCATAAGAGCTGCTAAAGCTAGTGGTTATCAAAATTTAGGAATTGAAGGGTATGTACTAAAAACAGTCAATTCAAAATATAAGCATTTATATAAACCGCTTTGGTTGTATTACAACAATACACGAACAGATAATTTTACCATTGCTTCCCCACAGGGAATAAAAGCAGCCGAAGCTGGTGGGTATAGAAAAGTTAGGATTGAAGGGTATATTCGAATAAATGCCAATACAACAGCAAATAAAGCGAATGCTTATACTGGATTAATTGGTACTATCGGTACTTTAAGTATTTTTGAATCAGATCCTTTTAAAAGATTAAAAAATGAAGCCCAAAAATCTGCTGTTATAAAATCTAAAATGACTCCAGTTAAAATAACTGTAGATAATCCTAAATGGAAAAAAGTTAAAAAGGATAAAATTAAATTTGTACCCTTTAGACTTGAAGATAAAGATGGGAAAGCTATTTCGCCTAGTAAAAAAGTCACTTTAAAAAATGGAAATACAATTACTGCTCAACAATTTGTAAATAAAGCGAATGCCATTGAAAAAAAACTTAACGCAGAAGGCTATACATTAAGAAACAATGATAATAAAATTGCTTCTAAAACAATTACACCAAGTGAATTTTTAGATGGTAAAGTAGCAACAGCACCAAAAGCTATCGGGCCTATGAAAAGAGGAGCAGAACTTAAAAATTTTATGAGTTTGGAAAAACCCGTAAAGATCGTAAAATCGTTGCATGACAATCGCGCATCTTCAAATACAGGAAGGACAATTACATTAAAGCCCTATAGCATGTACAGCGCTAAAGAAAAGCAAGACGTTAGCAAATATGTATTTGGTAATACATCAAATACGGTTAAAGCGCAAAAGATTACTAGACCGTGGAAAGATTTTCAGATTAAAGTTGGACAATTCGGAAATCTTAAAAAGATATATGAAATTAACAAAACAATAAATAAAGACTGGAGCTTTGGTGAACCAAGCACGTTTCAGGCAAGTATGCAAGGATCCGTACAACGTTATGCTAAAATTTATCCGTTCGACCCAAAAAACCCAGAAAAAAGCAAGTCAGAATTTTTAGTATCAGCAACTGGAAAAGCCAAAGGTTCACTTTTTGATAAATCCATAGATATACTTAATGCCAGTTGTGAGTTTTATGCACCTTCGGATATAACAAAAAAAATG
>TARA_R110002051_G_scaffold15619_1_pt1 | contig 14406 bp, 11 predicted proteins | sample TARA_R110002051 | Tara Oceans TARA_R110002051 (sample SAMEA4397023) | marine metagenome | biome: Polar Biome; feature: [MES] marine water layer (ENVO:01000295) within the mesopelagic zone...; material: water (ENVO:00002006), including particulate matter (ENVO:01000060) such as......
TTCTCTTAATTCTTTATGTACTTTTTTAAATTGTGTTTCATAAGGCGCAAAATCCTTATTACTCATTGCTTTTCTTCTTGCTGTAAAATCTGTTTCTGCTCTTTCTGATGCGCTCTTTACATTCTTCAACTTAAATATAGACAAGGTTTCATCTGTATCTAATATCCCTAAATCATCATCATTTAATATATCTTCTACTGATTTTACTTCTTCTTTAGTGTTTAAAAGGTTATGCGAATCATAAGGTTTTAATATTTCTACTTTTTTAGCATCTTTTCTTAATGCTTTTAATCTTGATAGTAATTTAAATTCGGTTACATTAGTCGCTTCAGGCTCACGATTATTCTTTACAAAAAAGGCATTAATATCTTGGAACGATTCAATTAAGCGTTCGTCTTCAGTTTTTACATTAGAGTTTTTGGGTTTAGAATCTAAAATACCAAACTCATCATCATTAAATATATCTTTTAATGTTTTCTTTTTACTCATTTGCTTGGGCTTTACGCTTTTGCTCTTTTAAAAATATAATTGCTTCCGCTAAACGTCTTTCTTGTGGGTCGAAAGATTGTATGCTTGGTTGTTCTCCTGTTTTTGCTATCCAGTTTTTTATTTTAGGCCACAATATAATTGCTTCCTCATCAGTCATTGTTATTCTTGTAGCATCAATAGTTTCTTGGATTGCTTTAAATACTGATGCTGTTACTGACTTAGATAATATTTCAAATGCCTTTTGAAATGGATTGATTGTATCTATTAAATCAATATTAATATCATCAATATTTACAAAACTATCTGCCATACGAATAAAGCGTTTATCACCTACTTCTTCAATAGTACCGTTTTTTATTACAGAATCTACCACAATATGTTGACGTACAACTTCTACTTCTTCATCTGATAAGTCTGGATAGGTTTCTTTAATAATTTTAGGTATCAATACTTTATTAATAACTTCTGGGTCTACATTACCAGGCATTGCCTTTAGCATTGTATCATCTTGCATTATTTTTGCTTTCAAGTCATTAATATCACTTTCGATTATATCTTTTGCTCTTTGTGAACTTGGTAACTTAAAGCCATTTATTTTTATAGTATTTTCATCATCTTCTGAATCATCCTCATCTTCTTCGTCTGGAAATTTAGGCTTAAACTTAAAATTAGGTGCTAAAACTTGCTCCATTAATAATGATGCTGTAATAGCCTTTAGCATATTATTTACAGATAACTTTACTAAATCATCTTCTGCATCTGGTTGCGCTATTAAATTAGTAAACTGTGAATGCGATTTATTATCACTATCTCTTGTTGCTCTACCTATAATTTGAATAATTTCTGTTAATGAACCTCTATAACCAACCGTTAAAGCGTGTTCACAATATGGCCAATCAAAACCTTCTTTTGCCATACCTAATGCTATGATAATATCTATATCATCAACACTTTTTACATTACGCAAATACTCTTGTATTTTATCTCTATCCTTTTGGTTATCGTGAACTAAATCAGCAACCTTTAACGTTTTACCTGTAGTCTTACTTATTACATATAAAACTCCTGTATCTGGGTCTTGATAATCTAACTCACCTAAACTATCTATAATTCTAGCAACCTCTTGTTCTTTATCCTTTTCAGATTCACCAGAATTTACACTTGGTATGTGAACTATCGTTTTCTTATTTTCATCTAATATCTCGTGAATAGCAGAAGTATATCTCCCTTGATAGAAGTGATACCCAATACCTAATGATTTTAAATAATTATAGCCATTTAGTTGTTGGTAATAATCATATTTTACTTTAGTAAACTTTGCTTCATCTTCTGGTAATAAAATAGGCACAGAATCTCCTCTAAAGAAAGAACCTGTCATTGCTACTACGTGCGCAGTAGATTTTTCCATTACACTACTTAATACTAACCCTAACTTATTATCGCCATCTACAGATACGTGATGAAATTCATCTATTGCCAATAAACAATCATCAAGTTGTTTTTCGTCTATTGCATCAAAAGCAAAACGTAAAGTAGCGTGTGTACAGATAAGTATTTTTTCATCACTTTCTAAAAAGTTTAGAAATGCAGTTACCTTACTTTTTTCTACACCAGGCGTACATAAATTATATCTTGGATTAGGTTCCCAATCTGCAAAAAAACCAAACTTTTTTAAATCTGTTTTAGCAAACGAACTACCAATAGACCTTTCAGGAACTGCTACAATTACCTTTTTAATATCTTGATTTATTAATTTATCTAAACCAATAAACATTAATGCACGAGATTTACCAGAAGCTGGCGGTGCTTTAATTAATAAATATTGAGCAGTACGAGCCTCAAATGCTTTTTGTTGCATTTCTCGCATACCCAGTTCATTAGTGCTTTTGCTTTTACCTGTTTGCTGGTATTTTACGTGTACTATATCTGGCATAAATTAAGCTTTCTTTTTACGTGTTCTTTTTGGTTTTTCTAACAAGGTATTTTTATGTGTCATCTTTTCATATTCTTTAAAAAGATATTCTAAACGCTCTGTATCACTGGTAAATGGTTTTAAACGATAACAACGCTCAATAGCTAAATCTAATTGATGATGCGCTTCTTTTAAACCTTTAGGCATTTTATCAGGGTCGTATAACTGTGCTAATGTTTTACCAGAGTGCTTTTCTCGTTCTTCTAATATTGCAAAAACGTGTAGATTGATTTGTTCCTTTTGTTTTTGATTGATTTCTGGAAATGGAAATGTATTATAAATAACATTTTTTGAATATTGTATTCTTGTTTCCAATTTACCTCCAACACTTTTCATCCAATTCATATGCATCCTTGAGCTAACAATACCAAACACATAAGGTTCGTTCGTAGCTATCGTAAAGAACGAATCAGTTACTTTATATTCTTTACCGTCTAAAAAATCAACTGGCAAATAACTTCTGTTTTCTGATGAAACTCTTGGAATAATAACACAATTCTTATCCTTTGGCTGTGTGATTTGCGCAAATAAGTGAGGTATTTCAGACAATTGAGGACGTGACGACTTTTCTCTAATTACTTTGACTTCTTTAACTCTTTGTTTAACAAAAGGTAAAGATTCTATTTCTTCTGAAGTTGCATCTTCGAGCCACAAACACCACCTTAATCTTCCATTTAGATGTTCCTTCGCTGTAGCAATTTTATTAAACCACTTCTCTGCTTTAGGTTCTTTGGATAAAAAAATATTTTTTTCTTCAGTAGAAAACAATAATTTACCTCCATCAGCAGGCATATTACCGTGATTTATTTTTGGTAAACCACTAATAGATTTAGTAGCAGAACTTACTATCAAATCAGTTCTACCTGAAGTTAAATATGCATTAATAGAATCAACTTCTGTTTTTAATTTCACATTAAATAAAGTAGACTTTTTATTGTTATTTGAACATAACCCTATAATTATCACAGTAACACCTGCATTTCCTTTCGCATTATTACTCCATTTAAAAGAAGGATAAGCAAAATCAATTTTTAAATTTTTATTAAATAAATGTGGCCACAAAAGAGAAACTTGCAACCCTTGGCAAATAGAATTAGTTGAAACAAATGCTAATTTATGTACTGTATTCTGAATAAATAATGCTCCTTTAATAAACCAAATAGATATATAATCTAAATCTTTATATCTTTTTAAATGATTAAAGTTAATTTTTAAATCTTCCTTCTGATTTTTTTCTTGTTTTCTTGAACCGACATAAGGTGGATTCCCTAAAATATAAATCTCATCATCTATATTTTTAGGACAAATATCTTCCCAGTTTAAACGTGTTGCATTCCCTTGTGTGATATTACCAGCTTCTTTTAGTGGTAAAATATCTTCTGCTTTACCATAATCGTGTAACTCGCTAATAAACTCTTTGTTCATTTGGTGTTCTGCCAACCATAAAGATAAAATTGCCATTTCGTGTGCAAAATCGTCTAACTCTATACCATAGAATTGAGAGAGTTTAATTTTAGTGTACACATCTGGAAAACCTAAATTTAGCTGATGGTTAACTTCGTAAATTCTTGCTAAAATCTTTATTTCTAAACGTCTTAATTGTTTATAAGCAATTATTAAAAAATTACCACTACCACAAGCAGGATCAAACACTTTAATTTTTGCAATTCTGTTAATGAGTTTATTTAGTTTTTTTACATCATTAAAATGCTTTTCAAATTCTTCGTTTAATTCATTCAAAAATAAAGGTTCAATAACCTTCATAATATTAGGTACAGAAGTATAATGCATTCCTAAACCACTACGATATGCAGGATTTACTACTGCTTGTATCATAGAACCAAAAATATCTGGATTGATTTCGCTCCAATCTAAATCGCCACAATCAATAATTATTTTACGTGCTTCTTTTGTAAACTTTGGTGATACAATAGTGTCTCTAAACAAACCACCATTCACATAAGGAAATTCTTTAAAATGTGAAGCTTCTTTACTGTTATCTTTTGTATTAAGGACTTTAAAAAGCCTATCTAAAAATGTATGTGTATCACTTCCATCTTTTTGAGTATGTTGCTCTAATGTATCTGTAAACATTCCCTCAATTGGAAATATATCTGTGTCTTCTGCAAAAAAGCAAAATAGTAAACGCGATAGAAAAATATTTAAGTTATGACCACCATCATCGTATATGTTTGGGTTTTCTGTAACTAATATATCATAGAGCTTCGCCATTTTATATGACGCTTTTCTATCTGCATAATTCTCATTTTTTTGAGCATATTTTTCTTGACCTGCCCAAGGTAAAAAGAAACCAAAGTGTTTATGTATTTCAAGGATAGGTGTATCTAATGCTAACCCTGTTCTTATATCTTTTGCTAATAGTGTTTTGTAATCTGTTACAATTACAAATCTTGGGTTGTGCTTTAAAGAATCTGTATCTTTAGTTAATTCGTCAATAGTATTTAATAAAGTACCAGATTCAACCTCTTTAAATAGCATTTTACTTTTGTAAAGTACTTCTCCATCAATTTTAGATAAATTAAAGTCTCCTTTTTTTAAACGTGTTATTGATGTTTTAGAAATACCGTATGCTTTCAGTAAATCGAATACAAATTCTTCTTTATTGAAATTTTCAACTAATGCTATTACGTTTTTTTCTATTTGAGATGCGTTCATTTAATCTTTTCTATTGCTCTTTTAATCAACTCATAAAAATATAATTATTTATTGATTAAATAATAAGGATTTCCTCATTTACTTTTTACCCCTGTTTTAGGGTATATTACAAGTTGAAAAAGATTAGTTGTTTTTACAGTAATTAATCTGTTCTAAAATTTTTCTTCTAATGCTATTTTCTAACTCAACATCAGCGATACTATCTAATAATTTAGAATAGTCTTTTCTTAACAACTTAAAAGAGTGTTTATGATATTTTTTTAACCCATTAAAACTGTCTTTATCTTTCATAGCACCTAACAATAATATTTCTTTAGGTTTTAATTTTTGATAATTAATTATTGGTTGCTTCTTTATAGTATCGTAGATATTTAATAATTCATCTGCCAAAGCATCAAACTTACTTTTATTTACTAAATCTGCTACTGTATAAATACCAATTGGATGTTTACGATTATTAAAATACCTACTATTTGCTTCTAACTCAAAACGGATTAAGCTTTTAGATAACTTTGTGTTACTTTCTGCCTTTGTTTGATACGTTTTATCATAACCTTTAATATTATAGTTTGTGCCTTTAAAATGAGCACCATATATTCTTGTGCTATTACGCATCAATATTGGCTTATTTCCTTTGTATTCTAACCAATTTCTAAAGGTATTGTCTTCATTTTCACTTATAACTACTGCTATTGCGGTTTTTTTTACTACTGCGCTAAGTAGGTCAAAATCAAAATATGCATCTAAATTATAAATAGCTTCCTGTACTTGATTAAATGTAAATACTTGGTAATTATTTTTCAAATAAAACTTTTGTAAACTATTACAAATTGTTAGTTCCGAACCCCTTAACCAGAGCTTTAAATTGAGTATATTAGATTCATAGGTAGTTACTTCACCATATTTATTAAAACGTGGTAACCACAAACAATTATTCCAATGAAAAGGTTCTTTAGCTCTGGTAACAGCTTCTTTTGGTAGTTTATCTATAAGCTTTACTATTTTTGTAGTATCATACAAAATAACTACCTTTTACTTTTAAAGGCTTTATTGTAGTTTTTATCTAGTAAGACCTCTACATCTTTCATCTTGTAGTAGATTTTACTACCAATTTGAGAAAATGATATTTTACCTTCATCTCTCCAAGTTTGAGCTGTTCTTTTACTAATATGCATTAGCTGGATAAACTCTTGATTGTCGAGAAAAGTTTCTTTTGATGTTTTTTGATTAGACTCTATTGTAGAGTTTAATTTGTCTAATCTTGATACTAAATTGTTGTACTGTTCTGCTGTTAAAATTACTGCTTCCATTTACTTAATTTTTAATGTTACTAATTATTTCTGTAACAAATATTAAGCTCTGGATAGGTACTTATAAGGCTGACCTTATAAGACCTTTTATTGACTGTATTTTAATGAAGTGGATTGTCTTTTATGTATTGTTTTGCATCTTTTTGAAACTTTTGTGAAACATCAGAAAAATCAAGTTTTGACTTTAACTCTAAATCAATCTCTTTAGCTATAATTTTACATAATTTATCTATACCTATTTGGGATAAAATATTTTCTTCTCTCAACGCTTCTACAACACCTCTTAACGCACCTTTTTTTCTTGTACTTAAAACAGATTTACCGCCAACTGTAATACTTAAATCTTCAAGTAATTTTAATACATAACTTTGCTTTTCTTGACTCACAAATGTTTTAAAACTATCCGTTTCTTCTTCTAATAATAAAGGTTTTGGTTTATTAGGCAAGAAAGTAACAGGACTTATTTGAACTGTTTCTTTTATAAAGTCAGCTTCTATGGATAAAAATTCTTTAAATAGATTTGGGTATTTATCTTCTTTATCTTCAAACTCTTCATTTCTTTCTGAAATAGTTCTAAACCTTAATTCTCTCTGTCTTAACTCTTTTAATCGTGTTTGAATATACAGTACTTTATTACTAGGCTCTGCATTATCTAACACTTCTTGAAGCCTTGAAATACATTTTTCAAATAAGCGTATGTATATATTACGATGATTTACAAAATGAATATCTAATGGAACGGAATCATTTTGTAATCGCTCAAAAAAATTATCCATTGATGAATGTAATTCATTATAATCATCTTTATCTAACACCATATCGTTCATTAGTGAATGAATCATAAGATGAGAACCAGAATCTTTTTTATAGTACATTGTTTTACTATCAAACAATTCAAAAAATATACTTGATATTTCCCAACTTACATTTAAAGTCCTATACGCTTTCTTTAATTCACCTAATACTTCATCAAGTGAATCATTGATAATATAACTAAACCTTAAATTCTCAAGCAATAAATTTTCGTTTTCATCTCTAAGAAAGAAAAATATTCTTTTATCTTTAATTTTATTATAAGCTTCAATTTCATCTTCAAATTTAACTCTTAAATATTCCTTTTTCTGTTCGGAAGTAATAGCTTCATTATTGAAACAAAAATCATTTAATTCCTCAATTTCTTTTTGATATTCATTTTCTGTTTCTCGCTTAACTTCATTAATTTTCTTTTTTAAATCTATATATTCAAAAGGCTCAATTAAGGACTTCCCTTTGATTATACTTTTCATCCATTTTAATACAGTATCTAAAACATAAAATAAAGTAAGCTCATTACTGACAATATTTTTAACATCGTTAGAAATATTGTTTAAAGGCTCTTTTAAATTTTCAGGATTTAGCTTTCTATAATTATTTTCATCATTAAAAAACAAAGGATAATTTTCTAATAGTAAATCATTATCATATTTGCTAATATCATTATTCTTGAAAATATATAATTTTGATAAAATTTGCTTTAAAGCAGTAGCATCAGTTATTGTTTCCAAAACTTCTTCTTCAAGAATAGATAGCTCGTTTGTTATAAAGTTAATTGGATTATCAATTGTTTTGCAATACTTCTGGTAATCCCTAATAACATTAAGCACATCATATTGAACTATATCTAACAAAACATTCATTTGCCATTTCGAAATTTCATAGTAGTCTTCTTTTTCTATATTGTAATAAAATTCGAAAGTTTCAAGATATTCACATTGAACACCAGCTATAAAATCTTCATAAGTTAATTTTGGAATTTTCTTTATTAATCTATCTATCTCTTTAAAAATTAAACTACCATAATCACCTAAATACACCGATTGAATAAACTCACTCGTTTCATCTACGTTTAGTAAAAAATAACGGTTTGCAAATTGGGTTAGTAACCAATCATCGCTATTATTGATATAGTAAGGATGTTTATCTTCATTTTTTAATAATCTAATCCTATCATCTTCAGCAACGCATAGTTTTAATTTTTGAAAGTCATCTAAACCATCAATCTTTTCAAGTATGTTTACTTTAAAATCCTTTTCAGCTTTCTGTTTTGCTGTTTTACGCATTATTTTAAAATGCTCTTTAACTATGTTATTAATTGGTTTGTTAAACATATTTTAATTGATGTATTTATCTACTGCATTATCTAATTCACTACTTATAATTTTTGCATATACTTGTGTTATTCCAATATCGGAATGATCCATTAATTTAGATACGTGTTCTATTCTCATACCATTATTTAATGCTCTGGTAGCAAATGTATGTCTACTAATATGAAAGGTTAAAGAAAATGGTAGCTCTAAAGTTTTACCCATTTTAGTTAAATACATATTGCTTAACGCTATTGCTTGTCTTACTACTTTTGCTCTTTGTTCTCTATCAGTAAAATAATCGTTATTAATATTTGCGAAAGGAAATATTATATCGTTTTGATTTACATTTTCTGTTTTATATTTTTCTAAAATATCTATTGCTACTTGACCAATTCTAATACTATGCTGTCTGTTTGTTTTGCGTATTGTCTTTGTTATTTTGTGTGTCTTAGCGTTGTAATTATTCCATTTTAATTCTATTATATCGCCAAACCTTAAACCTCCAGAAAAGACAGCAAACAAAAACATATCTTTTATAATTTGTGCCTTTGCTTTATCTGAAACCTCTAATTTAATAAATGCTTCTAATTGTTCGGCAGTTAAAAAACGTTTTGTGCTTTTTGATTTCTTGACTTTAAATTTACTAAAAGGAAAATGATTTAACGGTATTAAATCCTCTCTCTGCGCTTCTTTAAACATTAGGTTAAGAATCTTTAAAGAAAAATTTATAGTCGTGTTATTATTACCTAAAGTGGTACTACAGTAACCTGCATAGTCTTTTAATGTTGTTACTGTAATATCATCGAACATTAACTCTTTATGGCCTATAAACTTTTCAAACTTTTTGAGATAGTTTTTATAGTTGTTATATGTTGATAGTGCTAAAGTGTCTTTTTGTTTTTCGCATCGGTTGTATGCATACTCAAAGAAATTAACTAACGGTTTCCCCTTAATAGCTTCTTTTAGTTTTCTTGCTGATGTGGATTGATTTTTAGTTTCTAAATCTGCTATTTGTCCTTGTGCATCTGCAACCTTTTGAGAGATGTATTTATTTAGTCGTGTAGAATTACTATGATTTTTCTTTACTTTTTGCTTATCCTCATCCCATTCGTTAGGCTCTAATTTTATGCTTAAAGAAATAAATTTAGTTTTACGGTCTTTTATCACTCTTAAATATAAAGGTGCTTTTCCAGACTTATCGACTTTAGATTTTTTTAATATTAATTTTATTGAAGCCATAACTTATTGATTTAGAATAGGTGCAATGGGATGCAAACGAATACTAAGGTACAACAATAGGTACAACAAACAATGCTTTTTATTGTATTTTATTACATTATTTTGCATTACACAAAACAACAAAACCCTTTATTTATAAGGGATTAAGTGAAATTAGAAGAAATAAGATATAATAGTTAGACAACACCGTGTATAATTAATTGCTAGGTCACTGCCGACTTACGAAAATTCCGCTGGAATTTTCTATCCGTGATTTATTTGCTAAATTAGTTGCTTAACCACGCAACTAACCATACACCGAACCGTTGTAGCACATTTAAGAAATGAAGAAACGAAATCCATATTTAACCTACATTCTGATAATTGGAATAGTTCTTTTAATGGCATTTATTGACAGAATTGAGTTCTTGAAACCACTAAAAAATATTGTGTTTCTGATTTGGATTCCAATCATTATTTGGGATATAATAGAAAGACTAAAATATAGAAACGGAAAAAGGATGAACATCTTAAGAATAAAAACAAACAACGATGATTATAACCGAATATTTCCTTTTATTTTCGGAACTATTTTAATTGTTGCTAGCTACTTTGGTCTGACAAAAATCGAATCTGAAAAAATCTTATTATACTCAATACTAATAATTGGACTTTTATATTTAATTACAGGATTTCTGTTTGTGCCAACTGGAATAATTGAATACAAAAATGATAAATTGAGTTTTGCGAATGGAAACAATAAACACACCATCGAAATTGACAAGATTGATAGTATTGAATTAAAATCTACCAACATAATAATTGCGGACAAAAATCAAAAGAAATATTATGTGAATTTTATGAACTTAATTGAATCTGACTATCAAAAAATAGCTGAGTTCTTAAAACACAAAATCGGAAATAATATAGAAATAAAAAACGTGCTACAACACCGTATATAATTTATTGCTAGTTCTAGTCTACTTACGAAAATCCTCGCGGATTTTCTATTCGGTTTTTATTTGCTAAATTAGGTGCTTAAACCACGCAACAAACCATATACAAACACGTTGTGCGTCATTTAAGAAAACCTATAGAATGAGTGAAAACTTGATTGAAAAATTAAGGAAAGAAAAAGAGGAATACATCAAAAAAAATGATGTTGGATTTTATGTAAATAATACTCAAACAAAATTCATTAAGACTAAAAGACATCTAGTAAATTATAATTGGAATTTAAAGTATAATGAAATAATTGGTGTAGCATTTGGGAATATAATGCGAGGAGATGATGACTCTTTTTTTATAATTTTTATTTTAGAAGATAAAAAACCTATTTATTTTAATATGACTTACGAATCGGAGGAAATGCAAGGTTTTGATAAGTTTATGGAAAAATTAAAAGAGAAACTGAACTTGGAACAGATTTGGGAACAGGACAAAATTATTTTTGCTTACCCAGAAAATTTGAGAGGTAAGGAATTATATAAACCCTGGAAAAGCTCAATGGAAACTTTAATCTATGAAGTAAAAAGACTTTTTGGATTAAAACATCACGCCAGCGGAATATTAAAAGACGAATACAAAATTGAATTGAAAAACAAAAAAACGAACGCACAACAACGTATATAATTTATTGCTAGTTCTAGCCTACTTACGAAAATCCTCGCGGATTTTCTATTCGGTTTTTATTTGCTAAATTACGTACTTAACCACGCAACAAACCATATACAATCACGTTGGGCGTAAGCTAAAAATCAGAACGTTAAAACTTGACAAATGAGTAAAACAAGAATATTTACAACTCGAAAGTTAGAAAAAATAACGAAAGAATTTATATCTGAAAATGAGGAATTTAATAATGAATATTTAGGAGATTGGACTTCTACTCTATTTTATGTAAGTCATAAAAAATGTTGGTTATTAATCAATAAAATGACAAAATACCTTTTAATCTTACCGAATATAAAGAAAACTGACTTAAAAAATATATCTTCTATTTTTAAAGAGAATTTATTTGCTCAACTAACTTTTGACGGAATTGAAACAAGATATGAATTGGTGGAGAAAATAATCGGAGAAATTAAATTGCAGGAAACAAATAATGACAGAAGTACTAATGGTTCTTTAAATAACTGTTTACTTTTTCTTGAGGATTGGAAATGTGAATTTGGAGATTATGAAAATATGAACTTTAGAGATTTGAATGGCAGACTAAATAGTTCACCGAACAAAATGTTGAATTGGAAATATCCAAAAGAAAAAATGAATGAAATGATAAATAATTACGAAAAAAAATCATTTTTAGAAAAAAACAGAATTGTACTTTAAAACAGGAAAGAATTGAAAGATTTAGAGTAACAAAATAGAATTTGAAAAAAAGTTGAACAAAAAAGCCTACGCCCAACACCATATATAATTTATTGCTGGCTTTTTGCTTACTTACGAAAATCCTCGCGGATTTTCTATTCAGTTTTTATTTACTAAATTAGGTGCTAAATCACGCAACAAACCATATATAAACACGTTAGCAAAAATACATATGAAAAACAGACTTCAAGATATAAAAAAACTGGAAGCATTAATAACCAATAATTTCGAATTGGAATTATTACATGCTTCATTTAAAAATTTGGAGGATGATAATAAGTTGAAATTCAACAATTTTGCATATAGTATAAGAGAATTATCTAGACATTTTCTAAAATCATTATCACCTGACAAAGAGGTTATGGATTGTGAATGGTATAAAAATGAGACTGGAGAAGAAAACAAAATTGCACGTTCAGAAAGAGTGAAATTTGCAATCCAAGGTAAACTAACTGATAATGTATTAAATAGAGAAGTTAAAGACAAAGAAGAACTTAAGGATTTAAGTAAAAGAATTAAAGATTCAATAAACATCCTTAATAAATATACACATGTAAATGATGATACTTTTGGTTTAGCGGACTCATTAATAGATAAATATGTTGACCAAATAATTGAAGCTTTTAACGATTTGACTATTGCAATTAAAGAATCAGGAGAATTCGTTTATAGTTCTTTAGAAGAAAAGTTATCTAACGAATTGTTTGAGGAAACGATGTGGAAAGTTAGCGATGAAATAGATATTTTATCAACACATCATAATATAGAAGGTATTTTTGTCACTAATTATAAAATTGTGGAAGTTGAAACAGGATTTCTTAAAATTGATGTTAATGGAATAGTAATGGTTAGACTTCAATGGGGTTCTGATGGTGATTTAAAACGTGGAGATGGACATGAAATGGATACAAATTTTCCTTTTGAAGCTGAATTTACGGTAGAAATTGGAAAAAACTTAAAAAAATCCAAGGCAATTCTTGATCATTACAAAGTTGATACAGATGAATGGTATGATTTAGGTGAAGAAGAAAATGAAGAACATTAATTAAAGTACTTTTGCTAACATCGTATATAATTTATTGCTGGCTTCTTCCCTACTTACGAAAGTCCTCGCGGACTTTCTTGGTCGGTAATTATTTACTAAATTAGTTGCTTGAAACACGCAACAAACCATATACAAACACGTTGTAGGTAATTAAAAAAATGAGCATCGACATAAAAAAACACATATTACCAATTGGACTTTTGATTGTCATTTTTAGTGCCTTTTTTTACAATCGAGATTTACTCGGAGGACTAATTTTTCTAATTGTTGGTTGCGGATTTTTATACGCAGGATTCTATATTCAAAATACTAATAACAGAATAAAAGCCAACGGAATTAAAACCAAAGCAAAAATAGTTGACTTTAAAAAAGAAAGAAATAAAGATGCGGATGGAGATTCTTACGAATATCATTTTCCGATAGTAACTTTTACAGACCAAAACGGAGTTGAAACGACTCAAAAATTGGACTCTAGTGAAAACCCGAAACGGATTAATGAACTGATTGACATTATTTACCTTAAAAAAGAAAATGAGTACGAAATTATAAAAGACAACGATTGGTGGGAAAAGAATATACCTGTAATTTTGTTTATAGGTGGATTTTTATTTTCTGCAATCGGAATTATATGGTTGACAAATAAAATCTGAATAAAAAACTACCTACAACACCGTATAAAAATAATTACGGTTTAGTGCTTAATCAAAGGTCGTTGCGTGTTTGTAACGTCTGATTTTCCTTCGGAAAATCCTCGCATACAAACCCGCAACTATTCTTATACATTAACGTTAGCATTAATACCTCCGAATCGAATCCTGCGGATTTAATTCGGAGGTATTTTATGAGGAATCAGTTCGGAATCTTGGCGGAATAAAATGCTGAATTTATATCGCGCGAAAATTTTGCTAAATAAAAGTACATTCGAATATCTAAAGCTGATTGGATCGCGGAATGAATACTGGAATCGGTACGGCGATTGGATTGCGGAAAATATACCTGGATGACTCACTCGGATGCGTCAGTAAAAATGCTAACAAAGCATATAATTTATGGCGAGTTTTTGCTCAGCTTTTAAATTTGAGTAACTTTAAAAAAGATTTGTAAATATGGAATTGAAGTTAATTCCATTTCGCCACATATCATATACACAACCGTTGCCAAAAATTGCGGAAAACATTTAGCTTCAATAAAATTGCT
>TARA_R110002051_G_scaffold235601_1_pt1 | contig 14398 bp, 14 predicted proteins | sample TARA_R110002051 | Tara Oceans TARA_R110002051 (sample SAMEA4397023) | marine metagenome | biome: Polar Biome; feature: [MES] marine water layer (ENVO:01000295) within the mesopelagic zone...; material: water (ENVO:00002006), including particulate matter (ENVO:01000060) such...
GATTTTCTCAGAAGATGAAGTACCGAAAGACCAAGAAATGTTTACTCAACTAAATGAAGAGCTGGCGCAAAAATGGCCGAACATTACTGAGATGAAAGGGCAAATGCCAGAAGCTGAGAAATGGGATGGCGTAGAAGGTAAGATTCAGTATTTAGAAAGATAAGCGATACGCTAAGACAACTCAATATATTGAGCCAATAAAAAAAACCACCTAATAGCGATATGCTGTTAGGTGGTTTTTCATATAGAAACTGACAAACTTGCTAATACCTATTTTTCGGTAAGATGTGCAGCACACTTTAGAGCTCTCATAATTTCTTTTACGACTTTCCAGCTTCTTAGCCTGATACCATAGACCATCATCGAACCTATCGCTAATAAATAAGGTTTGTTTCTAACAAAAATATTTTTACCAAACTTGAAGTGAATATAAAAAAGATTGCGAAACATATAGAATGCTTTCCACGAATTTATGGCACCCTGCTGATCAAAAGGAAGTTGCCTAATTAGCTTGGCATCTCTAACTGCTTTAATAGAGTAGCCAGCTCTTCTTGCTCGTAAAGCATAATCCACATCATCATAAAATATAAAATACTTGGCTTCAGGATATCCTATGATATCAATGACCTCACGTTTAATCATAAAGCCCTCAAAGGCCACGTTTTTCACTTCTATAGTCGCTGGCATATCACTTCTATTTTTATACTTATCACATACTGCCTGTCTTTTAGGATTTAAATAAAAAGGGTTAGATAGGTTGTACTCTATGGCGGCTCTTTCGACCAACTGCCCATCTTTATAATCTCGTACTGCAATCATACAAGGATGAGCCACTGCCATCAGTTGCTCCACACAGCGAGAATCAGCAAATACATCATCATCCATGATAAATATCCACTCATAACCTAACTGGTGAGCCTGTTTTATACCCGTATAAAACCCACCTGCTCCCCCAGTATTTACCTTATTATGAATGACTGTAAGCGGTAAATTTCCTGTATAGCTATCCAAAAAACCTGCTGTTACTCCATCTGTCGAAGCATTATTGACGACAATCAAGTTATCAATCGGGTATGTCAGTTTTTCTAGCTTTTGCAAGCATTGCTCTAATAAATGCAAACGATTATAGGTCACAACGACTATTGCTAGATTTTTATTATCTGTTGTAGCCATTTTAGCCCACCATAAAACTATATCGAACTTATGACAAAATTGTCTAAAAAACTGGACTATATTACGTGTTGGTAAAATACCTTTGGTATCTGCTGTGACACAAAGGCTTCAGCTAAAGCATCTGCTGTTTCTAAAGCTTCTTTGATTGTCACATCCATGTCTAAATAACGATAAGTGCCTAGTCGTCCAACAAAAGTTACACCGTTACTCTTATGTGCTAAATCAACATAACGCTCTAGCAATGCCTTATCATCAACCAAACGAATGGGATAATAAGGAATGTCTTCAGCATTACAGTTACGGCTATATTCAATGTAGCAAATACTTTTCTTGTGGCTCTCCCAAGGAGAAAAATGCTTATGCTCGGTGACACGGGTAAATGCCTCACTGTTATCACAATAATTAATAACAGCATTGCCTTGCATATCATCTGTACCATAAAAAGGCTTAAAATCTAAAGTACGATAACCTAGCCTACCCAAGCGATGATCAAAGTATGCATCTAATGGCCCGGACCAAACCACATGATCATAATCATTTTGCATGCTTTTTGTAAATAAAGTATTCAAATGCAAAGTGATAAGTGGATGTTCGAGTATGTTTGCTATGATTTGCGAGTAGCCAAATTTTGGCATACCTTGGTATTTATGGTTGAAATAATTATCATCATAGCTAAAGCGTACAGGTAACCTTTTTAGAATACTAGCAGGTAAATTACTTGGCTCTGTACCCCACTGCTTAATAGTGTAATCCTTAAAAAAGGCTTGGTATAAATCTTTGCCCACAAATCGTAACGCCTGCTCTTCAAAGGTTTGCGGCTGGTCTATACTGGTATCCGCCTGCTCTTCTATAAAAGACTTGGCCTCGTTGGGGGTAAAAGTTTTGCCAAAAAACTGATTGATGGTGTGCAAATTAATAGGTAGAGAATAGACTTGCCCGCCTGAAACAGCTTTTACCCTGTTTATATAAGGCATCATCTCTCCAAATCGGGTTATATATTGCCAAACCCTCTCATTATCAGTATGAAATATATGTGGTCCATACTTATGCACCATGATGTCAGTCTTATCATCTCGGTAAGTATGACAGTTACCTGCTACATGGTCACGACTATCAATAACAGTAACAGTATGATCTGCATTGGCAAGCTCACGCGCGATAACGGCCCCTGAAAAACCTGCGCCTACAATAAGTATTTTTTTGAATGTCATACGCCACCTAAATTGACTACTTCATAATATTTTTACTTAATATGCTTTGGCACTCTTTGCTCTACTGGTGGTAGCTGCATATAATCACCATAAAGCTGTGATAAGTAGTGATCGTAACGTCGCGGAATAGGGAGCTCCAAACCTTCAAAGGTTGCAAATATTAAATCCATATAAATATCTTGATGAAAATACTCTTTTTCTCCCCAAGCACCAAAGATATTACCTATATGGCATTGTTGTTTTAAACGAGAATCTAATAGTTTTTTCTTGGAGAAAACTTGCAAATAATCTAATAAAAAACTAGGCGAACAAGCAAATAGGATTTTCAATAATAAGTGCTTTAGCCTACCTCGATTTTTGGGCGCACGACGCAAGACACAAGCATGATAAATATGAGCTATAAGGCGAAAACGCTGCCGCCCTGACCCTGTGCTTGGCACATAGTCAAGCGCAAATACATCAATAGTAGGAGATAATGCTAAGTTAGACAAATCTTTTGAAAAGCGTAGATGACCGACAGGCGCATCAGGAATGATATGTTTTTCCGCATACTCATAAGTATAACTTTTAAACGTGGCAAGCAATCTTTCAGCAGTATCATAGTCTTGACGCAGCACACCTATATCCATATCATCGTCCCACGGTATAAACCCTGTATGACGAATGGCACCTAGAACACTGCCGCCGAGTAGAGTGTAATGGATATTATTTGCCCTAAAAAGCGCGTCAACCTCTCTCATCATCTCAACGGTTTTTAATTGCAATGAACGAATGTTATTCATAACTGTTGGCTATTTAAATCTTTTTTAATTTGGCTCGAGCTTACCTCAGGAGTACGAGCCAAATAAACCACCTCACAGCCCTCAGTGCCTAGCCAATCAAACTCTCCTTGCCAGTCGTCACCCATCACAAAAGTATCTATATCATAGCGCTGTATATCAGTCTTTTTTTGCTCCCAACATGTTTCTGGAATAACCAAATCTACAAACCTGATTGCTTCTACCAATTGCTTGCGCTTATCATAATCAAAATAGCAGCTTTTATTTTTATTATTTAAATTAAATTCATCTGTAGATAGAGCAACTATTAAATAACCGCCAAGTGACTTTGCTCTACTTAACAGGCTAATATGACCATAATGCAGCAAGTCAAAAGTACCATAAGTGATGACTCGTTTCATTGAAGCCCCTAATATAATGATTAACTGACAATCTTGAATACTGTAAAATGTAAAACTAGTTCTTAAAGACAGATTTTATATCTTGCAATAAATAAGCCGCTTTAAATTGACGCTTACTACATAACCAAGACAACACTTTATAATCAAACCGTAAAGGCACTTGCCAGATATAAGTATTAGATTCAGGATAAGTGTCACGCCATAGTGTATCATCACGCATATTTTTATTTAGAATCAGCAATAGCTTTGAGTATATTTTATAAAAGTTAATAAGATTTTGGTATTCTTTATCTGCGCCTTCCTGCTGTAAGAATAATACAATCTCATTATTCACTATTAATTTATCTTCAAACGACTTAAGCGTATGATTGCTCGTAATTGAATGTGTATTGAGCTGATTATAATGATAAAGAGGCTGATTAACTTGTACTACTTTATTGGCCAAATAAATCAGTTTAAAAGTGACATACAGATCATCACATAACGAAATATCACTAGGAAAGTGAATATCATTCTTTAAATATAGTTCTCTCCTTACTAATTTGTTCCAAAAATAATTCATATAGGTAGGCATAGTAGCAAACGTATTAACTGCTTTATACTTATCTGATGGTATAAGAAAGGATATAACTTCACTCTTACTCATTGACTCCGAATAATAATCACAACATACGATATCTACCTTTTCAGCTTTGGCTTTTTGATACAATAAGCGAATCATATTCGGCTCAATCCAATCATCCGCATCAATCTGAATGACATACTCGCCTGTCGCATACTTCATCCCTACGCCACGAGTAGCACCCGAACCTAAGTTAGAAGCGTTACGGATTATCTTGGTATCTTTTGTTCTATTAGGATAATTCTCTATAACGTCTTCTAACTGTTGTATGCTGTTGTCTGGTGAGCAGTCATCAATGAAAATATATTCTATACTGGCAAAGTCTTGCTCAAATAACGAAATAGCACATTGGTTAATATACTCTTCTGCCTTGTATATTGGCACTATTACAGAAACTTTATAAGCCATCACTGTTAAGCCCTTATGAGATATTCAACTCACTGATATTTTTTATATTGAAATGAGCCCTAATTAGTGATTACTTATATTTTTTAATAGGCTTTAATTTTTTAAGAAAGCTTTTAATACTGATAGCAGTACTAATAACACCTATTTTTTTCAATAAGATAACTGTCAACCTATCATTATTTTTTTGTCGAACCTTTTCATCATCAATAAGTGTCTCAAAACTATTTTGTGCGCTGACTACTGTAGGAGAAAGCGCATAAATATTTAAAATATTACTATCAGGAGTGTAGTGATCAAGTGGTCTATGGATCTCACCTAGCTCTATTAATAATTTTTTTGCTCCTTTAAGCGTTATCATATATCCATGAGCACCAAAACCAAAATCAACCAAACGCCCTAAAAGAAATTTAGAACTAATACGTTGCTTATGCCATAAACTAATAGGCGACTTTAATCCCTTTAAGTTATCTTTATAATGTCCTAAAAGTACAAGCTCCCACGAAAGTGGCGCTGCCATTATACTTTTTACCACAATAGAAAAGTTTTTTTCAAGAGTGGCATCATCTTCAAAAATGATTGCATAAGCTATATGTTCATCAACTATTTTTTGATAGATTTTTTTATGGCTAAGGGCACAGCCAATCTCACCTAATAGCAAATCTCTACCGAGTCGTTTTTTTGCTACAGCTTGATTACAGAACTGACTAATTTCAACTTCTGAAAGATTTTTACCATTGACGGCTTCAATAAATATAGGGGAGACGCCTATACTTTCACACTGATCCTTCATAAACACTTTTCTGTCAGTAGACTGTGGAAGATTGATGATAAAAGTAGGAATTTCTTGCAAACTACGATCTATATTTTCATGTGCTTCACTATCTTGATATTTTTTACTGCTCATTTCACTACCCCTTACAAATATATCTCAACAGCATGATGACTGATATCTTAAACGCTTAATCCTTATATATTATCTAAATGACTTATCACTTATTTTATTTACTATAAACCTAACATTTTTTAATAAAAAGGTATCTCGCATGATAAGCAATAAAGTCACATAAACAGCAGCACCAAAAAGAATTTTTGTGACCAGCGTTAACCATAAACTACCACTAATCGATACCTGACTGACAGTCGCATACATAATAGCAGCAGCAATAATATATTTATAAGCCACCTTTAATTGTGCTATTCCACCAAAATTAAACAGCTTACCTGGAAAGTATGCGTTCATAAAAAACGCAATAAATGAGGTACCAACCATAGACCAAGCTAAACCCTCAATGCCATAGGGTATGGCTATAAATAAAGCCCCTAAACTCATAGGAAGCTTAGATAGATCTACTTTTAAAAATAAATCCGAACGCCCCACGGCATTTAAAATATTTAAGTTAATTGAACTTATAGGTGTTATGGTACGCGCAAAGCACAAAGCTACCAGTACAGGTACGACTGGCAACCATTCATCCCCTAAAGCTATTTTGACAAACTCTTCAGAAACTGCGGCAAAACCAATAAACATCGGTAAAGACACTAGCATAGTCACCGATATGAGCTGAGTATATATATTTACTAAACGCTCATTATCATCTTTTACTGAGGTCATGATGGGATAGGTCACACCCTGCAAGGTTGAGCTGATAAATTGGGATAAGTTATTACTCAAATTTTGACCTTGCGTAAAGTAGCCAACTTGCATGGCATTAAAATAGCGTCCAACCAGAGCCACATATAAATTGTTAACAAAAGTAGCGACTAAGCCTGCTATCATTAAGTTTGAACCAAACTTAAACAGCAACTTAAACGATTCCATACTGAATATAAGCTTGGGCAACCAGCGACAAAAAAACCATATTCCTATAGAGTTAATGATAGCTTTGATGATTAAAAGCCAAACTAGCGCCCAGTAGTCATAGTCATTTAGTGCCAAATAAATCCCGATAATGGAGCTAAACACAGTTGCAACGGTACTGGCTATGGCTTGGCTTTTAAAGTCTATATTAATGGTGAGCTTTGCACGTGCAACGACTGTTAAAGCATTTATCAAAATTATAATAAATAATACTCGTGATATATCAATAAGTACTGGCTGGTTATAAAACTCAGCTATAAATGGGGCGGTAAAATAAAGCAATGAATACATTGCAATACCCCAACCCAAATTGACATAAAAAATTGTTGAAGCGTCTTGTTCTGTAAGCTGATGGCTACGCTGAATTAGCGCTTGGGAAAAGCCATTGTTGAAAGTACTTTCTACTAATAGCATAAATATAGTTAGCATGCCAATCAAGCCAAAGCTTTGAGGCCCGATTAGTCGAGCTATGAATATCGTGACACCTATATATCCAAGCTGGTTGGTTAGCTTGCTAAATAAACTCCAAGTAAATCCACGAATAGCTTGAGATCTTAAACTCATAATAAGTACTTTATAAGTTATTAAGAATCACGTAACTTTTTTAATGTTTCGTTTATTAAGGTTGATGATGTTGATTTCGTATATGGAAAATAAATAACTCTAACATTTTTAGCTTGAAACTCAGTCTCAAAATCTATCCATTTTTCTGTTTTATACCAGTCATCTCCAACAAAAATAATATTAAATTTATATCTATTTAAAGCCTCGAGCTTATTCATGTCTTCTTGAGGAACAGCTAAATCAACATATCTGCACGCGCGAACAACTTCAATACGTTCTTCAAATGACACTACAGACTGTTTATTTTTATATAATGTTAGTTCATCGACTGTAACACCTACAATTAAACGATCACACATAGATTTTGCATTACGCAGAATATTTACATGACCAATATGAAATAAGTCAAAAACACCTGTTGTATATCCAATTATCATTTTAATTCTCTCAAAAAAAACATCAAACACTGTCAAATAAATTAAATTGTATTTGTAAAGTACAGCTTTGATTTATACACTTCATCATTTATTTTATAGCCTATATACAATCAATAATATTACAATCTATAAAACTAACTCACGAATATTATCTATTATTTTAGATGATGGTTTAGCACCAGAAAAGTATCTTTTTATCTCTTGATCAAAGAATGAATTATTTGGTTTAACATTTTTGTTTATTAGTTCATTTATAAAAAATTCAATATCATCTATAGATTCACCTTGATATGTGCTATTCATAGCCTTAATTCCAAAAGGATTAAGATATGCCTTAATTTCGTCAGTACATATATAAAACACTGGTTTTTTTACACAATGATATTCAGCTAAAAATGATCCAGAATCATGTATCATTGCATCTGAGTGTTTAAAAAGTTCTATATACTCTCCTTCATCAAGCTGAGTATTAGAGCTATTATTCCAAAACTCATAATAAGTATCTGTTTTTTCTTTACCCCATTGTGGGTGTTGATACAGCTTCGACTTTAAAATCGGGTGTGGTTTAAATGAAAAGTTTATATCTCTAGAATACTTTTTTGAAAGCTCTTTAAAGTTATCAGCCAAACCCAAAAAATTAGCATAAGGGAGCCATGGATCATTAATTGTATGATGTGGCGCCCATATAACTTTCAATTTATCATTATACTTCCAAGGTGATTCTTTTTTTAAGTTAAAGAACTCTTCACATGAGGGATAACCCGTAACTAAGCCGTTTTTACCTTTACTTGCAGATTTTCTTATAAAAATTTCTAGGCTCTCATCATGTGGCAAAAAAATCCTCCACATTGCGTTATGGAATCTCTGATTATACTGGGCATTATAATTATCATATTTAGATACTCCCTGTGAATAAGGCACATAACAACTCAAGTAATTCAGATACGCATTTTCATAATATTCTGTATGTGTCAAATCATGCGGATTAGTAAAAAATACGATATCAGGCTTTATCTCATCTAGTTTTATCCATGAACCATCTTGTTTTAGTGATTTTCTAACTGGATAGCCTTTTTCTACAAAGTAGTGATAAGTTTGTTTCATATCTTTCAACATTCTTTCATCACCATAATCTGTATAAGGACAAACTAATATCTCAGGCTCAAATAATGGATCTATCAGCATTTTTTGAAATACTGGATCTACCTTCCACATACTTTTGTGTATAGCAAGAAATACAACCTTGATTTTATCTTTATCTTTATCTTTATCTTTATCTTTATCTTTATCTTTAATTTTCTGTAACAGAGCAGCATGCTTTAATTGCATACGCTTGAAAAGGATTTTTTTCTGCCTCTGATAATATGTTTTTTGCTTAATGCTAATTAACAGATTTTTTACTGGCTTTGGCAGATTTTTTTTAATTGTTTGCAGCATTACATAAACCCTTCATACTATTTTACCTCGCCCCAAACCCAGTAACCATCGTCTGTATCGTCTTGATAACAATCAATAAATCCAGTGTCAATGAAAAGTTTTTAATATAGAAAAAGTCATGTTCGAGTTTCACTTTAGTTTCATCTTCATCACTCGCATAACCATGCATCACTTGTGCCCATCCCGAAATACCTGGCTTGACAATATGACGATAGCGATAGAAAGGGATGGTCTCATTAAACTGTTCAACGAAGTCTAACTGCTCAGGCCTCGGACCGATTAAACTCATATCACCTTTTAATACATTGATAAATTGTGGTAGCTCATCTAAGCGAGTCTGCCTTATAAAGCGACCAAATTCTGTCACTCGCATATCAGCATTAGTTGCCATTTGTGCACCGTTAGCCTCAGCACTAGATATCATACTGCGAAATTTATACATAGTGAACAGCTTACCACCCTGTCCTATACGGTACTGCTTGAATAATACGCTACTATTACTATGCCGACCTTCCCATTTTATTATTAGTGCGATTAATAATGCTATAGGTATGATAATAGGCAAGCTCATCATGATAACCACTGTATCTGCCATACGTTTTATCAATAAATAGCTCTGTGATGGGAGGAGTGATCCTAAGTTATTCTCATATAAATGCTTGATAGGTAAGCGACCAGTTAACGACTCAGAGACCTGCAAGATATTATATACAGGTGTGCCTTGCAAAGCAGTTCTTGCCAATAGTTGCTCCCACTCTCCAGATAAATCTTTATCTGCAAAGTCGGCCACGACTGCATGGAATGGCAAACGCTTATGGCTATTTGGTTGAAAGCAATTGGTTAACTTCACCCAACGTACGTTTTTTATACTTAGTAAAGTCTGATAGCGCCCAATAGGTACATAACCTATAATCGCTTGCGTTACTGAACGCAAAAAAACTTGTGACACAAAACAGAAAACCAATCCAAATGCTGCACTTAGGGATAAGTAATAGACAGAATATGGTATACGAAAGACAAGTATTACTAAGCCTACTATTAGCCCACTCGCTAACAACGTAGGTAGCACAGTTACCATAGATTTCTGCCCTGGAAACTGAGTGAGCCGCTCCAACCCTATTAGACTTAATATAAGAGCAATACTACTTGCGATGACACTATTGATCTGAGTTAGCAATATATTATCTGTGAGGATGTATTCCCAAAACAGTATCACTGCTGGTAATAAGCAGACAAGTAGCCAACCTACTATGATTCGTATACTTAAGAACTGCCATAGGTGCTGAGGCATAGCGTTTATTTATACCTTAATAATATTTATTACTAGCATCACAAACTAGAGTCATAAGTACATGAACTAGGTAGATATATCGGTTCGATGTTACTGCTACAACTCCATGAACCTTCATTTGTGCGTAACCATTGTATTTCTTTACCTGCTAAAACTGGGGTGACTTGTACTGAGACCGTTCCCGTTACCTTGGAGGTTAAGGTTAAAGGGCTGCTCAATTGTGCCACACCAATACCATTGGGCAAAACCACTCCAACTTGTGAGCTACCCATTATCAAATTAGAACCAGTGGCACGTGGGTCACACTCGTTAATACCCAATCCAATTACAGTTTTGCCTGTCTGCAAACACTCCTCTACGGTCATACGTAGCTGACCTAACTCATTAATAACTCTAGTAGCCTGTGTCTTGCCAATATAAATCTGATATTGAGGAATGGCAATGGCTGCCAATATACCAATAATAGCCACCACTATCATTAACTCTATTAATGTAAAGCCCGACTGGCGTCTAAGGTGACGATTTTGGGTAAATAGCATAGTAATAACCAAAGGTAGAATAATAATTATACTGATGCACGCCTTATGCCATCCCTTTCATATTAAGCTCGAAATGCGTTCTAGTTGTTCAAATAGCCTAATAAATAAAACATCATGAGTATTATTATTTTGTTTATGGTTATATTACAATAAATGATAACCATAACCCCAAAACCGTGGTGGAGTAGATGGCATATCTTCTAAAAATATACTGGTATTGATGATTAAATAACAGAACATCACCGCCAAAACCAACATAACAGCAGCAGATAAGTATCTGTTTGATACAGAGGTGTTGTGTTGAAGTTGGGTAAAATGTGCCGCATGCGCAAATTCTGGGTTTTTGAGTAAAAATACCAACAACCAAAGTAAAGCGAGCTGGGTGATGGGATAGATATGTACTCCTGATAATGAGCTATCGATACCAATGGCAACCAACGCCGCTAACACAAAATAGCTATTTTGAGCGCGCCAGTCGATACGCCTTAGGATAGAAAATGAGATAAACGCCAAAAACCCGAAACCGATTAAGCCAGTTTCAGATAAAACCTGTAACACCAAATTATGCGGATGGGCGGCAAACTGCTCATAATGGCCTAATTGGTAAAACCCGCAGCCCACAAGCGGACTTTGAAGCCAGCACTCAAGCGCATTCATCCACAAATCATAGCGTAAGCTGGTGGTGGTACGAGCTATCTGTAGCGCTGACGATGTACTATCTACACTCAAACTGGCAGTGTAAGACACGCCTACATACGTACAAAATGCCAACGCATACATTGCCAGTAGTGGCCGCCACACTTGCCGATTACAAACGCCCACCATCACCATAAATACCGTATAAGCCAATGCAGCTGAACGTCCTGCATCTAATAGTATTGCCAACAATGCTAAAAATAAAAACACTAAATAAATATTTCTATATTTTGTTGTACTGATATAAAACCATGTGGCAAAGATGGATAAAATAAACAAATAACTGTTATAAATACGAATATTCCATGCTAGCGGATACCAATCAGACCGATATAAGCCACTATTGATATAATCAAATAACCCAACGGGCAACATCAGAAACAGTACGAAGCTGCCTAGCACCACAGCTTTGGTTGTCAGGGTATTATAGTTTAGGGCCTGAAAGCTTTTATACAGCAAGTACGCTAACAATAAGTCAGTAACAATAAACAGGGTATTGTCCCAAAACAAGCTACCTAGTGCAATAAAGGCAAAGAACAGCAACTCTACTTTTTTCACTATAAATTGCCGTTGATACAGCGCCCAAAACCCAAGCGTGAATAATAGTGCAACTTGCAAAATCCGATAACCATTATAAAACTTATAACCGCTACCATAGGCAATGCCAAATATAAATACTAAAAAGTACAGCACTATCAACAGCTCTTTACTGTTTAGTAGCGCATACACACTAGATTTTTCACATTGCTTGATAGCTACATCAATTTTCATAAAAAAGCCTTAGAACACATCCACGAGATAACACTATGAGGTGATACGTTTTTTATTGCTCTGATAGATGACGATAGTATTTACTATCTTTTTGTCAGATACTCATAAATCATTATCTTCACCTCGTTGCTATCCTCCTTAACATGATCCGCTGTGCCATTACTCAATAATGCCACCACGCCTCCTTGTTCATCTATCGCGACCAATGACGATAAACCCAATAAATTACCATCACGATAATGCACCATGGGTAAATCAGGCTGTGGTTGATAGTTTACCATTGCATAACCGTAGCACTCTGCTATCTGAGTAATATCACAAGCTGATTTAGGGTCTATAGACAATATATTAGGCATAGGTTTGGCTGCCATGTTATGCGCTTGTTGTACCAGATCTATGGCATTACCCGACAACCCTGCGGCAGATGCCAATCCCTCATAGTCAAAAGCGCTATAAATATCTGAGATACCCGTCAGTCCTGTTTCGACATAATTATAAGTCACCTCATCCGCCATAGGTTTATTAGAGATAAACTGCAATGTGCTGTCAGCAAAATTATACTGCTGAGCGATTATATTAGTATAAGGCTTATTGTTTAGGCGGCTGATAACTTCACCCAATAGACAATAACCCAAATTAGAATAGCTGGTTTTACTGTCAGGCTCAAAGCCTAAGGTAATATCATTCAAACCGGCAATATGATTGGGACAAATGTCCTCGCCAGTATTAAACATATCTTGACCAAACACACTATAGCGATCAAATCCTGCACGATGCGCTAATAACTGATCGATGGTAATGTCATTAATACGACTATCTATCGGTGCATCAATCTCACTGATGATATCGGTTAATGGTGTATCTAGTGATAGTTTGTTGTCTTTAATAAGCTGTAGAGTCGCATCTGCCGTCCACAGTTTAGTGACACTGGCATAGCGAAAGCGCGTTTGCGCAGTGACGCTATCGGATAATAGCGGATACTCACCGATATAGCCGTTTTCACAATGGTGCAGCGTACCGTTTGGCTCGATATAGGCGATTTGGTTGGCAGGGGCATTATTATATTTGGTCTGATGCCGCAACATGTCAACAAGCCACGTGGGGCTATCCTCTCTACAGCTTATGTGACGGGCGGACAGCTCTGCTCGTACAGGATAAGTTTTTAGCCATAACAGATTACAGGCTTGGTTGTTGGCATAATAATAGCCAAAAATACCCGTAACCAGTACCAATACTATGACGACCAATACATCACGCTTACTTAATTGTTGAAACATAGCATATATTTTTTATAACCATAGGTACATAGGGGTAATTTAATACTATTCACTACCATACAAAAAAGCCAAACATAACGTTTGGCTTTTTTGTATGGCAGACTATTTTAGTTATTAAGATGCTGGGCAAGCAGATGAGTTGTATTTGGCAGGAGCGGTAGATACGCAACTCCAACTGCCTTGGTTAGAACGTGTCCAAATAATCTTTGTAGTTGTATCTTTTAGTGCAGAAGATGCATCACCACCGAAAGTGCCTTCAATAACCTCTGAAGAAGTAAGTGCAGCAGCATTAGTAACAGCTGCGGTAACATCTGCTTTAGCTGCAACTGAAGCAGGTTTGTCTAGACTAATCACATCAGACCCATTGAAACCAAGATCACAATCACCTGCGTCAGTTTGACCATCGTTTAGACACGTTTCAATAGCAGTTTTAAGAGCACCTAGCTCAGCTACACCGCGAGTGACTTGTGACTTAGCAATATAGTTCTGATACTGAGGGATAGCGATTGCAGCTAGGATACCGATAATAGCAACAACGATCATTAGTTCGATTAAGGTAAAACCTTTTTGAGCAGTGTTCATAAGAACTCCTTTAGAGGTATATAAAGATAAAAAAGGACATTAGCGCATTATTATCTTTAGGAATATAATTTCTTTCTTGATACAAATATTGCAGGTATTGTGCCAAAATTACGAAATTATCATTTTTATAACCAAAATAAGGCTGTAGTTCTTTGAATTGACTTTAGTAAGACAATTATCGTCCAAATTACTCTAAAACTTATGAGCAATGTTTCTAGTAACCTACTAAAAATTGTCATTTGACATTACATGAGTAAGTATATGGTAACCTTAACTGACATTTTTTGTCATTGTCTATGATGATGACGAATATAGTAGTCACAAAAAATGTTACTGATTCCATTCATCGCCT